>Ga0302267_10000043_pt1 | contig 142430 bp, 104 predicted proteins | sample III_Bog_E1_3_FD_194555 | JGI IMG/M metagenome (GOLD analysis project Ga0302267, IMG submission 194555) | Peat permafrost microbial communities from Stordalen Mire near Abisko, Sweden - III_Bog_E1_3 | ecosystem: Environmental > Terrestrial > Soil > Wetlands > Peat | place: Sweden: Abisko... | reverse complement strand
TGACGGCGCGCAGCAAGGTGCGCGAAGTACTGCGCGGCCTGGTGGCCACCCGCCAGGTGCACACCATTTCTCTGGGTCACTCCCCGCACTTCTACGTGGCCGGCACGCTGCCAGAGTTTGCCGCTCCCCCGACCATCTACTCCAGTTCCTCCATGCCGGCCTCCGCGTACTTCATGCACTCCCGCGAACTGGACGAGGAGTTTGCGGAACCCGTGGCCGCGCCGGATGCCCCTGTCGAGGAAGACGTTACGGCTCCGGTAGCGGCTCACAAGCCCGCCGAAGCGCACGCGCCGCGGCCCGCTGCCGCGCGCAAGCCTGCCGCCCAGGGGAAATCCGCCGCCGCCCGGCCTCACTTCAGCCGTCCGGCGGTACACTCCCGCGACCGCAAGCCGGCGACCGCCTCCTCGAGCAGCCGCCCCGCGCGCCGCACCAGCGCCGATGCGCGGCCTGCCAGCGCCCGCACAGCGAGCAGTTCCCGCCCGGCCTCTAGCACGCGCTGGAGCGCCAACCCCGCCGCCGGCGCCAACGGCAAGCGCACCGCCGCCCACACCAGCACGGCTTCGGGCAACGGCGCGCGGCCCAGCGGCAACGGCAGCCGGCCCGCCAGCGGCGCTTCCAGTTCGCGAACGGCAAAGTCTTCGTCTCCCGCCTGGAGCCAGCGCAACGGCCACACCGGCGGCGCCAAAACCGCGGGCAAGCCCGGCCAGAACACCCGCAGCGCCAGCGCTCCCCGCAAGGATTCCCGGACCGACGCGCGGCCATCTCACACCAGCCGCAAACCCGCCATGACGGCGGGCGCCAAGGCCGGTAACAGCAAACAGTTCGGGTTCACCGCCCGGCCCAAGCAGGAGACTAAGAAGCGCGGATGAGTGCGGACGAAAGACCTTTGCGCTCCCTTGAGCCTGCCCGGAAGATCATCGTCGCCATCGACGGCCCTTCCGGCGCGGGCAAAAGCACCATCGCGCAGCATCTGGCCCGGCATTTTGGCCTGCTGAACCTGGAAACCGGCGCCATGTACCGCGCCTTCGCCCTCAAGGCCCTTCGCGCCGCTCTCCCTCTGGATGAGAGTGCCGGTCTGGAAGCGCTCGCCGGCCGGACCACTATCCGCCTGGAGCCCGGCGCCGAGGGCAATCGCGTCCTGCTCGACGGCGAGGACGTGACCGCCCAACTTCGCAATCAGACGGTGACCGACGCGGCCTCGCGCGTCAGCGTGCTTTCTCCCATTCGCGCCTGGATGGTGGCCCTGCAACAGCAACTGGGCGCCGCAGGCGGGGTGGTGATGGAGGGCCGGGACATCGGCACCGTCGTTTTTCCCCAGGCCCAGGTCAAAATCTTTCTGGATGCGGCTCCGGAGGTGCGTGGACTGCGCCGCTTCGACCAGCTCGGCCCCAAGCCGGCCGTGCAGCCGGAAGAGGTGATCCGCGACCTGCGCGCCCGCGACGAGCGCGACCGCAACCGCGCCGACTCGCCCCTCAAGCCCGCTGCCGACGCCATTCTGCTGGACTCGACCAATCTGACGCTGCAAGAAACCGTGCAAGCGGCGGAAGCCATTGTGAACGCGAAACTGGGCCAGACAAGCCCTCGCTCCTAAGTGGTGCCGCCACACGGATGGTCGCTTATTTTTTGAAGGGTACGGGCTTTAGCCCGCACATAAAGCCTGAAAAATCAAGCGGGCCGGTAGGGATGGGTTTCAACCCATCCATTTATTCCCTGTGGGAATGCTGGAAGCCACATCCGGCACGATTTGGAGTGCTGAAATCCGATGCAATCCTTGAGACACACCACTGGAAAGCCATCCACAGGCACACGCCTCGGAACATTCCAGGCGCGCTGAGCCAGTCATGGGGACCGCTGGACTGGTTGCCCCGAGTCCCGAAGCGGGCGGCGCGCCCCGGAAGGCGGCAGCGCCCCCGCCCACACCGCGGGGAAATGCTATAGGCTCATAGATGTATGGAAATCACCTGCACACGCTGCCACCGGACGATCGAGGCCGAGAACTGCTACTGCCCCGCATGCGGTCTGCCGCAGCTGCTTTATGCGCCGGACAGCGCGCCTGGGCAGGCCCAGCCGGAGCGCTTGAATGAGCCGGCGCGGGATGCGAGTTCCGTGGATTGGAAGCCGGGCCTGCGCGTGGCGCTGCTGCTGGCGCTTCCCGCCGGGCTGCTCTCGAGCGGCCTGTCGCCGGTAGGCGTTTTTGGACTGTTCTGGATGGCCGCAGCCGCGGCCTGGGCGGTGGTGCTCTATGTGCGCAGCCAGCGGCCGGCGTGGATCACCATCGGGGCGGGCGCGCGCATCGGGCTGGTCACCGGCCTGCTGGCCGCCTGGCTGGCCTTCAGCATCAGCGGCGGTGCCCTGTTTGTCGAGCGCTATGCGCTTCACCAGTCCAGCCAGATTGATGGGGAATGGAAAAGCCGGGTGGTGGCGAGCCAGCAGTTGACCGCACAATGGACGGCGGGCATGGCGGCCGCGGACGCGGCTCAGGCGGAAGCGGCGCGGGCCCAGATTCAGGCCTTCATGCTCTCGCCCGAGGGCCACGCCGGTTTCGAGTCGCTGGGCTTTGCGGCCAACGCGTTTTTCTTGCTCTTCTTTGCCGCCGGGGGCGGCGCTTTGGGAGCGCGTCTGCTGGCCCGCAACCGGCGACCGGAAATCTAGAGCCGTCTTCGCTGCTCCTGGAATGCGCGCATCCTGCGAGCCCACCCCGGCCGGAAAGACAAAGACCCGGCGAGGGTGGGGCACCCGAAGTTGAGAGTGGAACACCCGGTATCTGTCGGCCGGCGGAACTGGCCCGGTTGAGATGAGAAGTTCTTTCCTCTCCGCGCAAAGCGGCGAACCCGGTTCCTCCGGTTCCCAACTTGCCCCGGAGCGGCAACCCCTCGTATCATCCTGCGAGAGACAAGCGGCAAGAGAGTGCCTATGAGCGTACCCCAAGAGAACCCCAGTTTGCGCGTCAAGAGCCGGCTGATGTCGGCCTCGGAGATGGAGCGCACCCTGGTGCGCCTGGCCCACGAGATTGTGGAGAAGAGCAATGGCAGCGAGGACCTTGCGCTGGTGGGCATCAAGCGCCGCGGCGTTCCCTTGGCCGAGCGGCTCGGCAAGCTGATCTCCGCCATTGAGAAGCGCCCCGTGGATACGGGGATGCTGGATATCCAGTTCTACCGCGACGATCTGACCACGGCAGACACGCGCCCGGTGGTGACCGACGGCGACATCGGCTTCGATGTCGAGGGCCGCGACGTGGTGCTGTGCGACGATGTGCTCTACACCGGCCGCACCGTGCGCGCCGCGATGGACGCGCTGTTCGACCACGGCAGGCCGCGCCGCGTACAGTTGGCCGTGCTGATCGACCGCGGCCACCGCGAGTTGCCGGTGGAGGCGACCTATATCGGCAGACGCGTACCCACCAGCAGCCGCGAGATCATTGAAGTCAAGTTCCAGGAGATCGACAACGACGAACAGGTGCTGCTCGTCGAGCGGGTGGATTAAGCAAGAAAGGCAGCTTCCAGCCTCCAGCTCCTGGCTCTTCGCCGGTGGCTCGAGGCTGGCAGCCGGAAGCTGAGACGACATGAATCTGACCTCAACACCCGTTCGCCGCCAACTGAGCACGCCGCCGGTTGCTGCTTCGCCCTTCCCCCTTCATCCCGGTTCGCTGCTCTCGGTGGAAGACCTGAGCCTGGCGGACGTAAGCCATATCCTCACCCGCGCCACGGCATTGGAGAACATGGACCCGCTGCTGCGGGACCGCATCCTGGCCAAGCGCCGCGTGGCGCTGCTCTTCTACGAGTCCTCCACCCGCACCCGCACCAGCTTTGAGCTGGCCGCCAAGGGGCTGGGCGCCGATACCGCGCTCATATCCAGCCTTTCCTCGAGCATCGAGAAGGGCGAAACCCTGAAAGACACCGGCCTGACGTTGCGCGCGCTGGGGGCTGAAACCATCATTCTGCGTCACAGCTCCAGCGGCGCTCCGTGGCTGCTGGAGGCGTCCACCGGCTTGCCGGTGCTGAACGCCGGCGACGGCATGCACCAGCATCCCACCCAGGCGCTGCTCGATCTACGCACCATGCTGGCGCACCTCAGGCCGGGCGTCGAGACGGTCACCGCCGAAACGCTGGCCGGCGTCACAGTGACCATCGTGGGCGACATTCTGCACAGCCGCGTGGCCCGCTCGAACATGCTGCTGCTGCCCCAGCTGGGCGCGCGCGTGCTGCTTTGCGGACCGAAGGAGTTGCTGCCGGATCTGGCCGCCCAGGTGGGGCCGGGCATCGCCGTCGAGCGGGACTTCCTGGCCGCGCTGGGCCAGTCGCAGGTAATGATCATGCTGCGCATCCAGGCCGAGCGCCTGGCCGGCTTGCAGGTGGACCTGGAAGGCTACAAAACGGGCTACCAGCTCACCCAGCAGCGGCTGGCCGCGCACGCCCCGGCGGCGCTGGTGCTGCATCCGGGTCCGATCATTCGCGGACTGGAGCTGACCGCCGAGGTGGCCGACGGGCCGCAGTCGCTCATTCTGGAACAGGTACGCAACGGGGTGGCCATTCGCATGGCGGTGGTGGAACGCGCGCTGACGGCGGCAAAGGAAAAGGGAGGCCGCGCATGACGGCACTGGTGATTCGCGGAGGCTACCTGATCGATCCGGCAGCGGGCGTGGACGGCCTGCGGGACGTTCTGCTCAAAGACGGCAAGGTGGCCGAAATTGCCGCCCCCGGCAAACTGAAGCTGGCCAATGGAACCGAGTCCCTGGACGCCACCGGGCTGGTTTTGGCGCCGGGACTGGTGGATATGCACGTCCATCTGCGCGAGCCCGGCCAGGGCTACAAGGAGACCATCGCCAGCGGCACCGCGGCGGCCGCCGCGGGCGGTTTTACCGCGGTTGCTGCCATGCCCAACACCGTGCCGGTGAACGACTCGCCGGAGACCACGCGCTGGATGCTGGCCCCGGAGCGCGGCGCGGCCATTCGCGTCTTTCCCATCGCCGCGGCCACGCGCGGCTCCAAGGGCGAGGCGATCAACGACTTTGCCGCTCTCAAGGCCGCCGGGGCGGTGGCGGTGAGCGACGACGGGCGGCCCATTCTGAAAGACGGCATCATGCGTGAGACCCTGGCCGCCGCGGCGCGCGTAGGCCTGAGCGTCATCCAGCACGCCGAGGACACGCGCATGACCCAGGGCGGCAGCATGAACGCCGGGGTGACCGCCTTCAAGCTGGGACTGCGCGGCATGCCCGCGGAAGCCGAGTCCAGCATTGTGGAGCGGGACATTCGCCTGGTTACCGAGATGCGCGACACCCGCGCCCACCTGCATGTGGCCCACACCTCCACGGCCGCGGCTCTGGCGGCGGTGCGCCAGGCGCGGCGCAGCGGACTGCGCGTCACCTGCGAGGTGGCGCCGCACCACTTTCTGCTCACCGAGGAGCACGTGGGCCTGTACAACACCAACGCCAAGATGTGCCCGCCGCTGCGTTCGGCCGCCGACCGCGACGCCCTCATCGAGGCCATTCTCGACGGCGTGGTAGACGCCATCGCCACCGACCACGCGCCCCACGCCATTCACGAGAAGGAAGTCGAGTTCGAGAACGCCCCTAACGGCATCATCGGGCTGGAGACGGCGCTGGGCCTCTCGCTGCGCTGGCTGCACAAGGAGTGGAAGATGCCCCTGGGACGCGTCCTGAGCCTGTTGAGCGCCCAGCCGGCAGCTCTCCTGGGCCTGAAGGGCCGCGGCACGCTGGCTGTGGGCAGCTTTGCCGACATCGTCATCTTCGACCCCAAGGCGGAGTGGACTTACCGCGCCGCGGAAGGCAAATCGAAATCCAGGAACACCCCCTTCGACGGCTGGACCATGCAAGGCAAGGTCCGCTGGACCATCAGCGAAGGCCGCATCGCCTACGCCGCGGAGACGGCATAAATCCCCGAAACGGCGTGAATTACCGGAAACTGGGTGCCCCAGGTCTCGTTTTTGAGACCTGGGATACACATAGATCAATATCGACATTATATTTGGATATAATATTTTGCAGAGGATCAGCCATGCACACCACCAATCTGCGCAAAGTCGGCGGTTCCGTCATGCTGGCCGTGCCGCCCGTCCTGCTCAACCTGCTGCAACTGAAGGCAGGCGCAACGGTAGCCGTGGCTGTCGAAGACGGACGATTGATTGTTGAAGCAAAACCGCGGCCACGCTACACCATGGCGGAGTTGCTGGCTGCTTCCGATTATTCCCAACCCCGGACAGCGGAAGAGCAGGAATGGATCGATGCCCCGGCCGTTGGGCGTGAGTTGCTATGAACCGGGGCGATATTTACATGGTGTCGCTCGACCCTACCCTGGGACACGAGCAGCGCGGCCAGCGGCCCGTTTTGGTGATTTCGCCCACCGAATTCAACGAAGCAACCAGGCTGCCGGTGGTTTTGCCGATTACCAGCGGCGGCGAGTTTGCCCGCCGCATCGGATTCGCGGTTCCTCTCTTGGGCATCCAGACGACTGGGGTCGTGCGCTGCGACCAGCCGCGCGTGCTCGACCTGCAGGCGCGAGGGGGCAGGAAGGTAGACACACTGCCTGCGGAAATCCTGGAAGAAGTGCTGGCCAAAACCGTCACGCTGTTCGAATAGCCAATTGCGCTCAATCGAGTGGCAAAGACCAGCGGGCAAGGTGGCCGGCCCGAGCAACTCCGGCGCTGAGTTCGTTTCTTCCGTATCTCGCCGGCGCGAGACAGGCTGCCGCTACCTCAAGAGGAGCCAGGAATCATGCCTAGAAAAACAGCGTCCAGTTCGCAATGGCATTGAGTGCATTGGGAACACGCGGCGTGATTGCCGGCCCGTCGTCGTAACTCAATCCCAGGCTCAGGTAGTTGCCCCGTGAAGCGCGCAGCGAGTAGCTACCGGTAACCGTCGTTCCCGCCCGCCACACGCTCTTGCCCTGGGAGACGAGATTGTCGGTAAAGATCCTGCTGTAGCCGGTGCGCGATGCAACTACGGAAAGAACATCGTCGGGACGTGACCGGACCGGCGCCTTCTTGTAAAGCCGCGCCTCGTAATAGCGGGCGTATGCATTCATCGTTTCCGGAACCGTCATGATGGATCCGCCGGCATAGAGCCCCTGGTTCGGATGCTCGCGGCCCGTCTTGAGCAATTGATAATCCATAAGAGCGTAAGCGCAGTAATTGCCCGACTCCGGCTTGCCCGTGGACTCGTTCCGGTAAGCCGTCGTGTTGTGGATGTAGCCGGTGCGAAACCACGCCTCGTGGGCAGCGGCGCTGGCCGCGCGCAGGTAGCCCCCTTCCTCGATGAGGACCAGTTTGTCGCCGTGGGGAATGAACCGGAAGCCGGTGTGGTCTCGTGCGATTTCGGCCGGGCCTCCGTTTGGATCCTGGCTCCGCTGCGCAGCGGTCTTGATGTAGCTATTCCTGGGCCCGCGCACCCGAACGTTGAACGAAGGCGCCGTCAGCGGGAAGTACGACATGCCGGCCTCGAAGGGCAATACCGCATAAACACCCTGTGCGCCCGTCGCGGTCGATCCTCCCACAAACAGACCAACGAAATTCATGTTGTTGGCAATGTACCCGGCCTTCACCTCCACGCGATCCGCCCCGAACGACTTGTAGAAATAGAGAGCCCACAGCTGAACCGTCTTTGGGCCGGCGGGATTCCAGCTTGCCCAGTTCCACACCCCGCCCAGATAGAGCTGCGCGTGCTCCAGATGCAGTTGGCGAAGATCGGCCGAGAAGATCGGCTGCACAAAATCACTTTCGAAAGCCCGCTGGCCAACATAGACCTGCTCATCGGCAGTCACCGGCTTATCAAGCAGGTTCTGTGTGTACTGCGGCCCCGTGATCACTCGAAACGCAAGGCCCTTGCTCAACAGTGCCCGGCGAAATCCCGAATCGACGTCGATGACGCTGTCGGAGAAGGGCGGCATGGCGGCATCGCCTCCGAGGTAATTCAGGTCCTCAATGGAACGCCCGGCAGGCGTTGGGGAATCGGGAAGGCCCTGGCTTGCATCCTTGCTTTGCGCGCTGCTCAAGATGCCGGCACACAGCAGGAGTGCAGTTGTAAGCATTTTCAGGATTCTTCGGCTGTTCCTCTTTGGCATGTCTCTTGAACCTTCAGTCTTTCTCGCAGCAATATGGCTTTTGGCAACGCAACGGTAGCCGCCATCGGCTCAGAACAAAAATACACCCCATCCCCTCGGCACACGATTCGCATGGAGCCGGCTCTCAATCCTTGCAGGCCAAATCCCCGCCAGAATTCCAGCAGCGGCGCCTGGCCCGCATGCATCGCGAAGGAGGAAGAACCCGGATCAGGTAGGCAGAATCAGCGGCCTGACACCCGGATTCTTCCGCTCTCGTATGGCAGCGTTGACTCGACGATTTCTTGCTGGAGGTGAGTCAATGGGAGTCCTTTCAAAGCGCAACAGAGGATAGCCAGCAAATGCTTGTGAGCAACCAGCAGGACCGTCCTTCCACTGTACATGAAAGCTATCTCGCGGATGCCTTCCAGAATGCGCTGTTGAGCCATGAGTGCTGTCTCGGAACTTCCAGGAATATCGACTGCGCCTGGGTCTGCCATCCACCGCCCGTAGGGGGAATTCGTCGTATTTAGAAGATCTTCAATCCTGTGACCTTCCCATTCACCATGATCCAATTCGCGATAGCGCGGCGAAGACTCAAGAGGAACGCCAAGCCCTTGCGCGTATATTGTTGCAGTTTGCATCGCGCGCTTCGCAGTACTGCAAACGATCTGCTGAATGCCGAGTTCCCGGATGGCCAGAAGATTCGATTCGGCATCGCGAGCGCCGTCGGGAGAAAGCTCAATATCCATTGTGCCCTGCACTCGTCCTTCACTATTCCACGCAGTCTTGCAGTGCCGAGCCAAATAGACTGTTGCCATCAGAAACTCCTCTCACTTCATATTATTCATGCAGAGAGCAATAAGAAGAGCGCTGAACAGGCCATTCGGCCCATGGTAGTCCCCCGCAAGGCATGGGGCGGAAACCGCACCGCGAGCGGCACACTCAAAGAACGTGCTGGTCAGCATCCTGCAGACTTGCCACATACCACCCTTCATCGGTGCGCCGCAAAGTGCAGGTGCATCGATGAAAGGCGGCTAACTTTGGTCACTCGCCGCGAAAGCTCATAACACCACAAATTGCGGCTACGGTAACCACAGCATCCCAGCCGTCAGCGGATCCACATCTCCGGGTTGCTGATTGAGACTGCATCCAGCCCCCGCAACAACAGTTCCTCCGCTTCCTTTAGTGTTAAGACCAGTCCGCCGCCCACCACGGAGATCTCCGCCGAGATGCCTCTCACCCTCTCCAGCATGAGCGGTGCGACGATGGCAGGCATGATTTCGATTGCGTCTGAGACGGTGTTCTTCAATTGACTGGAGATGTTGTCCATGGCGCTGCTGTCCAATAGAAAAGTGCGCTGAATTGAATACAACCCGATGGCGTGCGCATGGCGCAGAGGCTCCAGGTGCGTGGAGATGATTCCGCGTGCCCCACACCGCTTCAAGTAGTTCACCGCATATTTGTCGCGGGAAAAGCCGTTGAGAAGGTCGAGATTGACAATGGGCAGCTTGCCTCCCGCAAGAATCTTCTGGATCAGCGACTCGCAGTTCTCCGGGTTGCCGGCCAGCAGGTAGACGATCTTCCCGTGCGCAGCAATTGCCTGCTCTAAATGCTCAGGCTTGCGAATGGCTGGAGTAATGGGAGTCTCCTTGAAAAAACTCCGTAGCGGGGGCAGTTGTTCCTGTCTCATGCCTCTCATTATGCTCCAAGATAGCGAGCCGCTCTGAAACCGCTCCTGGCTTGCCGCCCAGAAGCGCCAACTTACCCTGCGCTCGGCTTAGGCGCTTTCAAATGTTGGTTGATATGGCCTGTTCCCGGGTCTCATCGCCCTGTTCTTTGTTGCCCGGCGCCACTCCGCCTTGACAGCACACCTTGATTCGCGCGAAACTTCAAGAAGTACCAGTCCGACGCCGTTCGTGAAGAGTGCCTGAGAGAGCGCGAGCGGGTGGCTGAATACTGCTGAAGAAGTCAGAGTCAATTGCCGTAGCGGCGATTGGTTCCGTGCTGATGCTGACAGCAGTCCGGTCCTTGTCCAGGTCTCTCAGGATTCCCGCTCTCACTCCCGCTCAAGGTTCAGACTCCTCTCTTTCCAGACGCGCATCCGGATTTCTCAGGCACTTGTCTCAACATGCGCATGATTGCGCCTGTTGGCGGGTCGCCGGCGTCGATTTTCGGCCGCGCAGCCCGCATCCGAGTTTGCCTCCGATAGATCTTGCCTGTCTCTATCCTCTCTTCTCCGGCAGTTCCAGTTCACCTGTTCGCACGCATCCGCGCATGCAGAGAACACGCATGCACTGCGGCTTGTTCCGCAAGGCGACGCATTCGCAGCAGGGGAGAAAGAAGTATGGAAACGACTCAAGTTGTCATCATCGGCGGAGGCGCCACCGGCGCCGGCATTCTCTGGGATTTGAGCTTGCGGGGCATTGCCGCAATCCTGCTGGAACAGGGAGACATTGCCAACGGGGCCACCGGACGTTGCCACGGCCTGCTGCACTCCGGCGGCCGGTATGCTGTCAAAGACCCCCAAGCGGCCCGCGCCTGCGCCGCGGAAAACCGTATTATCAAGACGATTGCGCCTCATTGCGTGGAGGAAGTCGGCGGGCTTTTCGTCCAGTGCCCTCAGGACGATCCGGCATTCTTCGAGCAGTGGTGGCGAGCCGCTGAGAGTGCGGGTATTCGCAGTCATCGCCTGAGCAATGAAGAGGCGCGGCATCTTGAGCCGGGTCTCGCGCCCGGCATCCTCGGCGCTTTCACTTGTGCGGACGCGCACGTCGATGTCTTTCGGCTCACGCTCGCCAACCTTGAGGCCGCCTTGGCGCGCGGAGGGCGGTTTCGCGCTTACAGCAAGGTTCACTCCATCGACACCGCCAACGGACGCGTGCGCGCAGTGCACTATCGCAATGAACGCACGGGCGAGCGGTGCACCATCGCCTGCGAAGTCGTGATCAACGCTGCGGGAGGATGGGCGCAGAGCGTTGCTGCCTTGGCCGGCGTGGATGTACCAGTGCACTGCGACAAGGGTGCGCTCCTGGTGCTCAATCACCGGCTGAGCCGTGGCGTCATCAACCGCTGCCGCAAGCCCGGCGATGCGGATATCCTGGTGCCCGCGGGCCCCGTCTGCATTCTGGGCACGAGTTCGATGAGCGTGCCCGGTCCGGAGAACTTGAGCGCTTCCGCTGAGGAGATCGACAACCTGTTGCGGGAAGGCTCGGTACTGATTCCTGAAGTGGCGGACGCGCGCATTCTGCGCGCCTTCTGCGGTGTGAGGCCCTTGTATGTTCCAAGGCTTGCCAATGGTTTCGCGGGGCGCGAGATCAGCCGCGGCTTTGCCCTGCTCGACCACGCAACGCAAGACGGTGTCGGCGGTTTTGTTTCGATTGTCGGCGGGAAGCTCACCACCTATCGCCTGATGGCGGCCGCGGTATCCGACTGCGTGGCAAACAAGCTTGGCGTTCAAGAGGAATGCGCAACCGACAAAACGCCTTTGCGTCCGGCCGTCGATCGCAAGACCCACCATCGCGGCACTCGCCTGCTGCCGCTGCCGATTGGCTATAAGCTTGAGAGCCGCCTGGATTCTGAAGCGGCGCGCGTGATCGAAGCCATTGAAGCCCGCCCGGAACTGGCAGAAGTTGTGTGCGAATGTGAGCAGGTAACTCGCGCAGAATTGGAATATGTTCTTGGCAAATTCGCTCCTGTCCCCGTTCACACCATATCGGACATCGGCCGGCGAACACGCCTTGGCTTTGGCCCCTGTCAGGGAACATTTTGCGGATACAAGGCCATGCTTGCGGGCTATCAGACTCACCGCTGGTCGGCTGCGCAGGCTTCCACCGAACTCTCCGCCTACCTTGATGAGCGCAGGAAAGGGCAGTCCTTCATCCACCATGGCAAGCAGCTCGAACAACTGGATCTCAATTGTGATCTCTACGACGCGGGTCACCCAGCCGGCGGAGATTCCGGAGAGCAAGATGCAAAGTAATCGCTACGATGTTGTTGTTGTGGGCAGTGGAATCGCGGGTCTCACCGCAGCCGCGATCGCCGCACGGCAAAGCCAGACCGTGGCACTGATCGCCACCGGCCCCGGCGCTATCGCCTTGAGCCATGGGTGGCTGAAGGCAGAGCAGATCGACCCGCCCAGCGCGGCAACGGACCTGAGTGAGGCCATCGCCTTCTTCTGCGAGTTGGCGTGCCTTGCAGGATACCCGCTTGCGGGAGACATCGCGAACCCGCGCTCTCTGCCTACCCATCTTGGCAGCTTTGAGAGCGTGGCGTTTGCGGCGCAACGCCTTTGGAATGCCGCTGCACCTGGCGCAGATTCGACCGCGATCGTCGGCATTCGAGGGCTTTCGAGCTTCGATGAGAACTTCATGGCCGACCGGCTCAATGAACGGGCGCACATGGCCCGCTGCCGACGCTCTTACGCAGCACGCCAAATTATGCTTAGGCGCGATTTCGGAATTCCGGCTACTGCTTTGCAGATCGCCGTGTGCTTTGATCGCGATGCGGATTTTCGCGCTGAGTTCATCGACACCTTGCGGTCCGCAGCTTCCGGATTTGAGCGCATCCTCCTGCCCGGCATCCTGGGATTGCATTCCTCCGAGCAACAAATTGTTGAACTGGAGCAGGAACTCGGTTGCTCGGTTTGCGAGGTCCCGACCCTGCCGCCGTGCATTCCCGGCCTGCGTCTTTTCCATCGCCTGGAGAGCTACCTGCACAGCATCGGCGTCGAGTTATTCCGCGGATACCCCGTGCAGAGCCTTCATCTGCGCGATGGGCTGTGCGTCGGTCTGGATATCGCGGCTCCAGGCCATGGGATCACGCTGCACGGACAAAGCGTTGTACTGGCGGCAGGGCGTCGCTTCGCACAAATTATGGGCGAGGCAAGCGCCAGCTGCGATGAGCAGATGCGCCCGCTCTCTTCCACTGGCGCTGTGATGGCGCAGAACCTCTATTTCGCGGGCTCACTGCCGGACAACCGCACCGGGAACAACGGAGACATGATGAAGATTCTCAGCGGCTACCGAGCGGGGACCTTTGCCGCCACAACAAGGGGTGCCTATGCGTCCTGATGATTTGTCTGTCGACAACTGCCTGAAGTGCTCGTTGTGCAACACCGCCTGCCCCATGCTCAGCGCTCACCCGCGGTACCCTGGTCCCAAGCATCTGGGGCCGGAGCTTGAGCGTTTGCGCCGCGAAGGTGTGCCGACCGATACAGAGTGGCTGGAATACTGCCTCGGATGCCATCGTTGCGACCTGGCGTGTCCTCATCAGGTCGGCGTATCCGAGATGATCGCGCAGGCCAAGGCAATGCACCGCAAGCCACTGGTTCGCGGAATGCGCGATTGGTGGTTTGCGCGCCCCGGTTTGATCGGCAAGTTAAGCACAATTCTGCCAGGGCTTTCCAACTTTGCTCTGTCGATGAAACCGGTGCGCATTTTGATGTCGATCTTCATGCGCATTACGCCGCTCCGCGCATTCCCCGCGTACACCAGGTCGAATCCGCGAAAGCTCGCGACTGCTGCCGGCATGCGGCCGCGTGTCCTTTTGTTCCCCGGCTGCTCCATTCGCTACAACCAGCCGGAGTTGGGACGCAAGATCGTCGAGCTTCTCGAACGCAACGGCTTTGCCGCGGAAGTGGCGTTGACCGAATGTTGCGGCGTCCCGGCGATGGCCAACGGCGAGGCAGCATTGGCGCGTGCATTGGCGCGCGCCAACGTCAGAATGCTGGCCAGTCAAGTGGATGCAGGAGTGCGCATTGTCACGGCCTGTTCGAGTTGCGGGCACAGGCTCAAGACGGAATTCGGTGGCGCGCTCGAAGAAGACAAGACCCTGGGCCCAGCGGCGCACAAGGTTGCAAATAGCACATACGATCTTGCGGAGTTGCTCATGGAGCAGTCCGATGCCGGAAAGCTCAACACCAACTTCCGGCAAACCAACCTGCGCCTCGCTTATCACGCACCGTGCCATCAGAAGTCACAAGGCATCGGACGCCCGTGGTTTCACTTGTTGCGCCAGATCCCCGGAGTCACCATCGAGGATCTCGATGCCGGTTGCTGTGGAATTTCCGGGACCTTTGGCTTCAAACAGGAAAAGTACGGCGTCTCGATGGCCATCGGACAACCGTTGTTCACCAGCATCCGCGCATCGCAACCTAAACTGGTGACGACCGAGTGCGCCACGTGCCAGATGCAGATCGAGCATGGAACATCCATGAAGACCATCCATCCCGCAGAGCTTCTGTTGCAGGCTTACAAGCCGGCCGCACAAGGAGCCTCGTTCGATTCAACCCGGCAACGTTAGCCAACTCGACATAGCTGATGTGCCGCCCGTGTGCGGCCGATTGGCTCATACGTTTTCTTCAATCGCGCCCCGCAGGCCAAGAATGGCAAGTGGTTATCGCTGCGGGTGAACAAAGGACGAACAAAGCCGCCAGGCATGATGCTCAGCGATTTGCAACAGAGCTGCCTGCCGTCGCTCGTTCCGCTAACTGTCCGGTTGGCCCAGAAGGCCGGTTGGCCCGTGACGATGCCGGGACAAGCGGCTCCGCCTGGATGATGCCCGCCCCTTCCCGCAAGGTGATGAGCCGGTTGACAGCGACGTTCTTGTGCTGCTCAACCAGCCCCAGCGGCCAGCGAACCTCGATGTCCACTGATTCAATTGCGCCCAGCCCAAAATGCAAACGCGGGTCGTTCGAGGAGACGTAACTCGATTGGCTCATCACTTCCTGCGCCTGCACTTTGCCGCCATAGCGTACAAGCACGCGCGATCCAATGGCGCTGCGATTGCTCTTTGTCCCCTGGAGCCGCACCTTGATCCAGTGGTTGGTTGGCGGTGCATCGTTGCGCAACAACGACGGCGGTTCATTCTGATTCATGATCAGGATGTCCATGTCGCCGTCGTTGTCGAAGTCACCGAAGGCGCAGCCGCGGCTGACGTGACGCGAAGCAATTGCGGCGCCCGCTTCGTCGCACAGTTGGACAAAGGTTCCATCCCCTTGATTGCGGAAGACGATTCTCGGACCGCGGCGGGGATACTTGGCATAGACGGCTTCGAGTTCCGGGTAGACCTGGCCGGTGACCAGAAAAATGTCGGGATTGCCATCGTTATCCAGATCGACCAGGCCCGTTCCCCAACTGACGAATCGGCGCTCATGGATCAGGCCGGCCTGTGCGGTCACATCCTCGAATTCGCCTTTGCCTATGTTGTGATAGAGGCCCGTAGGCTGATTCATGTAGTGCGTGCGGACAATATCCAGGCGTCCGTCGCAGTCGTAGTCGCCAACACCAACGCCCATCCCTGCCATTTCTTTCCCATTGCTGCTCAGGGCCACTCCGCGCATCAGGGCCTCTTCTCGAAATGTGCCGTCCTGATTGTTCATCAGCAGCAAGCTTGGGGTTGAATCGCAAGCCACAAAGATGTCGGGCCAGCCATCGTCGTCCACGTCGAAGGCGGCCACGGTGAGGCCATAGGAACCGCGCATGGCGGCAACGCCGGATTCCTTTGACACATCCGTGAAAGTTCCGTCGCCATTGTTGCGATAGAGCGAGTGAGTTGGCCAGGGAAGCCCACTGGGTCCACAGTTCACCGCCACTCCCTCGAAGCTGCAGTTGGGTTGCTCAATGGAAGGCTTGGCGGCGGTGGCCATGTCGATTTCCGCATAGTTTGAAACAAACAAATCGAGCCAGCCGTCGCGGTTGTAATCCACGAAGGCGCAGCCGGAACCAAAGCGGATCGCCTCGCTGGCCAAACCGGCCTGCTCTGTCACATCGCTGAAAGTCCCATTTCCATTATTGCGATAGAGGCGATTATGGCCGTAATACGTTACGTACAGATCTTCAAAGCCGTCGTTGTTGTAGTCGCCTACGCAAACGCCTACCGCCCAGCCGGCATCCAGCAATCCGGCCTCCCGAGTCACATCCGTGAAGGTGCCGTCGCGATTGTTATGGTAGAGCCGGTTGCTGGCGCCGGGTGGCACGCCTTCCAGCCTGCGCCCGCCGAGGATGAAAATATCCAGCCAACCGTCGTTGTCGTAGTCGAAGAAGGCGCAGCCGCCGCCCATGATCTCGGTGATATAGGTAGCCTTTGTTCCCTCGCCGTAGAACATCTCCTGCGTCAGTCCGGCAGCCGCGGCAATGTCGACAAACTGCGAAAATGGGAGGCTTCCTTGCGGGGATTGGGAGGATGCCCAGGAAAAAGCAGGCAGAGACGCGGCAGCGAAGGCTCCGGAAGCGGACTTCAAGAGCCGGCGGCGCGACCAGATCGTGCGCGGACTGAATTCCTTATCCATTCGCGATTGGACTCCTCTTGAATGCGGGCACAACAGAGGTGCATCCACCCTTCAAGCGGTGATCAACTTCACGTGACGAACCGCTGGACAATTGTTGATCGGCCTTCATGGCTGAGCCTGAGCGCTTGCCAGTGCCTGGCCGAGTTCGTGCGCCTTGGCGTTTTCCGGATCGATCTTCAGGGCATGACTGAGGGCATCCTTGGCCTCCTGCCACTTGGCTTCGCTCGCCAGGGTCGCGGCCAGATTGATCCATGCGGTTATGAAGGAAGGGGACGCGTGGATGGCGGCGCGAAAGTAGTTCTCTGCCTGCGAGGCATCGCCGCTTCGAATGGCCAGATATCCCATCTGGTTCTGCGCCTCTTCGAGATTGGGGTTCAGTTGAATCGCTCGATCGAGCGCGCTCTTCTCTCCGGCAAAATCGTGCGTTTTCTCCAGCGCTACCGAGAGCTTGTAGGCCAGCAGAGCTTCGTCAGGATCGCTGGCAAGGGCCTCGCGATACAGGGCGGCGGCCTTCACCGGGTCGCCGGCCGCCAACATCTGGTCCGCTTGTTCCGCCTTCCCCGCGGCTTGCTTCCGGTCCGATTCGGCCTTCTTCAGTTTTTGATAGAGCGCGAACTGGCGCTGAGCTGGTTCGGTTTCGCCAAGGCCGCGCAGAACCGTGGCCAGGGTGTACTGCGTCTCCGGTTCCGAATCACCCAAGGCGATTGCCAGTTCCAACTGCTGCTTCGCGTGCGGCAAATCCTGGAGTTGATTGAGCACAAAGCCGAGTTCCTTGTGTGAGCGGGAGTCGTCGGGCTTGAGCGCTACTGCCTCTTCCAAATGGGACCGGGCTTGCTGCAGCTTTCCATCTTCGATCTCAAGAGTTCCATTCAGAGAGAGCACTTCCCAGTTGTGCGGGTAGGCCAACAGGAGTTTCTGCCCTACCTGCGGACCGCTTGCCACGTTGTTTGTGACCAGTGTGCGAAGGAGCAAGAGTTGAGTGCCCAGGTCATCCGGATGCCGCTCGATGGCCAGATCAAGAACGGCGACTGCCTCATCGACTCTGGATAGCAGCACCAGCACAACGGAGAGTTCATTTGCCAGCGGCAGGGAATCGGGAGCGGTGTTCAGCCCTTCGCGCAGCACCTTGGAAGCTTCCTCGAGCTGACCGGTCCTGGCGTACGCCATCCCCAGGTTCAGGTTCTGCAGCGACGATCTCTTTCCGTCTCTCGCCGGCTTTCCCAGGAGAGCCAGGACGGATGAGTAATCCTTGTCAATAATCAGGTCGCGAGTGAGGTTGTCGAGCGCGGTTTCTGAATCGGGATCGATGGCCAGGGCAGCGCGCCATTCCACTTCGGCGTCTGTCCTCTGCTTCATCTGTTCCAGAACCGCGCCCAGCACGAGGTAGGACCGAATGTCGCTGGGGTCCAGGCGAGCGGCCTGCCGCAGTGGATCAGCAGCCTTTTGCAGTTGACCCGCAGAATAGAGGCTCAGCCCCCACATGTAGGCGAGCGTAGCGGAATCGGGCTGAAGCCTCGCGGCGCTGGCAAAGGCGTCAGCCGCGCAGTCGAATTGCTTGCGGTCGCCGAACCACGATCCAAGGCTGCTATAGGACTCAGCGGTAGGCCTGGCTTGCAGTTGCGTCTTCATTGACGGTGGAACAGGACAAGATGCGTAGGCCAGCGGTCCCGCCAAAAGAGGGAAGAGAAGTCCCAGGCAGGTTCCGATCCGCACTCTGCCAGAGCGCGCATGTGTGCGAATCTTTGCCAAATTCATCTCCGGCCTCAACCCCCCGCTTCATTCCATCAGGTGCCATCAACCTTTGCTGACCGAAGGGCATGAGTGGCCGGGTTCTCAAAGCAAGGCAGAAAGCTGCGAATATCGCACACCAATGCGTAGTCTACCGCCGGCGAAGGAGCGCCCGCACCGGCCGAAAGTAGGATTGGCGCAAGATTTCAAGCGATTTTCAGGACGGCGCCTTTCCAACTCGGGCCGCGTTGAGCAAATGCGGAAAGCCCCGCCTCATGCCTGCGGCTGCCACCGAACATTCGCGTGCTCCGTGAACGTGCCATCGTGCCTCTGCAGGAAATCGAACCTTCCCGCGAGAAAAATCGCCCCAATCCTACTTTCGGCAGATACATGGCGATGGTGTGCGAGCGTAAAGTTCGTCTCGTCCCGGAAAAAAGAATTTCCTGGCAAAGCGGCGCCAGCCATGTTGTCAGGGCAAGGGAATATGAACATTTGCAGTAGCTTAGCCGCGGGAATGAAAACGATTTCATGGAGCAATCAAGAAGGATTTCAGATCCCAACGAAATCACTCAACGGACTCCTTACAACTCACTTCAGGAGGTGGTCATGCATTTGATCAACGTGAAATGTCTACGAGCGTTCATGCTCGTGGTCCTTATCGGCCTCGTCAGCTCGGGGGTGCTCGTCTACGGACAGGGCACCAGCGGCAGCTTGACAGGCCAGATTACCGATTCCACAGGGGCGGCCATCGCAGGCGCGACCGTCACCCTTAAGGATGTCGATACAAATTACCCACAGATGGTCACCACGAGCAGCGTCGGTACCTACCTGTTCAAGCCGGTTCAGCCGGGCAACTACTCGCTGACAATTGCAGCGGATGGATTCGCAACGTACGTGCAAAAGGGCATTGTCATCAATGCCAACCTGTACGCTACACAAGATGTTCATCTCAAGGTCGCCACCGCCAAGGGCGAGACAGTCAATGTCACCGCCGATGCCGAGCTGATCAACACCACCTCGGCGGAACTGGGCACCACCGTCAACGAGTTCTCGGTTACGGAACTGCCTCTCAACGGACGCGATCCGTCGAATCTCGTTCTGCTGGCTCCGGGCATGATTAGCGCTACGGCCCACGGCGGCGAGGGCATCCAGGGTGGATTCTCGTTCCCCACGGAAACGGCTGCGTCCGCTAACGGCGGCCGCCAGGGAAGCACATATTACATGCTCGACGGCGTGTCGAACATGGACAACTACACTGCCGCAACCTCGCCCATGCCGAATCCGGATGCGACCCAGGAATTTCGCCTCATCTCCAACAACTACGGCGCTGAGTACGGGTTCTCTTCCGGCGGTGTCGTCAGTATCGCCACCAAGTCCGGAACCAACCAGTTCCACGGCGGCGTCTTCGAGTTCCTGCGCAACCAGGACCTGAACGCCAAGAGCTGGTTTCAGCATCAGCTCGATCCCTTGAAGAAGAATGTGTTCGGCGGCGATGCCGGCGGACCAATTCTCAAGGACAAGCTCTTCATTTTCGGTAATTACCAGGGAACACGCCAGGTCGGACAGGGCGCTTCGGCCGAGACCCACACGCCGACCGCACAGATGATGAATGGCGATTTCAGCGGCTTTGCCAATGCGGATGCGTCGCTAGCCAAATGCCAGGATCCTTCAAGCTCGGATTACCACAGTACCGGCTGCGGATGGCTCAACGGCCCGTTTCAGGTCGTTGACGGCGTTCCCAACCAGTTGATTGGCGGCGCTGCCGCGCTGGATCCAGTGTCCGTACAATTCACCAAAGACGGACTGCCGGGCCAAATGCAGGCGAGCAGCACTTCGGCAGCTAGCCTCACCTCCCAGGACCAGCTTGGCGGAATGTTCTACAACGCCGCCGCGCTCAAGGACAACTACGACGAGTACACAGGCAAGGTCGACTACGATCTGTCCAAGTCGCAGCGCCTGACCCTGCGCTCCTTCATCGACAAGTTCATTCAGCCTTCCGGCGATGTCCCGGGCAACGTCCTCTCCGTCCTGAACCTGAACAACTGGAATCAGGGCTTCGGCGAGCAGATGTACTACTACAACGAAGTCCTGCAGCACACCTGGACGGTGAATGCCAATACCGTCAACACCGCCTCGATTTTGTGGAACGAGCAGAGCGCGCATAACTCGGCGGCTGTAACGGATCACAGCGGCAAGAATATGTGCTGGTCCCGCTACATCAACGTCACCGAACTGCCCGGCTCCTGCTATATGGAAGGCGCCTACTTCGGCGGCGCTAACGGCGGCTGGACTGAACCCTCGCAAGAGGTTCGCAGGACCTATGGATTCTCCGATACGTTGATCAAGACAATCCACCGTCACACTCTTTCCACCGGAATCGACTTGCTGCATCAGTGGGCTGAGGAAAACACCCAGTACCCGACCAACGCCATCATCAGCTTCGGCGGCGGTTACACCAGCCAGGGCTTGGCGGATTGGCTGCTTGGCTATATGAGCAGCTATGAGCAGGGAGCTGGCGAGATCGCGGACATCAAGGGATGGCAGGTCGATCCTTATGTCAACGACGAATTCCGCATGTTCCCAGGCGTGACCCTCACTGCCGGACTCCGTTGGGATCCTGACATGGCGCCCACCTCTGTGGGCGGCCGCGGCGCAGCGTTTGTCGAGGGACAGCAAAGCACCATGTTCCCCAATGCTCCTACGGGCTTGATCTTCCCCGGCGACAAGGGGATGAACGCACAACTGCGCAACAGCACGTATGGTTATTGGGAACCCCGCATCGGTCTTGCGTATCAGCCGAAGAACCTTCCGCGCACCTCGTTCCATGCGGGATTCGGTCTGTTCACCGGCCCGGTTGCCTACTCCTCGTATAACCACGTAGCCGACGTTGCTCCGTTCAGCGCCACATTCGATCCGAGTGCTCCCTCCAGCAACGCGCAGTGCTACTCCGGCGGAACGCTGGTTGCGTGCACCCCGAACTCCGGGCAAAACATCTCTGGCTATATGAACTTCCACAACCCCTGGCAGACAGCCGGTTTTGGAACCAACGGCGTAAGCCCGTTCCCGACCCAGGTGCCGTTCGCCTCCACTTCCTACAAACCGCCATCGACCTCCAAGTTCCCGTCGCAGATCGACCTGGGAGCCTCTTTTGGCCGCAACTTCAAGGCTGGCATCACGCAGAGCTGGAACCTCTCGGCCGAGCAGCAGCTTAGCTCCTCCATGGCTGTCCGCATTGCCTATGTCGGCAGCGAGTCGTTCCACCAGAGCTACATCGACGACATGAACCCTGGAATCTACAGCGCCAACCAGGGCGGTTCCGGCGTTCACGGTTCCGCGCGCGCGTTGACGAGCTTCCAGCAGATCCTCCAGGAAAACAGCGACGGCACGTCGAGCTACCATTCGCTGCAGATCAACTTCGACCGTCATATGTCCCACGGCTTCCAGGCGCAATCGGCATTTACCTGGCAGAAGACGATCGATCTGGTCAGTAACAGCAACATTTCCTTCAATAGCGCCATCGGCGATCCCCTCCCAGGGCAACTGCGGTGGAACCGCGGTATCTCGTCGATGACCATTCCTTTCACCTCGATGTCCAACTTCATCTATCAGACGCCCTCTCTGAAGGGGAAGAGTCTCCTGATGCGCGAAGCTCTCGGTGGATGGGAGTTGAGCAGCATCATTACCCTGCAATCGGGTGGCCCGTTCGGCATCGGTGGCGGAAATCACAACGGACCTGGAAGCCAGGGAGTCGGTTCCGGCTCGTTGGAAGGCGGAGACCGCGCCGACCGGGTTGCAGGACAGGCTCTCAATGTCCGCAAGACGGGCAGAAAGTCCTGGCTGCTTCCTTCCGTTGGTGGAACCTCGGGTGCCTACTTCAACACGTCGGCATTCACCACCAACCTCGACGGAACGTTTGGTAACAGCGCGAAGAACCTCATGTACGCACCGCCAACCTTCAACGTGGACTCGGCCATGATGAAAAACTGGCATGCATTCGAGCATTACCAGTTGCAGTTCCGCTTTGAGTTCTTCAATGCCCTGAACCATCCCGTTATGGGTACACCCGACACCGGCGTAAGCGACGGCAGCAACTTCGGCAAGATCACCGGAGCTGCCAACGCGCCGCGCGTTGGCCAGGCCGCCCTCAAACTGAACTTCTAACCAACCCGCGGGCCGGGGTGGCACACTCAGCCGCCCCGGCCCGTTCTTTCGTTCTGAGCCTTGAGCTGGCTATTGATAGAGGATTGGCCGCTGTCCTGATTTCTTCCCTATATGATGGGCCGATGGGTCACAGCTCGAGCGTGGCGCAAGGAGTGTACCGATGCTCGAGTTGATTTCTCGCAGGCTTTGGCTGTGGAAGCGCCCGGCGTTTGCGGCCTTTTTCATGTTTTCTGTCCTGGTTCTCTCCTTTTGGATACTGCCTCCGGCGCATAGGGTTTTCGGAATGATGCAGAGCCCTGCTTCTGCTCAGGCGAAGCAATACCTCTGGCCTATCTCCATCGACTACCCGGAGAACGGCTCCATCTTCCCGCCGGGCATTACGCCGCCTACGTTTCTCTGGCGCGATGCGGCAGCGACTAACTGGCGCATCGACATTACCTTCGCCGACCAGGCTGCCCCTATCCAGGTTCTATCCAAGGGAGAACGGCTGCACATCGCCGCCATCGATCCGGAGTGCGTTTCCAGCACCAATGAACTCCCCAAGCTGACTCCGCAGCAGGCGGCCGCGTGGACATGGACCCCGGATTCCGCCACATGGTCCGCTATCCAGGCACATTCCACCGCGCAGCCGGCCACCATCACAATTACCGGCTATCGCAACAATTCCGAGACCCCGATCTCGCAGTCGCACATGACGCTCTCCACGTCCGCTGACCCGGTGGGCGCGCCCATTTTCTATCGCGATGTTCCTCTGATGCCGTCGCAAGGCGCGAATGGAACCGTGCAGCCATTGCCGCCTACGGCAATCCATCTGATTCAATGGCGCCTGCGCGACATCCTCCAGCCGCAAAGCCGCACAGTCCTGAAAGACATGCCGACCTGCGCCAATTGCCATTCCTTTTCAGGCGACGGCAAGACGATGGGCATCGACATCGATGGCCCTGCCAACGACAAGGGCCTGTATGCAATCGTTCCTGTCGAGCCCCACATATCCATCCAGAACAGGAACGTTGTGCGCTGGAATACCGCCGAGCAGGCCGGCCAGTCCAGGGTTGGATTCATGTCTCAGGTCTCACCTGACGGCCGTTCTGTGATCAGCACGTTTGCCCCACCCACGCTCGATGTTCCCAAGACGTACTACATCACCAATTTCAAGGACTATCGCTTTCTCCAGGTCTTTTATCCGACGCGCGGCATTCTGGAGTGGTACAACCGGGCCACGGGAAAGCGGCAGCCGCTGCCCGGCGCCGACGATCCGCGCTATGTGCAGACAGACGGCGTATGGAGCCCTGACGGAAAATGGATCGTGTTTGCGCGGGCAGTTGCGAAAGACCCATACCAGCCAGGCGAGAAGCCCGCCTACCACGCCAACGATCCCAACGAGACACCGATTCAGTACGACCTTTACCGGGTTCCATTCAATGATGGGCGCGGCGGCACTCCCGAGCCCATCGCCGGCGCCTCGCAAAACGGAATGAGCAACAACTTCCCCAAGGTTTCTCCGGACGGCCGCTGGATCGTCTATGTGCAGTGCCGCAACGGCCAGCTCATGCGTCCAGACAGCCTGCTCTACATCGTTCCATTTGCGGGAGGGGAAGCGCGCCGGCTGAGAGCCAACACGGACCTGATGAATTCCTGGCACAGTTTCTCCCCCAACGGGCGCTGGATGGTGTTTTCCTCCAAGGCCAGGTCGCCCTACACGCAGATGTATCTCACTCATCTGGACGCCGACGGCAACTCCAGCCCTGCCATCCTGATCGACAACGCCACCGCCTCCAACCGCGCCGTCAACCTCCCGGAGTTTGTCAACATCGCCGGCGATGGAATCCAGGAGATTCAAGTCCCTGCCGTCGATCTTTACAAGTTGATGGAAAAGGCAATGCATTTTGAAGAAGACGGAGAGAACGGCAAGGCTCTGGAAGTGTGGAAGCAAGCCCAGGCGCTTGATCCCAACGATGCACGCGTGCAGAATGGCCTGGGACTTTCCTTGTATATTCATGGCGATTTCCAGGAGTCGTTCGAGCACCTGCGCCACGCGATCCGCATCAATCCACTGCTTGTAGAGAGTCATCTGAATCTCGGCAAGTTTCTGCTGCAGCAGGGGCGCCCCGGCCAGGCCTTGCCCGAACTCGAAACCACCATTCAGCTCAGGCCAACGCTTGCCTCCGCCGAGGAGGCTCTGGCCAACGCCCATGAGGCTCTGGGCAACGACGCAGAGGCCCTTGTGCATTTCCAGAAGGCCCTGGATCTTGACCCCAGGAGCGTCAGCGCGCTTTCCGGAGCCGCGTGGCTTCTGGCCACCGCGCCGGACTCCGGCATGCGCGACGGGGCTGAGGCTTTAACCTTGGCAGAAGGGGCAAACGATCTCACTTCAGGAGCCAATCCGGAGGTGCTCGATACCCTGGCCGCGGCCTATGCGGAGGCCGGCCAATTCACAAAAGCGACCGCCACTGCGAATCGTGCGCTAACCCTGGCGGGCGAAAAAGCAAACCACCAGTTGACTGCCGCGATTCGTGGCCGGCTGGCCCTTTATGAAACGAGGAAGCCTTTCCGAGCGGAGCGGCATGTGGCCGCTGCCAATCATGCGCTCGTTGGGCAGAAATGATAAAAGGTTCTTCTGGACATCGGCGGCCTTCCCGCTCCCATCTGGCTTCATCGCGAGCATCCGTCCGTGAATCTGGCAAGTCAGGATGGCGCAGTGCATGCGGCGCTTGCAGCAAGGTTGTCAGGGCCTTCGTTGTGAGCGAAGATAAGGTGGGCAGGCGCGCAGCGTAGACCGAGGGAACTGCGCCCGGAGGCTGCGATCTGAGGCCGGTTCAACATCCGATTTCACTGTGCGCCCCTGGGCATTGCAATTCCGGCGTCCGCACGCGGTTGCAAAGGCGATTCCTGCAAGCGGTCGCGGCCCTGCTGGTCACGGCTGCTCTGTCCACACAGGCAGCGGCGCAGACCCCCACATCCAGCGGCGACTGGAACTACACTGCGCGCTCCTGGCAGTCGCGCAACGGGTTGCCCTCCGAGACGATTCAGGCATTCAGCCAAACGCCGGACGGTTATCTCTGGGTCGGAACCAGCGAGGGCCTGGCTCGCTTCGATGGCGCGCATTTCAAAATCTACGCTCACGACAATACGCCTGCGTTGCGCGAGAACAGCGTATTCAGCCTGCTCACCGGCAAAGATGGCCGCCTATGGATTGGGACCGAAGACGGCGGGCTGGTGGAAATGCGCAACGGAGTGTTTCGTGCCTACACCGCCGCCGATGGGCTGACCGGGAACTCGGTTCGCTCCATATTTGAAGATCATACGGGTGCGCTCTGGGTGGCCACGGATGAAGGCTTGTTCCGATTGGCCGGTGAAAGATTTCAGCGCATCGACAATCGCCCGGAGATGCCCGCCAATGCCTTTCACGGGATTGCCGAGGATGATTCGGGGCGTGTCTGGGCCGGCGGCGCGCGGTTGTACGCCATTCAGCACGGACATGCCAGGGAATATGCGCTGAATGGAACCGACAGCCAGAATCGTGTGAAGTCGATTCTGAAAACCGAGGACGGTTCCATTTGGGTTGGTACCGTATCGGGCTTGCACCGCCTGCGTCCGGGAAGCGATCACTTCGAGCGAGTGCCAGGAATCTGGGGAACGGTGCGGTCCCTTTTCAGCGTCCCCGGCGGCGAGTTATGGGCCGGTACCATCGGCCAAGGAATCTTTCTCATTCCATTTCAAACTCGCGGCGGCAAGGTGTCCCGCCTGACAACGCCGTCTCCCCTGGTGAGCAATACCGTGCTCTCAATCTTTGCCGACGACAGCAAGAATCTATGGATCGGTACGCAGGTTGGCATGAGCCGCCTCAGCCGCACGCCGGTCCATGTCCTGTTGCTGCCTGAAGCCGCGGATTCGGATTTCGGCACCGTCTCGCTGGATACGGATGGCAGCCTCTGGGCGGCCTCAAATCACGTGGTTCACGTGGAAGGGAACCAGGCTTTTCCGGCCCGCTTTCCAGGGGTGGGCGACGCGCATGTGCGCAACGTGCTGCGCGCTCGCGACGGTACGCTCTGGATTGGGACCGATGGAAGCGGCATTTTCAAAATCACTGCCAGGGGAACCACGCATTACACCTCGCGGCAGGGGCTGGTGAATAACTTTGTGCGCGCCTTGCTGGAGGCACGCGATGGCAGTTTGTGGATAGCCACCGACGCGGGCGTCAGTCACCTGGATCGAAACGGCTTTCACAGTTTAGCCATGGAGAACGGACTCGTTTACTTCAGCACGCGCTCGATCATCGAGGACCGCAACGGCGACATATGGATCGGTACCGAGCACGGGTTGAATCATCTCCGCAACGGGAAACCGATTGACGACGCTGCTACCCAAGCGCTGAAGGATGAAAAGATCTGGGCCGAGCATCAGGACACCGATGGCGGGCTTTGGTTTGGGACGCGCAATCACGGCCTCTATCGTTTCCGCGATGGATCTCTTACCCATTACACCACTGCGAATGGCCTGGCCAGCAACAGCATCTTTTCCATCCTCGAAGATGGCAGCCGCAATTTCTGGATGAGCGGTCCTCTGGGCGTGATGCTGCTCAATCGCGACGATCTCGATGCCCAGGCGATTGACCCTCGAAATAAGCTGGTGATGCGCTTCTATCGCGCCGATGTGAGTGACGAGCCGACGCAGTTCTATGGGGGAACGCAGCCGGCCGGGATCGTTACGCGGGACGGGGAAGCCTGGTTTCCAACCAATCGCGGCTTGTGGAGAATTCGCCCCACGGAGTTCGATCCATCCACCCTGTCGCACCTCGCCATCGGCTCGATCTTGGTGGATGGAAGAGTCGTATCGCAGGCGCCCCCTCTCACACTCGCCGCGAGAGCATCGCGTCTGGACATAGGCTATGAGCCCTTGATGCTGAGGTCCCAGGAGGATCTCCAGTTCCGCTACCGGCTCGATGGGTTCGATCAGGATTGGACTCATGCCGGCTCTCAACAACGGGTGGCGACTTATACAAATCTTCCGGCCGGCAAGTACACCTTTGAGGTGGAGGCCTGGGAGATGGACCATCCGGAGCATGTGGTGCGGGCAGCGGCAGTGCTCACCAAGCAGCCCTATTTTTACCGGACTCCCTGGTTCATCGCACTGTGCACTCTGCTTCTTGGACTGCTCTCGATGCTGGCTTATCAGGTAAGGATGAGACAGGTGCAGGGGCAATTCAAGGCAGTGCTGGCCGAGCGCACGCGTCTGGCGCGAGAAATGCACGACACCTTGATTCAAGGCTGCGCCAGCGTTTCGGCAGTGCTTGAAGCGGCTGCCACCTGCGAGAAGGATGATAGCGAAACCTGCCAGCACCTGATCGACTACGCAAGCACGCAGATTCGCGCGACCATGGACGAGGCGCGCCAGGCGGTGTGGAATCTTCGCCGCGGTGAGCAGGCGCCGAGCGACCTTGCCACCTGCCTCGCACAAATGGCCGAGCGCTTGAGCCGGGAGTACGGCGTGCGCGTCGATTGCAGCACCACCGGGGCAGCCTTCGCCATTGGCCAGCAGGAAACGCACGAACTCATGATGGTCGCTCGCGAGGCGTTTTTCAATGCGGTGCTTCACGGGCATCCCAATGCGATTGGAGCCGAGTTGCACTTTTCCCCTGCGGGCTTGAAGATGCTTCTTTCCGATGACGGTGAAGGCTTTGACACCGGTGCCGCTCCATGGGAAGGTCACTACGGGCTGCAAGGGATGCGCGAGCGAGTGCACCGCTTCGGCGGCGAACTGACCGTCCACAGCTCCAGCGAAAAAGGAACGCAGGTGCACATCGCAATACCCAGGTCCGGCTTTTCCTTCGCTCCGGCAGACGATTTGCCGCAAGCGAAGCCGCGCCACTGACAAGGCTCCATTCGACGCACTATAATCTCTACTTTGATGAAGCAGATTAGCATCCTTATCGTAGACGATCATCCGATCATGCGGGTTGGAATTGCCGCGCTGATCGCGTCCTCAAAAGAAATGGCATGCGCGGGTCAGGCCGGCAGCGGCGAAGAAGCGATCGACAAACATGCCTCGCTCCACCCGGACATCACACTGATGGATCTGCGTTTGCCGGGAATCAGCGGCGTCGAGACCATTCGCCGGATTCGCAGCGCAACGCCGGAAGCACGCTTCATCGTACTCACCACATACGAAGGCGATGAGGACATTCACCAGGCAATGGAGGCCGGCGCGAGCGGCTACCTGGTGAAAGGACTCCCTCAGGAAATGCTGGTCAACGCGGTGCGAAGGGTCCATGCCGGAGGACGCTATCTGCCTCCACCCATGTCGCAGACTTTGGCAGCTCGCACTCCTGACTCGAGTTTGAGCCCGCGCGAACGGCAGGTGCTGCGGCTGGTAGCCAAAGGAAAATCGAATCGCGCTATCGCCACCGAACTTGGCATCACCGAAGCCACCGTGAAATGTCATGTGAGCGTGATTCTGATGCGCCTGAATGCGAGCGACCGCACCCAGGCCGTAGTAACCGGCTTGCAGCGCGGATTGATCCATCTGTAGCCAAGCCTGTCTTCCAAGTAAGATCCCTTCCTTCCATCCGCCAATCTGGCGGTTCGGGCATTTGTCCCGTGTTCCCGCGCGCCGTTGAAACAAAATACTCCTCTATCCGACTTTCCGCCGATTCCATAACCTATCTTTCGGAATAGGATGCTAGCTAAAGGCGAGGTTGCGTCCGGCAACTAAGTTTTTGTGAAAGGCATCCAAGTCATGCGTCCGATCGCTCTTTGTTCCTGCCTGTTCGTCTTTGCGCTCAGCTTGTCGGCACAGTCTCCGGCTCATCGTCTGGTTTTCGAAGCGGCGGGTCCCAACCCGGCTCCGCAGCCGGTGCCAACGCATTTGGGCACAAATCGCGCGCCCGACGGCGAAACGATAGGGGCAAACAGCCAGTATCTGACACGGGACGGCAAACCTTGGATTCCGGTCATGGGCGAGTTCCATTTCTCCCGTTATCCCGAAGCCTATTGGGAAGAAGAGATTCTCAAGATGAAGGCCAGCGGCGTGCAAGTCATAGCCACTTATGTCTTCTGGATCCATCACGAGGAGGTTGAGGGCCAGTTCGACTGGAGCGGCCAGCGCAATCTGCGGAAGTTTGCCCAGCTTTGCCAGAAGCACGGCATGTTGCTCTATCCGCGCATCGGCCCCTGGGCTCATGGAGAGGTGCGCAACGGCGGCCTGCCCGACTGGGTTCTGAAGAAGAGCCCCGTGCGCCAGAACGACCCGGTCTATCTTGCCGAGGTGAAGCCGTTCTATGCGCAGATCGGCCGGCAATTGCAAGGGCTGCTTTGGAAAGACGGCGGCCCGGTCATCGGCATTCAGATCGAGAACGAGTATGCCCTTGACGGCCCTGGGATGGGGCGGGATCACCTGGCGACCCTCCGGAAAATGGCCATCGATAGTGGCCTGGATGTGCCGCTTTACACCGTAACTGGTTGGGACAACGCCGCGGTTCCCAAAGACCTGTTTCTGCCTGTCTATGGCGGCTACCCCGATGCCCCATGGGATGGAAGCACGGGCGTCCTTCCTCCGGCTGAGGTGTATGCTTTCCGCTTTGCCAGCCGGGTCACGGCCAACATGGGCGCGATGGGCGGGCCTGCCGCGGCTGGCGCAGCCCGGAGTGACGGCCCGCGCGTTCCTTTCCTTACGGCGGAGGTAGGCGGCGGCATGCAGGATACCTATCATCGCAGGCCGGTGCTGACCGCGGACGACATAGCGGCTATGGAAACCGTAGTTATCGGCTCGGGAGCCAATTCGCTCGGATATTACATGTATCAGGGCGGTGAAAACCCTGACGGCAAGCTGACCACGCTGGAGGAGTCGCAGCGCACAAACTATCCAAACGATGTCCCCGTCAAGAGTTATGATTTTCAGGCGCCGTTGGGCGAGTTCGGCCAGATGAATGCGGCTCTCAAAATGCTGAAGCTTGACCATTATTTTCTGAACGACTTTGGGGCGGAACTGGCGCAAGACGCCGTCGTTCAGCCTTCAATCCGGCCTGCGAACCCCGAGGACCTGTCGGTTGTGCGCGCCTCCGCACGCCTCAATGGGCAGCGCGGCTTCCTGTTTGTCAACAACTACATCCGCGAACATGCCATGCCCGCATGGCCCGGTACGCAGTTTGAACTCCGGCTTGAAGGAAAGACAATGCTGGTACCCGCGACGCCGATTACGGTGCCTGCCGGCAGCTTCTTCACCTGGCCCATCAATATGGATTGTGGCGGGGTGACTTTGAGTTACTCCACGGCGCAGCCCATTCTCAGCACAACAACGGCCGGCGGCACCTATGTTTTCTTCCAGGCCATTCCTGGAATCCCTGCGGAGTTTGCCTTTCCTGCCGAGAGCAAGTCAAAGCTCAACATATCGAGCGGCACGCTGAAGGAGCAAGATGGCCTGGTGCGCGTTCTGCGCGTCGAGCCTGGACTTGGCGTTGCAATCTCCATCCATGGCAAGAGCGGCGTCACCCATCTTGTGCTGCTCAGCCCTGAGGCTGCGGGCAACCTGTGGAGAGTGACCCTCCATGGGCAGGCCCAACTGGTGTTGAGCGGAGCGCAGGTCTTCAGCGACGGCAACAAACTGATGTTGCGCCAGATTGGCAATTCCAGGTTCGATGCTGCCCTGTTTCCGGCGGCTCGGGCTGTTGCCGGCAAGGCAGCGATCAGCGAGACGGCGGTAAGCCGGGAAGGCATCTTTCAGCCTTTTTCCTGGAAGGTCCAGGAGCACAAGATTTCACCGGAAATCCTGCAGACCAGGGCAATTGGCAAGGCGCCCGCGCCCCTGCTTGGTCCCAAGGCGTCGTGGAGAAAGTCCGCTGTCGCCATGCCCCCTGAGGAATCCAGCTTTGCCGAGGCAGGCGAGTGGCGGATCACTGTCCCTCACGACGCGCTCAATGGACTCAGCGATGTGTTTCTCGCCATTCGCTACCAGGGGGACGAGGCGCGCCTGCTCAAGGTCAAGCGCCTGCTCACCGACGATTTCTTCAATGGCAGGGAATGGCAAATCGGACTGAAGCGGTTCTTGTCTGGGACAGGCGCAACGGATTTCACATTGCAGGTTCTTCCCCTCAGCGCGAAGGCGCCCATCTTCTTCGAGCCAGGCATGAAGCCCGCCATGGACAAGAACGGGCAGGCAGGCTCTTTGCAGTCGATTGAGGCGATTCCCGAGTATGAGTTGGACCTGTCATTGCAAGGGAGCGCAACCAGCAAGTGAGTGGGGCATCGGGACGATCACGCCCAACCGGTCCAACCGCAATATGTCTAGCGCTCGTTCAAGTCCACGGCATAGAGATTGACGGTGGAGGTGTGGGCACTGACCATCGGCAGGTCGCCGTGAGCCAGGCCGATGAGCCGGTAGTCAGTTGCCGCAATCGGTCCCAGGTTGCCGATTGTTGCCACCTCTTCCACCTGCCCCGCGGGAACTGCGATGCGATAGATGGGCTTGCCCGCCTCAAGGAAATCCTGGAAGTAGAGGAAGCGGCCATCGTGGGACCAGATGGGATCTCCGGCGCCGTGTGTGGTGAGGGTGGTCCAGCGCTGTTGCGCCCGATCAAAGAGGAGCAGCGCTTTCTGGTCCAGGCGGATGGCGGCAATGTAGCGGCCATCCGGAGATAGCCGCGGGCTGAAAAGCCCGGTCGAGCCTGGAATCTCGGTCACTTGATGGGTTTGCAGGTTCACCAGATAGATCGCTTTTGGCTGCCGACTGTCCATACGGTCGGGAAGCCGGCCAAAGACGATTTCCTGGCCGTCGGCCGACCAGTCCGGATCGGCTTCGTTGCGGTCTTCGTTGAGCAGCGGGGTGGGCTTTCCGCCTTCCGCGTCGATCAGATAGAGCTTCCAGGGCATCCCGGGCTCTTCTGCCATCAGCGCCAGACGCTTGTTGTCCGGGGACCATTTCATGGTGAAGAGGCGGAGCGGCGGCGTTGTTAGTTCGATGCGCTCGCTGCCGTCGCTGCGGCTACGCCACAGGGAACCGTCGGAGGCATTGAGCCAGGCCACCCATTGTCCGTCGGGTGAGTATTCGGCCAGAGCCGCGGCGCTCAGATTCTGGTCCAGGGCAATAAACGCAGTGGACTTGGGCACGGCGTGCAGCAACTCGATCCTGGTGTTGACTCCAATAAAGTAGATGCGATGGCTGCCGGGCGATGTGCTGGGCGCCTCGTAGTCGAGAGGGCCGTTGGTGATCTCCCTGGGCTCGCTATCCTTCCGGAACCAGGGCCGTTCCCGCAGAGCCCAAATCTCCTTGTGTCCGTCGTGCGATGACTGGAAGACAAAATCCGCCCCATCCGAGGTCCAACTGCCACAGCATTCCGAGGCAGGCTGACTCCAGCCGGGCAAGAGCGGATGGGGATTGCCCCCATCCGCTGCCACTTCCCAAAGCGCGGTAGTCTGGCGCTTGGGGTCGCGAAGTGTGAAGCGCAAACGCCGTCCATCCGGGGACCAGCGCAGCCAAAAGGCCATCCCAGGTGTGGTTATCAGCTTGTGGGGGTCGCTGCCGTCGGGTTCCACAACTGTCAGGTCGTTGCCATGCGCGATGAGCAGGCGGCGGCCGTCGGGCATCCAGGTGGCATCGTGAACCAGTACGTTGGGCACCCGCCGCGCCTCGCCGCCAAGCGTGGGGACGATCCACAAAGGCTGCTCCGGATCGGCCTGCAAATGGCTGTGAACAAGCAGCTTGGATCCGTCCGGCGCAAGCGCCCCGATCAGCGGAGCGCCAATCTCAGGGGGCAGACGGAAGGGGCTGATCTCGCCATTGGCGGCCAGAGCGACCGCCAGTACCGGGTTTCCGTTGTCCATATGAGAGAAGTAGAGCCGTGCGCCGTCGCTCACCGTACTGGAGAAGCTCTCCACCTCCGGGTCATTGGCCAGCAGATGCCCGGAATCGGTGACTTGCACCACGCGGTAGGGCTTGCGGGAGGGCATGCGCAGCAGCAACGCCAGCGTCAGCCCCAGGCAAACACAGGCCAGCGCTGCCGTAATCCAGAGCCAGGGCACAGTTGCTGCCTTTGCCGTTTGCGGTGCAGGCGCGGCGACTGGCAGGGCGGATTCCGCTTGCTGCCTAGCGCCTCGTGGCTCAACCGGCTTGACCGGAGCGATGAACCGGTAGCCGCGCTTGGCCAGCGTTTCCACAAAACGCGGGTTCTCGGCGTGGTCGCCCAGGGCGTCGCGCAGCTTGTTCACGGCGATGCCCAGGCTGTGGTCGAAATCGACCGTTGTATCCGAGCCCCAAAGCTGCTGCTGCAGCGCCTCGCGGGAGACCACTTCGCCCGGCGTCTTCAGCAGCGCCGCCAGCAGCTTGAAGGGTTGGCCTTGCAGACGAACGCGTACCCCGGAGCGGCGCAGTTCGCCGGTCTTCAGGTCGGCCTCAAAAAGACCGAACTGTACCCGCGTCGCGCCGTCCTTGTGCTCTTCTGTTGCCATGAATACCCAGGGAAACCCTGTTCACAGTCTATCGAAGAGGGCGTTGCAGCCCCTCCATCTTTGGGTTGACGACCCCTCCAGGTGCTGAATTCCGGGGAGAAACAATTATTCAATCTATTGAAACTACACATCTTATGTGGAGATGGTCAAATGACGGCGAATTGGCGCGGGGTGAATTGACCATCGTTATCCCAATGGCGTGTTGTCAGGTTGGCTACGAGGAAAGGCGCTGGACCTGCCCAATCCACGAGCCAGGTTTTGCCACCGCACTTTGGAGGACTTTGTGAAGCTCAAGACAATGACATTACTGCCCGCCCGGCAGCGCCGCTTTCGCGTGCTGTTCCTGGCGTTAGCGGTCCTGCTGTTTAGCCCGATTTTGCCCCGCCTGCTCGCGCAGTCGGATCTTGGCAGCATTCGAGGCACCGTACAGGACCAGACCGGGGCGGCCATTACGGGCGCCACCATTCAGATCACCAACACCGACACCGCTACCACGCGGACTGCCGTCTCCGATGCCCAGGGCGGCTTCTCGGTACTCTCGCTGGTGCGCGGCGCCTACAAGGCGCAAGTTGCGGCCAAGGGCTTTGAACAGGAGACCGTCAGCTTTGACATCCAGGTCTCCCAGGTGAAGGCCATCAACTTTGCGCTCAAGCTGGGTGCTTCCAGCGAGACCGTCGAGGTCACTTCCGCGGCCCCGCTGGTGGATGCCGAGACCTCGTCCATGGGCGAGGTAGTCGAGGGCCAACAGCTCTCTGAGATTCCTCTCAACGGGCGCAACTTTACCCAATTGGCGCTGCTTTCTCCGGGTGTCACCAAGGGCGCTTACGGCAGCGTGGCCAGCGGCGTCAACGGCAATGCTGAAACCTTCCGCAACGGCGAAACCGGCGGCGCGGCCCTCTCGGTCAACGGGCTTCCTCCCGAGGCCAACAACTTCATCCTTGACGGCGTGGACAACAACGAATCGCTGGCCAACGGTCTCACCTTCTTCCCGCCGGTCGAAGCGATGCAGGAGTTCCGCGTCAACACCAGCGACGCAGCGGCGGAGTTTGGCCGCGCTGGCGGCGGCGTTATCCAGGCCACCATCAAGTCCGGCTCCAACCAGATTCACGGTTCCGGCTTCTGGTTCGTTCGCAGCGGCGATGTCGATGCCAACCCCAACTACTTCTCCCCCACCTCCAAGGTGATGCCCTTCCAGAAGAACCAGTTCGGCGGCACCCTGGGCGGCCCCATCCTGAAGGACAAGCTCTTCATCTTTGGCGACTACCAGGCCACACGGCAAAAGCAGCCGGACGGTCCGGCCTTCAATACGGTACCGACGGCCAAGATGCGGACCGGCGACTTCAGCGACCTGCTCGGCACCGGCCTCACCACCCTGCCCAATGCCAGCTACTCCGGTTGCAGCAGCGTTACGCTGGCCAACGGGATAGTGATCCCCGCGGGCGGAGCTCTGACCACCGCCAATGGCGGCAGCGGCGCCATCTTCGACCCCACCACTTGCAGGCAGTGGAACTACAACGGCCAGGCCAATGTCATCGATCCCTCGCGGCAGAATGCGGCGGCGATGAACTACCTCAATGTGTTTCCCAAGTCCAACTACGGAACCGCCACCACCATTGAAAACAACTATGTGAATACTCAGAACGAGATTCGCAACTTCAACGACTTTGACGGCCGCATCGACTGGATGGCCACAAAAAACGACACGGTTTTTGGCCGCTACAGCTACGGACAGGACGTCTTCATCAAGACGGTAAGCGTCGTGGGAACGCCCTCGGGATTTGCCGCCGGCACCAACGTCAACCACCCCCGCGGCTTCGTCATCGGTGAAACGCACATCTTCACGCCGAACCTGGTCAACGAATTCCGCTTCGGTTACACGCGTCCGCTCTACGGCTACATCAACCCCTATCAGGGCACGGCGTGGTCGCAGAATCTGGGCATCCTGAACGCCAATCGCAGCTCCGTGCTGGGTGGCGGCGCGCTCATCGGCGGATGGAACAGCGAGATCAGCTATACCGGCGACGGCGGGCCCTATGAGGTGCCGCAGCATACCTACCAGTACACCGATGCACTTTCCTGGTCGCACCGGCAGCACACCTTCAAGTTCGGCGCCAACGTCATCAAGCGCGGCGTGGACTTCTTCCAGGGCAACGACGCCAAGGGCTACTTCTTCATCGGAAACGGCACCGGCGACTTCACCGGCTATGAAGCTTCCGAACTGGTGGCCGGCTTCATGGACAACTACCAGATCTCCAACGTCAGCAACTACTTCCACACCAGCAGTTGGGAGACTGGCTACTTTGCCCAGGATGACTGGAAGGTCAACAACCGCCTGGTCCTCAACCTCGGCCTCCGCTATGACCTCTACACCTACCCGGTGGAGCAGAACAACTACCAGTCCAACTTCGATCTGGCCACGGCAACCTTGCAGCGGGCAGGCGCAAACGGCAACTCGCGTTCCCTGATCGATACCAACCACGGCAACTTCGCTCCGCGCGTTGGCTTTGCCTACGACCTGACCGGCAAGCACGACAACGTGATTCGCGGCGGCTACGGCATCTTCTACTACCAGGTTCGCGGTGGTATCGGCAACGTGCTCAGCAACAACCCCGAGTTCAACGGAACTGCCTCCTATTCCGCATTCAGCGGCTATCGCACCACCTTCTCCGGGCAGGCGCCTGTGAACACCAACTTGAACACCGCGGCTTCGGCAGCTCTGCCGCTGCCCACCTTCGGAGCTTCAAACATCGAAGCAAACCCCACCAACGTCAACGTGATCTCCTACGCCAAGCACGATCCAACCTCCGCCATCCAGGAGTGGAACCTGCAGCTTGAGCACCAGTTCGGACAAAACACCGTTCTCGATCTGGGCTATGTTGGCAGCAAGGCCGATCACGAAACCAACACCTACAACTACACCAGCCCGCAGTTGGTTACCGCCGCCAAGTTCTTCGCCGCGCAGGGGCTCGGCGTCACCGTCAACACCAACAATGGATCCTTCAATTACAACGCCATGCAGGTGCGCCTCAACCACAACCTGAGCCGTGGATTGCAGGCCACCGTGGCCTACACGTGGGGCCATGCTCTTGACGATGCCACGGGCGCCTTCTCGCAGTCCGGCGCTTCCACCATCTTCATGACCGCCAACGGTCCTCTGACCAGTGCCAACTACGGCAACAGCGACAACGACCAGCGTCAGGCTGCCACTGTCTCCATCCTTTACCAGTTGCCCTTCGGTCACGGAATGCAGTTTGCCCACAACATGCCGAAGGCTGTCGATTACGTGATTGGCGGATGGCAGATCAACCCCTTCTGGGTTGCCGGAACCGGCACGCCGATGAATCTCACCATCAACCCCGTCAACTCCAGCGGCCCGGCCAATCGCCCCGACTATGCTGGTGGCGCCAAGAACGGAGAGCTGGTGCGCGACAACGTGCGCGGCGGCTTCACCTGGTTCGAGAAGAGCGGCTTCACGACCCCTCCGGTCACCACCAATACCTCATTGGGTCCGCTGGGCATCTACACGCGGCCCGGAACCTTGGCCAGGAATACATTCGCTGGCCCCGGATATAACCAGGCAACGGCATCCCTCTTCAAGAACATTCCCATTGGAGAAAAGGTAATCGGCCAGTTGCGCTTCGAGGGTTATAACCTGCTCAATCACCCCCAGTTCACCAATCCGGATAGCGGCTTCAACGACACCAACTTCGGATTGATCAACGGGACGCGTCAGCACTCTGAGCGTGAGCTTCAGGGAGCGCTGCGCTTCACCTTCTAACTCCTTCTGAAGTCAACTCGCCGGCGCCGCCTGTTCTTAGTGTCTCCTGGGTGGCGCCGGCGCTTTTTCGCCAGTTATGATTGCAGCCGGCACTTTTGCTCTGTTTTCTCCCGATTTGGCCGAAGGTCATTGCCAAAACCGGCCCTTGAACTGAATAATCCCACATCAGGAATCCCATGAAGAGCCCATTGAAGACCTGCCGCTCGCTTTTCCTTCTGTTCATTGCCTTATTCGCAGTAGCGCAGCTTCAGGCGCAGAAGCCAGTCATCGACAAGATCGACCCGCCAGCATGGTGGGCAGGGCTGCCAGACCCCATGCTGCTGGTGCATGGCGAGAGCCTTGACCATGCGCGGTTCGCGGTGCATGGCCAGGGCGTGCGGCTGAGCCGGACCCAGGTTTCCGCCAATGGCCACTGGGCATTTTTGTGGCTTGGAACCAAATCCGCCGCTGCGCAAACTCTCTGGGTAACCGCAAGCAACACCCAGGGTCAGGCGCGCCAGGCCTATGTGCTGGCCGCGCGCTCGCACAATCCCCACGCGCATCCCGGCTTCTCCTCCGCCGATGTGCTCTACCTCATCATGACTGACCGCTTCGCCGACGGAGATACTTCAAACGATGTGCCGGGAAGTCAGCGCAACCTCGTGCGCGGCTGGCATGGAGGCGACTTTGCCGGAATCGAGCAACACCTCGACTATCTGAAGCAGTTGGGAGTTACGGCGCTGTGGACCACGCCCGTTGCCTCCAATGGCGCCATGCCGGACTCTTATCACGGCTATGCGGCCACTGACCTTTATGCGGTCGATTCTCACTTCGGCACGCTGGCAGAGTACCGCCATCTTTCCGACGCGCTGCACGCCCGCGGCATGAAGCTGGTGATCGATCTGGTGCCCAATCATCTCGGCGTCCAGCATCCGTGGGTGGCCGATCCGCCTACTCCGGACTGGTTCCACGGCACGCTGCAGCGGCATATCGGCGCGCAGCACGATTTCCGCCAGCTCGTCGATCCGCATGCTCCCCGGCAAGCATGGAACGCCATTACCAGCGGCTGGTTCACCGACGCCATGCCCGACCTGAACCAGGAGAATCCGCTGGTCTCCCGCTATCTCATCCAGAACGCTCTCTGGTGGGTTGAAACAGCCAACCTCGACGGCATCCGCCTGGATACTTTTCCCTATGTGGACCGCGCCTTCTGGCACGATTTCCATGCCACGTTGCACAGCGTCTATCCGCACATGACCACCGTGGGCGAAGTCTTCAACGGCAATGCGGAGATCACTTCGTTCTTTGCCGGAGGAGTGGCGCATCGCGGCATCGACACGGGCCTCGACACCCCCTTTGATTTTCCGGTGTACTTTGCCCTGCGCGATGTCCTGGCGCATGGCAAACCGATGACAGAATTGACCAAGGTGCTTGGCCAGGATGCCCTCTATCCGCATCCCGAGCGGCTGGTGACCTTCATCGGCAATCACGACACCACGCGCTTCGTTACCGAGGCCGATGGTTCCGTGCCCAGGCTCAAGTTGGCGCTGGGCCTGCTGGTTACGCTGCGCGGTATGCCGCAAATCTATTCAGGCGACGAGATCGCCATGCCCGGCGGCGCAGATCCTGACAATCGCCACGACTTTCCCGGTGGCTTTGCGGGGGATGCGCAGAACGCTTTCACCCAGGCGGGCCGCAGCGCAAGTGAGCAGGATGCCTTTGCCTGGACCTCCGGCCTGCTGGCTTTGCGCGACACCCATTCTTCGCTGCAAACAGGGATGGAGCAGAACCTCTATGCCGACGACGATGCGTTCGCCTTTGTGCGCACCCCGGAAGCCACAGGCTGTTCCGCCGATCACACGGCTGATCCGTCGCAGGAGCGGTTCTTGATCGTGGTCAACAAGGCGCAGCGCAGCAAACTCCTGGACCTGCCGGTGGAAGAGACCTCGCTGGCCGGATGCACGGTCTTTCAGTCTGAGGCGCCGGCTGCGGGAATCGCCCCGGTGGCCAGCGGCGGAAAACTGCATATCGAAGAGCCAGCCGAGTCGATGAGCGTGTTTGCTGTGCGCTGATCCGCTACAAGGTCGCCGCGTCAATCCAGCCGCTGGCCGCACGAAAGCAACCGTTGGCCGCAAGCATGCGGCCAACGGGCCGATCCGCGTTACGATGGCGCATGCAATGGAGTAGACGCATTCATTGCAGACACCGCGCCCGTAAACTCCGCCGCCAAAGCCTGGCGCAGAGGTTTCCCGCAAGCGAGCTGAGCGGCCTTGCCGCCCGGCAAGGCTTCAACAGGAAGGGCGCGACATGGATGGAGACAGAAGACAGGCGCCATGCGAGTAAACTGTAGGGCAAGGAATGGGGACTGCCTTTCGACCCCGAAATCATGAACGAAGTATCGAAGCGGTCTTCCAGTTGGAGCATCGGACGGCAGTGTGCCCTGGTCATGAGCGTCTGGGTGTTCTTCTGCGTCTTCAATTCCCTTAACATCTATATCGATGCGCAGGTAGCGGGACATTCGGCCACATGGCGCGACGTGCTTGGGTATCCCATCGCTTCCTACGGCATGTGGTCGCTGTTTACTCTGCCTATCCTGTTATTCGCAAATTTCGTGAGGAACTCCATTTCCTCCCGCCTGCTTTGGAATGCCGCGCACATGGTTGGCGCGTTGCTCGCCATGATCGCCGATGCCGTGGGCTGGATGCTGGTCCCAACCTGGATTCGGCCGGATATTGCGCATCAGCCCAGCCTCTCGCGGGCGTTCGAAGTCAGCTTCACCACGATGATGGAGTGGAATTTCTGGCTCTATTGGACCATCGTCGGAATCGCTTACGGTGTGCAGTACTATTACGAAATGCGGGACGCCCGCGTCTATGCGGCTGAGTTGGAAAGCGAGCTGACGCAGGCTCAACTGCAGACCCTCAAGCAGCAACTGCGCCCCCATTTTCTCTTCAATACGCTCAATGCCATCTCTGGCCTGATGCACACCGATCCCCGCGCCGCCGACGATATGATCGGCAACCTCAGCAGTCTTCTCCGTCTCAGTCTGGATAGCGGCGATGTGCAGAATGTGCCGCTCCGGGAGGAGCTGCACGCATTGCAGTTATATATCGACATTCAGCAGACTCGGTTCGGGAAGAGGTTCACGGTTCAAATGTCCATCGATCCCCAAACGCTGGGCGCGTACGTGCCCCACCTGATCCTTCAACCGCTGGTCGAGAATGCCTTCCATCATGGGATCGCAAAGCGGGCAGCGCATGGGCTCCTGCGCATCGAAGCGCAACGCCGCGATGGCATGGTTCGCTTGATGGTGGCGGATAACGGTCCCGGTTCGGGCGGCCATGCAAGCAGCGGCACAGGGATCGGCCTGAAGAACTCCAGGGCGCGTTTGCGCCGGCTCTACGGCGAATTGGCCGCGCTGAATATAGACGACAATGCAACGGGCTTCACGGTGGAAGCGGTCTTCCCGTTTGTCGGTGAAGCCGAGGAGTTGAAGTAAGCATCATGGGAACAGATTCATTGCCGATTCGCACCGTGATTGTGGACGATGAGCCTCCAGCTCGCACGCGCCTGCGCTTGTTGCTGGAAGAAGATCCCGATATCCAGATCGTTGCCGAATGCGAGGACGGAGCGGGGGCCATCGCCGCCATTCAACGGCTCAAGCCCGCGCTGATCTTCCTGGATATCGAAATGCCCGATGGAAACGGGCTCGAGGTGCTGAACTCGCTCCATTGGCTGCCCGCCACCATCTTCGTCACCGCTCACCGCGACTATGCTGTTTCTGCCTTCGAGGCCTGCGCGCTCGACTACCTGCTCAAACCCTTCACGCGCTCGCGCTTTACCAGCGTGCTGGCGCGCGCCAAGCTTCAGATCTTTCAGAACTCTCGCCTGCAAGCGGCACCGGACGATGCGGCGCCGCGCCAGGACTCCAGGGCCATGGCGGATCTCCTGATTGTGAAGGCGGCCGGAAAACTCGTCTTCGTTCGAACCGCGGAACTGCGATGGATACAGGCAGAAAAGGATTATGTGCGCCTGCATCTGCGCCGCGGTTCCCACTTCATTCGCGAAACCATGACGAATCTGCAGAACAGGCTCGATCCGTCCGCATTCGTTCGTATTCATCGCTCTACGATCGTCAATATCAACGAAATCAGCGAAGTCACGCCTCTGGCCGGAAGCGATTGCAGTGTGGTTTTGCGCGATGGCACCGAGTTGACCATGAGCCGCAGGTATCGGGCGGCGCTCGACCGTCTCCTGGGTCGCGATGTGCCGTGTCCCGACGCGCCTTTGCCGCTGGATTCAAACAACAGATCCCGATAGGAACCTGCGAAATCTCTTCGCTTGACGGCATTTCAAATCCGCGCTTCACGCCGGCCCGTCACAGTGTGCCTTCATCGCTGGAGGCGCGCAGTGGCGTGCCTGAAAAATATCTTTGCAAGTGTTCATTCAGCCTGGTCACCGCGGCCGTATCTCCAAGCTTTGACGCCAGGATCAAGGCGTGCTGTTCCGTTTCAATTGCCTGATCGAATCGGGAGCTCTCGGCGTATCCTGCCGAGAGCGTATCCAACACAGAGATATCCTGTCCATGCGTTAACTGGTTCGCCCGGTCTGCCAGAAGAATCGCCTCATGCCCATTCCGCAACACCGCAGCCGGACAAGTCGCCATCAGGCTGGCGGCCAGGGTGAGTACTGAGACCCGGTCCGGCTCGCCATCCAGCGCCAGGCGCAAATGGGAGAGCGAAGCAGAGTCATTCCCCTCAAGATAGTAGGCATAACCCAGACCCTCATGCCCCGCGGCGTTGTCTGGCTGAATGCGGACCACGTTGAGCCATGCGTCGATAGCCTCTCCCAACCGGTGCTGGCGCAAAAGCGCGGACCCCAGGCTGTATTGAGCCTCAAGAAAATCTCCGCGCAACTGAGTTGCCCTCTTCAAATACGGAATCGCATCCTGCGAATTTCCCGTCAGCATCAAAGCGGCGCCCAGTCCGTTGTTCACCCTGGCGTCCTCTGGATTCATATCGAGAGCCTTCTTCCACTGGACCAGGGCCGCGGAATAATCTCCCTTCTTCATCAATTCGGCCGCCTCATCCATCACGCGATAGACATCGGCCGCTGGCGCCTCGATCTGTTCAATGCCATCTTTGCTGGTATTCACAAACTCCGGAAGATTCACGGCGCGGTTTGCTGCCGTGGAGTTATCGATGAGAATGGGCGGGCTATCCTTACCCGCCTCGTCAATGTGGGTAAGATACATCTGCGTGTAGGGGGAACGGCTCTTCGAAGAAAAGACCAGCCAGCGGCCGTTGGGCGAAAAGCTGTGCCAGGAGTTCATCAGCGAAGTGTTCGCGCGCATGCGCCGCGCAACTCCCCCGTTTGACGGCACGATATAAAGCTCGCTGTCGGGACGCATCAACTGGCCGTTGCGGCACTTGACGAAAACGATCCAGCGGCCGTCGGGAGAAACCTTGGGAAAGTTATTGCTCATCCCGTTGTTTGAGGCGCCGAGGATCGGTTCGGCAACCCCGCCCTTGCCGCCGTTGAACGGCACTCGATAAAGGCTGTACTGGATCTGCACTTCGTTCGGATCGTTGGCCGCAAGCGACGGAGGCAGCCCCGCAGGGTGCGGGTCCTTGGCTTCCGCGCGGGCAAATACGATGAACTTTCCGTCCGGGCTCCAGACGCCATCCGTTTGAACGTATTTCGGATCGTCGGCCCCCGGCAGCGGTTGCCTGCGGCCGGTGGCGCGGTTGTACCAGGCAAGGATGCCTCGCGTGGGATAGAAAACCTGCACGAACCGGTAATCCTTGAAGTTGGCAATAAAATAGGAGTCGCCATTGCTCCGATCGGGCCCGGCAACAGTGGTCAGCACATACTGGCCGTCCGGCGAGACCTGTGACATGAAGCCCACGCGCGACTTCCCGATGCGCATATCGCTGTTCCATGCAATCGTGTCCTGGCTTCGAATCGCCATCTGTTTCTGTACCGGCACAACCGCGTACAAGCCCTTGTCGTTGGCCGGTCCGTCCACGTCCATGCCCATCGTCTTGCCATCGGCTGAGAACGAGTGGCAATTGGCGCAAGTTGGCAGATCGTGCATGACCACGCGGCTTTCAGGCTTGGAAATGTCGCGAACTCGCCAGTTGATGAGATACAGCATCGAGGGCTCAAGCGGCTGAACCACGTGCCTTGCCCCCACTGAAGGACTCATGGGAACATCGCGATAAAAGATCGGCGCGCCTACCGGATCTTTGGAGGTGGATAAGGAGACTTGACCGTGACCGACCGGACGGCCCGTGCTGTCCAGCCCCGCGACAATGACCACAGCCGGATGTTTGGCAGAATGCTCCTTCATCGCCTCCCATGTGTCGGCATCCGGTTTCCAGGTATGAGCTGCAGCCTGTTTGGGAGTGAGAAACGGCAGCTTGTTGGCGGTGGAAACGCAGCGCTCGTCGATCTCCCCAATGCCCATGCCTTCGCCTGAAGAGGTTGTGCGGAGCGCCTTGCTTCCGTCGGCAAAGACAATGTCAATGCGCCAGCTCTTGGCAGATGGATTCTCCTCGCGCCAAAGGAAAGTTGGAGAGGTAATCTCCGGCGGAAAAATGGATCCGTCCTGGGGATAGTCCACAGTGATGTCGGCGGCGGATCCGTTCCACTCTCCTCTCTGTGGGCTGGAAGCCGGCGCGTCGTGCTCTGAGGCAGCCTCCACGGCCGGCAGCATTTCTTTCACAAATGCAAAAGACAGAAGAGCCGTGCCCAGCAAGGAAATGGCCAAGGTTTGCAGGCACCTCGTCTTCTTGTGAAGCTGCTTTCCTTCGGCATGCATCGTGCTTTCGCTTGCTTCTCGCGTTTCACCCTTTAGCCATTTTGATCTGACATTTCCTGGTGTCGAACCACTCGCGCGTGCACTGCCAACTCTTACGGACAAAGACATATCCAACCCTTTCGCACCGCGCATCCATCAAGCTGAGGCACTACTTCTTTCGCCGTGTCAGGAGCAGCGTTCGATCCGCTTCTCAGCCTCTTGCTGTTTTTTGGTAAGCACTCGGTAGATACAAACATGTGCGCAACTTCTACCCCTGAAGCCGGATTCTAAGGTGACATCAGCCGCCGCGGCGGGAAGTGCGACAGACGGACGCAACGAGGCGGCAGAAGGCGTGCAGGCTGCGACGGGAACCATGCGGATCGCATCATCTCGCGAGTAACAGCAAACTGTCTGCCTGGCAGTTGCCCAAGCTGCGGGCCATGTCTCCGGTGTTGTCGTGCGCCCCAGGATCGATTGATCTTTTCGAGATCTGTCATCGCCCTGCCCAATCCTCCGGTGGCCGTCGACGGCCAACCGGTCGTCGCAGGGCGCGATGGAACGCGGTCTTTTCCTGCTAGGTTGCGTACAGGTCAAATCGGAGAGTTATGTTCAAGAGCACTCTTGTGAAACGAACGGCCAGACTCGCGCTGCTCAGTGCTGCCGCGCTGCTCGCTGGTCCATGCGGGCTCGCCCAGCGCGATACCCAGTTTCGCGGCGACGCGGCACACAGCGGTGTGTACGCAACAGCCGCGCCCGGGAGCATCAGCCATGTTCTTTGGAAATTCCAAACCGGCAGCAGAATATTCGCCTCCCCGGTCGTGGCAGAGGACATCGTGTATGTGGGCAGCAACGATCATTTTCTGCATGCGATTGACGCCCGAAACGGCGTCGAGCTGTGGAAGTTCAAGACGGGCGCGAACGTCACCAGCACGGCCGCGGTTGCCCGCGGAATCGTGTACGTTCTGAGTCTCGACGGCAACGCGTACGCCTTGAACGCGCAAACCGGAAGTCTGAAATGGAAGTTTGAAACCTTGGGAGAAGCCCGGCTCAGCGCCGCCGGGCTCTATGGCCTTGCTCCATCCAGGGAGATTGTCTCCGACCCATGGGACTTCTTTCTGTCATCGCCCACAGTCTCTGGCGGCAGTGTCTATTTTGGCAGCGGAGACCACAATGTCTACGCGTTGGATGCGCAGACGGGCAAGCTGCAATGGAAGTACCAGGCGGGCGATGTCGTCCATTCGTCTCCCGCAATAGCCAACGGCATCCTGTATATCGGCTGCTGGGATGGGGTGCTGTATGCGCTGAATGCCAGGACTGGACAGCTCGCATGGAAATTCGCCACCGGCACAGATCCAACGCACTTTATGCAAGGCATCGCCGGGTCCGCGGCGGTTTCAGGCGGTGTTGTCGTCTTCGGGAGCCGGGACAACTATATCTACGCGCTCGATGCAAACACCGGAGGCCTTCTGTGGCGAGAGAGCAATGAGAATTCGTGGATCATCTCCTCTCCAGCAATCAGCAATGGCGCCGTGTACGTCACCACATCCGACACCCTGAAACTTCGCGCTCTCGATTTGAAAACAGGACAGTCGCTCTTCGAGTTGTCCTTCCGGGCATACAGCTTCTCTTCGCCTGCCATTGCGGCTGGACATGCCTATTTCGGCACGTTCGACGGGTACCTGCATGACGTGAATCTCGCATCGCGCCGATCTCAGAGTGATTACCGGGTCCAAGCCTCCGCCGAAAACAAGGAGTTATTGACTGAGGACGGTCATCTCAATGCGCCTGCCATCTTTGGGCCGCTCGGGCCGGACGGCCAGCCGAACAATACCTCGGACGCAGCCGTGGTCGGAGTCGATCGCCTTCTCCATCTTGGCTCAATCCTCGCCAGTCCGTGCGTCGCCGACGGAGTCGTCTATGCCGCCAGCGCCGATGGGTCTGTCTACGCGCTCGACTAGTACCGAGACCGCATGATTGTGTAATGGCCGGAAGGCAGCGCCGGTCTCCAGACCGGCTGTCGTGCGGGCGTCCACGCCCGCATTGGTACTGGATCAATTACCAAATCACACAGACCGGGTACTAGGTCTCTGACCGCCTGAATTGGTACCAGTTCCGTGCCCCATCCATTCGCCTTTGTTCTGGCGAATGGGTGGGAAAGCACAAATCCCAAAGAACGAAATCATGCGGTCAAAGACCTAGGTCTCTGACCGCTTGAAGTTGTACCAACTTGGGTGCCCCAGGTCCCGATTCTGGGACCTGGGAAAGCATGAACTCGACGTACGAAATCATACGGTCAGAGGCCTAGTCGCTCTTCAGCAGCACTCGGATGTTTCAGCTTCTGGAGATGCTCACTGGAACCATCGCCTCGATAGCCAGTACCCGGAAGCCGCTGCGAGATGCAGTGCGAACTCTCATCCCACAGGCACCAGGCCGGCTGATGCCGGACTTTGCATGGGCGCGTTTTCCAGACGGACATCCACAGGTGTCGTGCCAAGGTGCAGCACTTTGCTGCTGCCATCGATACGCACCAGCAGGTTCTTCTGGTCGAAGGTCAGCGCAAAATTCTGCATGGGGCAGGAGCCGAAATTGGCCAGCGGAAATGCCGGATTGATCTCGACGAACGGCTGGGCAAATGAGTATCTACCCAGATGCACATCCGATGCCAGTTTGGCGGCCTTGATCCGATAGCGAGTCGAGAGTGATTGGCCATTCCCGAAGGCTACCGGATCGGAAGAAAATTCGAGCAGGGGGACGAGCCTTTCCGGCAAGCTGAGCCCGGAACCGCCAGAGTCCAACTGCGCCTCAATCCGCAAGACCCCGATTCGCAGGGTGGCTATGGGCACGCCTTCGGGCATGCGAAACGGCAGCACCGAGTCTTCCGCATCCGGCGCCAGGAACCCCGTTGCCAGCATCAATCGCCGTGCAGGATAGTCCAGTGTGAGCAGGTAATCGCGAAAGAGAGTGAACCCCAGCAGTCCCTGGCAGGGCCCCTCCCCGGCAGGCAGCAGATGCCGGATCGCTTTGATCCCAGAGAATTCCACTCCGGCAACCTCAAGCGACTGAATGAGGACGACCGGCACATGTTGCTCTCCCATACCGCTTGGATCGGTCAGCCGGGCCACTCCCGCTGGCGGAAGACCCAGTTCATCGGCGAGCTCGGGAGTTACGAACGCCTTTCCTCCGGTCCCCGTGTCGACGACAAACCGGAATGGCCCCTTTCCATTCACCATCACCATGACATAGGGCTTGTCGTGGATTACCTCCATGCGAGTGGAATGCAGATTGTCCTGCGCGGGAAGAGAGAGCGCCAGGGACGTGAGTAAGATAGCGCATAGGCCACCAAGTCTGGCGAAGAAATGCATAAGTCTCCTTCCGGGCGCAAGCAAGGCCAGGCGGACGCAGGTGTTTCTCATGCGATCCAGCGAGTCATCTGGTCAACAATTTCGGGCGCCTGCGCATCCAGACGGCTTTCGATTGTTGCCAATGCGTCCTGATCTGCAACCCTTGTTTCACTGGATTCGGATTCTAGGCGGGGAGTCCGTACCTGCGGGGCGATCATGCGACTGGCGGACAGAATGCTGCGACGAACGGCGGCCGGAAAGCGGCAAAAGGCTTGCTGCTTGCATCGCTCGGCCGCCCTCGGAAGAAAGTCGGTGCAGAGTGCAGGAAAGAGCTGGCGGCTGCACACAGATGCAGCCGCGCAGGCCGAACGCTAGATGGAGAGATTCAGGATGCGGTTGAGGCGTTGAACAAAGGCAGCGGGGTCCTGCAGCGGAACTCCCTCCATCAGAAGAGCCTGATCCAGAAGCAGCCATGCGGCATCTTCTGATACAGCATCGTCCGTGCGCCCCAGCAGTTTCTTGACGATCTCGTGATCGGGATTGATTTCCAATGTGGGCTTGGGCGCGGGAATGTTCGCCTGGCCCATGGCGCGTAGCATCTGCTGCATCTGCATGGACGGCTCCTCCTCGTCGCTGACAATGCAGGAAGGGCTGTCGGCAAGCCGCACTGAAGCGCGCACATCCTTTACGCGCTCGCCGAGCGTGGCTTTCAGCTTGTCGAGCAGCGGCTTCAAGGCTTCCGTTTTGTCGGCTTCAGCGTCGTCCTTCAGGTCCTCGCCGGTTGCAGTCTTATTGACCGCTTTGAGATCGATCTCCCCATATTTCTCGATACCGGCAAACACGATTTCGTCGATGTCGTCATCGAGAATGAGAACCTCAATCTCCTTTCTCTTGTAAATCTCAAGCAGCGGCGAGGTGCGCAGCAGAGACTCGGATCCGCCGGTGATGTAGTAGATGCTCTTCTGCCCTTCCTTCATGCGTGACTTCGCATCGGCCAGACTGGTGAGCCCATCCACCCTGGTCGATTTGAACCGTACCAGTTCAAGCAGCGTCTCCCGATTCGCAAAGTCCCCGTACAGGCCCTCCTTGAGCGGCCGGTTGAACTCGGCGATAAACTTCAAATACTGCTCCGGCTGGCTAACGGCAATGTTCTTCAACTCGGAGAGAATCTTCTTCACGCTGGCGGTGCGAATGCTCGTGAGTACACGATTCTGCTGCAGAATCTCGCGGCTCACATTGAGCGGAAGGTCCTCGCTGTCGATGATGCCGCGCACAAAGCGCAGGTACTGCGGCAGCAGTTCCTTGGCGTCGTCCATGATGAAGACGCGCTTCACATAGAGCTTGACGCCCACCTTGTATTCGGACTGATAGAGATCGAGCGGAGCCTTGGCGGGCACATAAAAGAGCGTCGTGTACTCAAGGCTGCCCTCGGCCTTGGTGTGAAACCAGAAGAGCGGGTCTTCCCAATCGCCCGAGACGGATTTGTAGAGTTCCTTGTAGTCCTCGTCCTTCAACTCGCTCTTGGGCCGGCGCCAAAGAGCGCTGGCGGCATTCACCTGCTCGGTGATGCGCGTCTTCACCGACTTCTTTTCGGCCTCGTTCCACTCGCTCTTGTCGTAGGTGAGGAAGATGGGAAAGGCGATGTGATTGGAGTACTTCTTCACAATCTCCTGCAGCCGCCAGCCATTGGCATACTGCTTGCCCTCTTCGTTGAAGTGAATCAGAACAGTGGTGCCGGCTGCGGAGCGTTCCGCGGGCTCGATCTCAAACCCGCTTGAGCCATCGCTCACCCAGCGCCAGGCCTCCGCTTCACCGGCCTTGCGTGAGATGACTTCCACGCGATCGGCGACCATGAAAACGCTATAGAATCCTACGCCAAACTGGCCAATGAGATTGGAGTCTCGCTTGGCGTCGCCGGAGAGTTGCGCAAGAAAGGTCTTGGTTCCGGAGCGGGCAATCGTACCCAAATGAGAGACCAGATCTTCTTCATTCATGCCGATGCCCGTGTCGGCAATCGTGAGGGTCTGGTTCTCTTCGTCAAGCTCCAGATCGATACGCGGATCGAACGGAAGGGCCTTGTAGGCTTCCTCGACAAGCGTCAGGTGGCGCAGCTTGTCCAGCGCGTCGGAGGAGTTGGAAACAATCTCACGCAGAAAGATCTCCGGATGCGAATAAAGCGAGTGGATGATCAGCTGCAGCAGTTGATTGACTTCAGTTTGAAATTCGCGTTTCGACATAGATCGTTTTCCCCAATATAGATGAATATAAAGCGTCCGCCTCAATCAAAGAAGCTCAGAATGAATTCGTCGAGAACTCACGGTGTTGCCTTGTGGAAACTGCGCCCCGGAGTCGTGCGCGAAGCCGGCGAGCGATTATGCTAAGGGCTGAATTCGCCGGATGGACAACAGCATGAATCGCGGCCTGGCAATGAAGATTTCCTTGCTTTGATTCCGCGCATGGCTTCGTTTGCCTAATCCGTCACTCTGGATTCCATCAGAGTGACTGGCCCCAGAATGCCGGACGGGAGCGGGATCAGATTCTCCATGTCCTGTGGCACGAAGCGCTTTCCGTAGCGATCCCACAGGAGCCGATAATCGGGCTGCGATTGGCCCGCCAGAGCGTTTATCGCCGTGTTGCCCACAACGATTCGCAGTGCGTTCTTCCCTGATTTCACAAATTGCGTAACCTCGATCTGGTACGGTGGACGCCACACATATCCTGCCGCCTGGCCGTTGACAAACACCTGCGCTGCTTCGCGGATGGGCCCCTCGATGTAGGCTCGCATATTGTGTTCGCCCGCCGGCAAGGGAAGAGCTTCGCTGATTCCGGGGCCAAAGTCGAGGAAGAATTTCGCTCCTTGCCGTGCGCTGTCCTGAGGCAGTTCAAAGTCCTTTTCGTAGGTTGCCAGTCCCGAATAGAATCGCGTTTTGGGGCCTTCGCTCCACGATGTAAGCCGATCCATGCTTGATGTAGGTCCGCTCTGGCCGAACCTCACCTTCCACTGCCGCGACAAGTCCAGGCGGACCTCTTCCCGCCGTTTCTGTTGTGAGTCGCTTGCCATGGCCGCAGCGGAGAAGTAAATCAACCGAGACCCGTAAGGCTCCAGATCCAGTTCGATGCTTCGCGGGTTGCTGACGCCGGCTACTGCGCCCGTATAAGCGTCCCAGGTCTCCGCATGGCGGGCGCCATTGCGGAACTGTGCCCGCGCCAGCTTTTGTTCGTTGGACGTGTTGGCCACAAAGTAGAGATCGCCCGTTGCCAGCTTGCGATGAATGAAGCCGATCTGTGGAGTTGGTGGCAACAACTTCATGTCGGGTGTCGCTAGTCTCCCCAGAGCCGCGCCCAGCGCGTTCTCGTCTTCCACAAATTGCGCGGAAGCGATGCCGCCGTGGAAGAGGGTCTGCGACAATTCCATGATGCGGGCCGAATCCTGCTCGGCGTGCATCAGGCCCGGTGCCGTGGCCGGCTTTGTTCGCGTGGCAATCACGATTCCGCCGCGGCGCGCGAAATCCACGATCTTCTCGTAGGTCGAAACCGGCAGCCTGTCGATGGCGGGAAGAACCAGAACGCGATACGGAATGCCCACACTGTCGATGGCATCGGCATCGATGAAGTCCAGGTTGAATCCGGCATCGAGAACCTGCGCGATCACCTGCTTGCCGAGGAACTTGTCCATCGACTCGTCGATGCTTACATTCGGTCCCGATTCATCGAAGCCGGCAGCCGATGCCGGAGACGAATGCTTTTGAAACCCGGCCGAGAAAGATGCCCACACATCGTCATTCGGCAGCAAAAGGGCTACGTCGTTGGCGGGCTCTCCCTGCCGCAGCGCAAAGCTGACCCTTTGCAGATAACGCGTCAAATCGGGCATGGCAAAGAACCACGGATTATGCGCATTCAGCGCCGCCGCCGCATACATGCGCCAGCCCGGCTCTCCCGCCATCTCCGGTGAGTACGGCCAGCCATGACCCACAAGTTGATTGATGCCTTGCAGAAAATGCAGATCCGCCTCCGCCTTCATATCCAGTGGCGTGGCACGAAATGCGGGCGAGTGCAGCCACGTCCAGGTCTCCGACGAGATAACCGGCCGATGGAAAAGATGCCCTGCCGACGCCGCCCAGCGCGTGTCAGAAAACTCCCGACCCATATTGAAATTCGCCTTGCCTTCGCCCTCCGGCAGGTCGGCCAGCCGGTTGCTCGACAGCGTCACCGGCGGAAAGCCATAGGTTTGCGAGCGCAGCAGAGTGCCATGCTGATGCGCCCAGGCCTGCATTGGCTGGAGAAAGTTCTCGTCCGCCATCTCGGTCAGTGTTCTGCCCCAGTCGTGGCGAATCGCGGCTGTATCAGGCCCGGCATCCATCACCAGAGCCAGCAGACGAGGACGAAGATCGTAACCGCGCCGGCGTTGAAATTCGTCGAGCAGAGCCGGACTCCAGTCCGATCCATAATCCTCCAGGCTATCGCTGAAGACTGCATAGGGTGGCCGATCGCCGAAAGCGGAGAGCAGTCGATCACCCACTACATGAAGGTGCTGCTCGGTCGCGGCCCGGTCATAGTGGTCCAGGACGAAGCCCTCTGCCCCAACCGACGGCCGCTTCACCACCATGCCGGTTCGGCTGGAAAGAAAGCAGATCAGAGTGCGAGCCTGGGCAGCGGCAGGGAAGGAGTAAAAGCCTGCCACCGGAGGAGCCAGCGGCACTGCTTGGGCAACCGCTTGAGCGGAAGCAGAGCCAGGAACAAGGAAGGCCGTGATTCTCTCTTCGCCCTCATCGGCGAACGGAGCTTGTGCGGAAGTGGCGCCCGGCGCGACGGCCAGCGACTCGACGCGCAACTTGCCCGCGGCCTCGGTAACCGGAATGTGCGGGCCGCCCAGAGGCCAGCCGCTACCCAGCGTTACATCCACCCGCAGTCCCATGCGGCGCGCCTCCTGCACGGCAAAATGCAGCGCTTCCAGGTGATCCGGCGACAGGAACGCCGTGTTGTGAAAGCCTGTTGATGGATCGTCGAGCGCCAGAGGATAGAGGTTGGCGATCTCCACGCCGCCGATTCCAGCCGCCCTCATCTGCTCCAGTTCCCTTGTCAGTTCGGGCCTGGTTGCCGCAGGACCGAACCACCACCAGCGCACCATGATTCGGCTGGAATCGGGCGGATTGGCAAAGCTGCGATGCAACTCCGCAAGGCTCGCCTCCGGTTGAGCCACGGCAGGACGGCAAGCGCCCGGCAAAAGAACCAGAGCCGCCAGCGCCGCCACACAGGCGAACTTGAGCCGGTTCAGGCAGCGGTATGAAAATGGAGCGTCCAACATGGAAGAAAGGGACCTCCTGAGCCCGTATAGGACAAGCATCCGCCATCCTTCATAGCAGAAGCAGAGCAGAACCTGCAAAGCGCCAGCGCCGAAGGCTCGCCAGGAAAGCCTCGGAGCCACTGGAAATACAAGAACTCCGCGGCGTCTCCGATTCCTTGCCGCTTCAATTTCAGAGCCTGGAGCAAAGAGTAACTTCTGTCAGCTGTCCATGGGAACAAGGCGTTTCCATCCGTAGAAAGGCCCCGCCCATTTCCGCGCTGTACTGTCGCATTCTGGATGGGCTATATTGACTTCGTGCCGAGCCTCGGGGGTCTCGATTCTGGTTTGGACGATTAGCCGGCCCTGCACGGCGCAGCGCCTTCCCCGGATTCGGATATTGCCACCCGTGTGCAAATCCGGGTACACTGCTGATCCGCGACGGCCATTCTTGACTCAAGAATCGCCACACCATCGCTGAACGTCCCCAGGAGGGTCCGATGAAGATTTCCGATACGATTGGAATGCTGCTGAAAAGCAAAGGCGAAAACAGGGTTCTGTCGATCGCACCCGAGCAATCGGTATTTGAAGCCATCGAGATGCTGGCCAAGTACGATATCGGCGCCTTGCTTGTCCTTTCCAACCAGCGGTTGGTCGGCATCCTGTCGGAGCGCGACTACGCGCGCAAGGGCGTCCTGATGGGCCACCCTTCCAAAGAAACCCAGGTCCACGAGATCATGACCAGCCCGGTCGTCTTTGTGAGTCCGCAGCAGACCGTGGATGAATGCATGGCCATGATGACCCAGCACCATTTTCGCCATCTCCCGGTGTTGCAGGATGACAACGTGGTGGGAGTGGTCTCCATTGGCGACCTGGTGAAATGGGTGATCTCCGGCCAAGAGCAGACCATTCAGGCGTTGGAGGGCTACATTACCGGCGCCTATCCAGGGTAGCTGCCGCGCGCCGAATCCGATTCTTCAAGGGTGGTTTTCGTCCGGCTGTTTCTGCCAGCGTGCGCAATTCTGTCGTCCAGGTCTTTCCCGTGGAACCCATGATGGTTGTCCGGCAGAAGAGAGAGCGGGCCTCCTCCTGTTGTATATTCTGGCCCGCAAGTAGAACGATAAAAACAATCTCGATGATCAATGGAAGTCATGAGAAATCATGATGGCGCTGGTGATATCCAGCGGAGCGATGCGCTGAGCTTTGACGTGAATCACGCCGTCCTGGTTTTGCAGTGTGCCTTCGATCCACAGAAAGCGGCTGCGGGTGACGACCATGCGGTCGCGTTCAAAGACGTCCGGGGTGAGGATGACGTTGGCGATGCCGGTCTCGTCTTCGAGGGAGAGAAAGACGAATCCCTTGGCGGTTCCCGGACGCTGGCGCGCGATCACGCATCCGGCGATGCGGACGGGTTGATTGCCTGGGCACCGCAGCAACTCCGTTGCTGAGAGTATGCCTTCGCTGCGCAACATGGCGCGGTGGTAGGCCATGGGATGCGGGCCGGTGGTGAGGCCGGTGCCAGCGTAGTCGGCGGCGAGGCGCTCGTCGGTGGTCATCGAATGGAGCGGCATCGGCTCGCGAGGCTCTTCGGACAGATTGTCTGCTCCCCGCAGCAAGGGACCCACAGGGCGGCCAGCCTCTTCCACCTGCCAGAGCGCATCCCGGCGATGCGCGACGTGGTCCAGCGCATTCAGCGCGCCGATGCGAGCCAGTGAGACAAGCTCCTTGCGGTTGAGCGAGGAAACGCGAAGAGAAAGATCTTCGACGGATGTGAACGGTCCATGGATCGTGCGCGCTTCAAGAAGGGATTCCACCGAGGAGCGGCGTAGTCCTTTTGCATAATTCAGACCGATGCGAAGGGACAGAGAGCCATTCGGCTCCGACTCAAGCGTGCAGACGCCTTCAGACCGCTGCACGTCGATGGGGCCTACGCGCAGGCCGTGGCGTTGCGCATCCTTGATGAGCACAGCGGGCGAGTAAAATCCCATTGGCTGGTTGTTGAGCAGGCCGCAGGTGAAGGCGGCCAGGTAGTGGACCTTGAGGTATGCCGAAGCGTAGGCGATCAGCGCAAAGCTGGCCGCGTGCGACTCCGGGAAACCGTACATGGCAAACGACGAGATGCTCTGCACAATGTTGTCCTGTGCTGCGGCGCTGATGCCATTGCGCGTCATGCCCGAACGCAGACGGCCTTCCAGATCCTTCATCCGCTGCATGGAGCGGCGCATGCCAACAGCGCGGCGCAACTCTTCCGCTTCCGCTCCGCTGAAATTGGCAATGGTCATCGCCATGCGCAGCAACTGCTCCTGAAAGAGCGGAACTCCCAGCGTGCGTTTGAGCACCGGCTCCAGCGATGGATGCGGGTAGGTGACCGCCTCCTTGCCCTGGCGGCGGCGCATGTAGGGATGCATCATCTTGCCCACGATGGGGCCGGGCCGGATGATAGCCACCTGCACCACCAGATCGTAGAAGCGCGTGGGTGCGTTGTGGGGAATGGAAGCCATCTGCGCGCGGCTCTCCACCTGAAACATGCCGACGGTGTCTGCCTTGCGCAGCGTCTCGTAGACGAGCGGGTCTTCGGGCAATGTAGCCAGGTCAACCTGCGTGCCATAGTGGCGCGGGATCAGCTCGATGGAGTCTTTGAGCACAGCCATCATGCCCAGGCCGAGCAGATCCACTTTGATGAGGCCAAGGTCGGCGCAGTCTTCCTTGTCCCATTGGATAACGGTGCGGCCGGGCATGGACGCGCGCTCGATGGGGACAACGCGGTTGAGCATGCCGGCGCAGATCACCATGCCACCGGAGTGCTGGCCGAGATGGCGCGGCAAATCCTGCATACGCTGGCAGAGATCGAAATAGTGGGCGATGCGCGGATGACGAACGTCGAATCCAGCCTGCTCGAAGTGGCGTGCCAGGGTGTCGTTGGCGCCGCGCCACTCCCAATGGCCCATGAGACTTGAGAGACGCGCGAGTTGCTCTTCTTCAAAGCCCAGCGCCTTGCCCACTTCGCGTGCGGCAGAGCGGCCGCGATAGCTGATGACGTTGGCGGTCATGGCTGCGCCTTGTGCGCCGTAGCGCTCATAAATGTACTGAATCACGCGCTCGCGCTGCTCGCCTGAAGGCAGATCGAGGTCGATGTCCGGCCACTCGCCACGATTCTCATTGAGGAAGCGCTCGAAAAGAAGCTCCATTCCAACGGGATCGACTGCGGTGATTTCGAGCGCGTAGCAAACGGCGGAGTTGGCCGCGGAGCCGCGGCCCTGCACGAGAATGCCTTGCCGTTGACAGTAGCGAATGATGTCCCAGACGATCAGGAAGTATCCGGCAAAACCGAGCTTGGCTATAAGTGTGAGTTCGTGCTCAACCTGCGCGCGGGCCTTTGCAAGCAGAGGCCGCTTGGCCCCTGATCCATAGCGTTTGCCGACACCTTCCTCTACGCGCTTGGCAAGAAAGCTGTCCATCGTCTCGCCGTCGGGCACCGGGTAGTGAGGGAATTTGTAGCCCAGGTCGTTGAGAGTGAATTCGAGTCGCTGGCTCACGATGTTCGTGTTGGCAATGGCTTCAGGAATGTCGTGGAAGAGCGCGGCCATCTCACGTGCTGAATGCAAGGAACGCGAGGCGTTTGCAGTCAGCAAGCGGCCTGCCTGATCGAGCGAAGTGTGAAAACGGATCGACGTCAGCACGTCCAGCAGTTCGCGATCCTTTTCCGTTGCAGCGCGCACGCCGTTGGTGGCGATCACTGGCAAATATAGCTGAGAGGCAAGGCTCAGGAGCGATTGAGTGCGGCACTCTTCGCTGCGTTCGTGATGGCGCTGTAGTTCGATGTAGAGGTTGCTACGGCCGAAGATGGACGTCAATCGTTCAGCGACCTTGCGCGCTTCCCGTTCTCCGCCGCGGAAAAGTGCTGACGCCAGCGGTCCTTCCGCGCCGCCGGTCAGGCAGATCAGCCCCGCCGAAAACTCTTCCAGGTCTTCAAGCCTTGCGGTGCCCTCCGCTTTTGTCGCCTCGCGCATCTTGAAGCGCGTGATGAGTTGACAGAGATTCTGGTAGCCGGTTTGCGATGCGCAGAGCAGCACCACGCGCGAAGGCTCTGCAGCAGACTGATGTGGCAGCCATGCCGGAGGCTGCAACCTCTGGCCAAAAGACGAAACGGCAATCTCCGCGCCGATGTGCGCCTGCACTCCACACCGCTTGGCCGCAGTGTGGAAGCGCGCCACGCCATACAAGCCATTTCTATCGGCCATCGCCATCGCAGGCATGCCCAGCTCTGCGGCGCGCTCAATGAGCGCCTCCGGCTGCGAGGCTCCTGCAAGAAAACTGAAAGCGCTGGTTGCGTGCAGCTCAACGTACTCGCTCTCATGCGCAATGGCCGTTGATTGCCGCATGATGGAAATGCTCCCGGACTCTTGAAAGGCCGGTGGCTTGTAAGTGTCGTTGGGGTGACAGACCGGCGTTCCCGGCGAGCGTGCGTTGGGAATAGTAGTGCCGCGGTCAATCATAAAACGCCTCCAGCCGCCACTCGTTCCGCAGCCGGTCCAGAACCAGCAGGCAGCCGAACGCTTCGCCGTTCGCGCTTGCCGCCATAGCATCCCACTCTTCCGTATCCCATCCATCCTGTGACCACCAGCAACCACTGGTTCTCCAGGGACCATAGGCAGCCGTGATCTCGAAGCGGTTGTCTCCATCGCGGAAGGCCGCGGGCTTCATCGCGTGCATTGAGACCTGAATTGGATGGGGAGGCCGCACGCGGCGCAGAGCCATGCGCGGGCATTCGACTTCTTGTGCGGCAGGTTTCGCATCCACCACAAAGCCTTCCATTTGGAAGCCGCCTGGGCGGTGTGTGTCTTCAAGCACTGGAGTGCCCACACGATCTTCGCCGACGATGGCCTTGAGCCGCGCCAGTGTCACATCCAGACGCGAAGGTTCCGGCGTCTGCGGCGCAAAGAGGCCGAGCTGCATTTTGCTCGACTGTCCTGCTTCCGCGGTGAGCGTAATCGAAACCACCGCGGCCAGTGGTGGATGTGCCCCCATCTCCAGTTGCAGCAACTTCAGCAGGAACTTGCGATCCATGGAGGGCACGGCAGGATGAATCGAGAGGTGATGAACTCGTCCGCCCTCAAGCACCATGTCTACGGTGAGCGAAGCCAGCGACAACGCTCGCCCTACCGCGCGCGCCACCAGGCAGTCGATCATGCGCGCGCCGATGAAGAGCAGGGAATCTATCTGCTCCACGGGAGTTTCAAAGTCGTAGAACTCCTTCAGCGCAAACTCGGGCTCGATGGGCTGAAAGGTATGCCGCGCCACGCCGTGAGCCAGAGCGCGCCAATCGCTGGCTGCGGCGCCGAGCCTTTTCACCAGTTCCACCTCGGGCAGGGCTGCCAGTTCGCCCAGCGTGCGAATGCCCCACAGCGCAAAGGTCTCCTTGGGCTCTTCCGTCAGGGCAAGAGAAGCAATGGGTAGCTTCTCCAGTGCGTGCGCTTCTTCGCCTTCTGGAATGATTGTGATTCCGCGTGTGGCCGTTGCCTTTATCCGCGCCGCATGAAAGTTCGCGCTTACCGCAATGGAGATGCGAAAGCCAGCCGTAGCCATCTCATAGCGCAGCCGCTCGGCGAGCTTCTCCGCAGGACCAAACAGCAGCTCAGTTCCTGCAATATCGAGCACCAGCGCACATCCAGTCCCATCGCTGGCTTCTTCGATTCGGGGAGAAAACTTTGCGGCGCATTCAAGAAAGACTGCGCGCGCGGCAGTTTCTACCTCCGCCGAACGCGGCAGAAGCTGCAGCCCGCTCATGCCTTCGGCTTCCAGCCTCGTCATGCCCAGCACCGCGCCTCTTTTCACGGCGTGCCGGTTCAGGGAGCAGATGGTCTCCTGCAGCACCGGGCCGTCGAGCACGGCGACAGGTTGCGCCTGCAAATCCGTGCGCAAACGCAGCAACGCCTGCGCGGGGAACGCCGCGGCATGAACGCAGGCGTAGAGTTCACTGCTCATGCTCGTCTCTCGGCTTCCCAAGCGGTGCTTGCAGACCATGTTGAGGCCGGTGGCTTGCGCGCGCTGGCAAGTTGGGTCGTAAAGCGCTGCCGTCCGCGCCGCACCGCAAACATGCAACCACGCCATACGGTTCCGCCCACGTTCTCCGGCCGGAACGGCGCAGATTCCAGCACCACCGCCGCGCTCGATTGCGCATAGGCCGTCTTGCCCAGAACCACCAGGCTGCATCGCGTCCGGTCGGCCGCCTGCCGGAAGCGAAACCACGTAGCCAACGGAATCCGCATGGCGTGTTGAGGCTCCATGTTCCCCAGATCCAGGACGATCGCCGCGAATCCGCCGGCTTGCAGCAGCAGGTCTGTCGCGCGCAATGCCTGGTCGAGCCGCGTCCACGGCTTGGCCCTGGCCAGCCCGCTCTCATTGCGGCAGCGTACCCACAGGAGTTGTTTCAAGCTCACACCGCTGGCCGCCGCCGACTCCGGATCGAAGGCGTCGCCCGCATCCACCCAGGCGCAAACCTGCCCCCCCTCTGTCCTCCTGGCCAGAAATGCCAGCGTCAGGCTGGTTCGCCCCGACGATTCCGGCCCTGTCACCTCGCTGATCGCTCCCACCGGCAAACCGCCCTCCAGCAGCGCGTCCACCCGGGCGATGCCGGTCGGCGCCACCTCGTAGATGGTCCTCGGGGCAGGTGTCAGCGCCGCCGGAAAGCGGTGTTCCAGCGTGCGTTCAATTTCAAGACGTAAAGCTGCAGCGGAGGGCATGACGGGTCTCGTATTCGCTTTTTCTTCGCTTCTAGCTTCTCTCGAATCAGGCCGGTTGTCAAAGATTCTCTGGGATGCAGCCTGGATGGTTGGCTATTCTGAGGAAGCCATGTGTGGACGCTTCGCCCGGAAATCGACGCAAGAGGTTCTTGCAGAATGGTTTGGCCTCGAATTGGAGGAGATGCCCTGGTTTGCGCCCACCTACAACGCCGCTCCGCAGAGCATCCAGCCCGTCATCCGTCTGAATCGCGATTCCGGTCGGCGTGAGGCCGCCCTGCTGCGCTGGGGACTGGTGCCCTTCTGGGCCAAAGATGCAAAGATCGGCTACAGCACGATCAACGCCCGCGCCGAGGAAGCCGCAGCCAAGCCGGCCTACCGGGAGGCGCTTAAGAAGCGCCGCTGCCTGGTGCCCGCGGATGCGTTTTACGAGTGGCAGCGGCTCGATGCCAAGACCAGGCAGCCCTTTGCCATCGCGCTCAAAAGCGGCGAGCCCTGCGCATTCGCCGGCCTCTGGGAGTCTTGGCGCCCCAAGGACGGCGAACCGCTGGAGACCTTCACCATCCTCACCACCGATCCCAACGAGGTCATGGAGCCGATCCACAACCGGATGCCGGTCATCCTGGACCCGAAGGACTTCGACCGTTGGCTCGACGCCGGAGACCCGTCACGGCCTCCCGTCGATCTGCTACGGCCTTACCCGGCCGAACGCATGTGCGCCTGGCAAGTGAGCGGCCGGGTAGGCAACGTGCGAAACAACGAGCCAGGGCTTCTCGATCCAGCGGCTCCCGATGAACTGCAAAAGCGTCTTCCGTTGAACTGAGGAAGTTCAATCAGGATTGCCTGACCGGGAATGACCGATCGGCTGGCCTCACAAAATGTTTGACGAAAACATACAAGTGTAGTAGAACTTGATGCGCGTGCAGGAGGCTGCAATGGCGGCGCCGAAATTGTCGAAGTTGGAGTTTCAAATCATGGAGGCTCTGTGGAACAAGGGGGAGTCCTCCATCCGCGATCTGCAAGAGGCATTCCCTGAGAAGCGCCGTCCGGCTTACACCACCATCCAGACCACCGTTTACCGCATGGAAGCAAAAGAAGTCGTGCGCAGGGTGAAGAAGATCGGTAACTTCCATGTCTTTGCCGCGTCGATTACTCGGGACGCAGCCCAGCGTAGACTTATCGATGACTTGCTGGCCCTCTTTGGCGGCAGAACTCAGCCTGTAATGGCGCATCTGGTCGAATCGGGAAAGCTGACTCTTGAAGATGTGAAAGAAGCGGAAGTGGCGCTCAGGAGACTATCCCACAAGGAGAAGTAGTCATGATCTTTCCGGCTTTCCTGAACGGAATCTGGACCGCCGCCCTGGTCAACCATCTTTGGCAATCGACCATAGTCACGATAATGGCATGGCTGCTTGCACTCATGCTGCGCAACAATCACGCCCGAGCGCGTTACTGGGTGTGGATGATAGCCTCCGTCAAATATCTGGTTCCATTCTCGCTCCTGATTGCCGCGGGAGGAGCGTTGCGCCCGGCGATGACCTCGCCCATTCAGACGCACCAATTGGACGCGGTGATGGAGCAGATCACGCAGCCCTACACGCAGGCGGCGGCGCAGTCCATCGCGGCTCCCGTCGGCGCTGCTCCGGTCGTGGTTGCGCACTCAATGCACCTGCTGCCCTGGATTCTTCCAGCTGTCTGGTTGTGCGGCGTGCTGGCTCTTGCTTTGACCTGGGTGCGCAAGTGGCAGCGACTGCGCCGCACGGTGCGCAACGCGGAGCCGATGACGCTTTTGGCCGAGGTGCCCGTTCTTTCCTCCGCCAGCCTGCTTGAGCCGGGTGTCTTCGGCATTGTTCGTCCTGTACTGCTGCTGCCGCAAGGCATCACCGAGCGCCTCAGTGCGGCGCAACTGGGCACCATCGTCGCGCATGAGATGAATCACGTTCGCCGCCGCGACAACCTCACTGCCGCCATTCATATGGTGGTGGAAACGCTCTTCTGGTTCCATCCTGTGGTGTGGTGGATCAAGTCTCGCCTGCTGGAAGAGCGTGAGCGCGCTTGCGACGAGGCTGTGTTGCAGTCCGGCAACAAGGCAGACCTGTATGCCGAAAGCATTCTCAATGTCTGCAAGTTCTATGTGGAGTCTCCGCTGGCCTGTGTCTCCGGCGTCACAGGGTCGGATCTCAAGCGGCGCATTGTCCGGATCATGGAGGAACAAGTGGTAAACAAGCTCGATTTCGGCAGAAAACTTCTGCTCGGCCTGGCCGCTACTGTCGCGCTGGCCGTACCGATCACCTTTGGCCTGGTGCACGTGAATCAGGTCAGCGCCCAAACTGCGAATCTCGCGCAAGACCTCTCCGGCACGTGGCAAGGGACGCTGCATGTGGGCAAGGACCTGCGCCTGGTAGCCAAGATCTCGAAGACGGACAGCGGTGCGTACAAGGCGGCCTTCTATAGCATCGACCAGGGCGGTGGGAGCCTTCCTGCGAACACAACCACGCTGCAGGAGTCGACGGTAAAAATTGCAATCACGGGCATCGGCGCCAAGTTCGAGGGCAAGCTGAGCGCGGATGGAAAGACCATCGAGGGAAATTGGAGCCAGGGCCCCAATCCTCTGCCTCTGACGCTCACACGCGCCACGCCCGAGACGGAATGGACCATCCCCGAGCCTCCGCCGGTGATTCCGCCCATGGCTGCCAACGCCAATCCGAGCTTTGAAGTGGCCACCATCAAACCCAGCAAGCCGGATGCGCCCGGAAAGGGGTTCATCGTGGATGGACGCCGCTTCAAGACCATCAACACCACGCTGGGCGACTTGATCTCATTTACCTATGGAATTCACCCCAAACAACTGGTCGGCGCACCGGCATGGGTGGATACGGACAAGTTCGATATTACGGCGCAGCCCGATGGCGAAGGCACGCCCAGTCAGCAGCAATGGAAGACCATGTGGCAGAAGCTGCTGGCCGAGCGCTTCAAGCTCGCGTTTCATCATGACAAGAAGGAGCTTTCCGTCTACGTGCTGAGCGTGGGCAAGGCCGGTCCCAAGCTCACCAAGAGCCAAGGCGATCCGAACGGTCTGCCGGGGCTGTTCTTCCGCCAGTTGGGCGCGCTGAGCGGCAGGAACGCAACCATGGGAGAGTTCTCGAGCATGATCCTGCAGAATGCGGTGCTTGATCGCCCGGTGCTGGATCAGACCGGCATTACGGGAAGATGGGACTTTACTCTCAACTGGACTCCGGACGACTCGCAGTTCGCCAGCTTCGGGGTGAAGATTCCGCCGCCCACCGACGCAGCCAACGCGCCGCCGAACCTCTACACCGCCATCCAGGAACAGCTCGGCCTGAAGCTTGAAGCCACCAGGGCGCCCGCCGATGTGCTGGTCGTCGACCACGTCGAAAAGCCGTCGGAGAACTAGGTCTCCGACCGCTTGAAGTTGTACCAACTTGGGTGCCCCAGGTCTCGCTTCTGAGACCTGGGAAAGCATGAACTCAAGGTACGAAATCGCGCGGCCAGAAACCCGGGAGAGCAAGGACGATGACGAGACGGAAATCTGTGCAGATAATTCTCGCTATCGTCCTTGCGACTCTTTCCTCTTCAATCCTTGCCGCGGCTTCGGAGTACCGAGGCCTGGTGCTCTTCAACGGCGCGCCGCTTCCGGGTGCGACCATCACCGCGAGGCAAGGCGCAAGAAAGCTGAGCTCGGTCTCCGACCAGGGCGGGTTGTACAGCTTCTCCGATCTGGCAAATGGAGTTTGGAAGATCGAGATCCAGATGCAGTGCTTCGCTCCTGTCCAGGGCCAGGTGAGCATCATGGAGCACATGCCGGCGGCGCAATGGGAAATGAAGCTGCTTCCGGCCGACCAGATCAAGGCGCACGTGCAGGCCGCCAACATTGCGGAGAGCGCTACCCCCTCCCTGCATCCGGCGATGGTGCAAAAGTTGGATGCAGAGGCGCCGGCGCCCGACCAACCCAAGCCATCGGAACAGGAAGAATCAAATCAGCAGTCCGCGGATGGATTCCTCATCAACGGCAGCGTAAACAACGCGGCAACCTCGCAGTACGAACTCTCCCACGCCTTCGGCAATCGCCGGCCGGGAAGCAAGAGCCTCTACACCGGAGGCCTTTCCGCCATTCTTGAGAATTCGGAGCTCGATGCACGCCCCTATTCCCTCAGCGGAATGGAGACACCTAAAGATCTCTACGATCGCATCACCATGGCGTTGACCCTCGGCGGCCCGATCAGGATTCCGCACCTGCTGCCGCACGGGCCAAACTTTTTTGTTTCCTATCAATGGACGCGTAATAACGCCGCCGCCATCGAGTCGGGCATTGTGCCAACTGCTTTGGAGCGCACAGGAGATCTATCGGGCTTGCTGAATGCGCAGGGCCAGCCCGCTACCATCTTCGATCCCGCTACCGGTTTGCCTTTCGTTGGGAATGTTGTTCCTGTCAGCACGCAGGCTCAGGCGCTGCTGCAGCTTTATCCCTTGCCCAACATCGCCGGCGCATTGCCTTACAACTACCAGGCGCAGGTGCTCAACGGCAGCCATCAGGATGTGTTTCAGACCCGTCTGGACAAATCTCTGGGGCGCAAGGAAGAGCTCTACGGAGGCTTCAACCTACAGAGCACGAGAGCCGGCAACACCAACATCTTCGGCTTCGTTGACGCCACTGACACGCTGGGCATCGACAGCAACGTCAACTGGGTACACCGCTTGAGTTCGCGCCGCTATGCCGCGCTCGGCTACCGCTTCAGCCGGTTGCGCGCGCAGGTGGTTCCCAACTTTGCCAATCGCGTCAACGTTGCTGGCGCGGCAGGGATTGTGGGCGACGATCAGGATGCGGCCGAGTGGGGGCCTCCGGCGCTCAACTTCTCCAGCGGCATTGCTCCGCTCAGCGACGCCGAGAGCGCCTTCAACCGTAACCGCACCGACGCTTTCTCCGCGTCCATGGAAATCTTCCATGGCCACCACAACGTCATTGCGGGCGGCGATCTGCGCAAGCAGCAGTACAACGATCTCTTTCAGCAGGACCCGCGCGGCGCCTTCACCTTTACCGGCGCAGCCACGGCAGGCAATGCAACAACGAACAGCGGCTCCGACCTGGCCGACTTCCTGCTGGGCGTGCCAGACACCAGTTCCATCGCCTTCGGCAACGCGGATAAATACCTGCGGCAGACTGCCTATGACGCTTACGCCACGGACGATTGGCGCATCCTGCCTGAGCTGACTATCAACGCCGGCGTGCGCTGGGAGTACGGCGCGCCCATGACCGAACTGCACGGAAGGCTGGTCAATCTCGACCTGACCGGCAACTTCACCGCCGCCGCGCCGGTGCTGGCCAGCGATCCGGACGGCGCAGTCACCGTCAACCATTATCCCAGTTCGTTGATTCGCCCGGACCGGCGCGGTGCGGAACCGCGCATCGGTATTTCCTGGCGGCCCATCCCGGCTTCCACCATCGTGGTTCGCGCCGGCTACGGTCTCTATCACGACACGTCGGTCTACCTGAACTCAACGCTTCAGCTTGCCCAGCAAGCGCCGCTCTCCAAGAGCCTGAGCGTTGCGAACAGCACAGCCTGCCCGCTCACGCTGGCCAACGGATTCAATCCCTGCACCACGGTCACGGCAGACACCTTTGCCATGGACCCAGACTTTCGCGTCGGCTATGCGCAAACGTGGCAGTTGGCCGTGCAGCGCGACATGCCCGCCGCGCTGCAGCTCACGGCCACTTATCTCGGGGTGAAGGGCACACACGGAGTGCAGGAATTCCTGCCCAATACCTATCCGATCGGCGGCATCAATCCCTGTCCAAACTGTCCATCGGGCTTTGTCTACCGCACTTCGGGCGGCAACTCCACGCGAGAGTCCGGCCTGTTGCAGTTGCGCCGCAGGCTGCGCAGTGGCTTTACCGCTACGCTGCAATACACCTATGCCAAATCCATTGACGACGACGCCTATTTGGGCGGACAGGGCCACGTCGCGGCCAGCACCCAAAGTCAAAGCTCGGCAGTCGCAGGCGCAAACGCCTCGATCGCGCAGAACTGGCTCAATCCGAGAGCAGAACGCGCGCTTTCCAGCTTCGACCAACGCCATCTGCTCAACCTGCAGGCGCAGTACACCAGCGGAGAAGGACTGGGCGGCGGAGACCTCCTTGCCGGTTGGCGCGGAAGACTGCTGAAAGAGTGGACCGTCCTTACGCAGATATCTGCGGGAACCGGCATGCCGGAAACGCCTGTCTACTTTGCGCCGGTCCCCGGCGCCGCCTTCACCGGAACCATACGGCCCACGCTTACCGGCGCCTCGGTGTACAACGCCGGCCCGAGCCTGCACCTCAACCCCGCGGCCTACTCCGCGCCGCTCGCCGGCCAGTGGGGAAGCGCGGGCAGAGACTCGATCACCGGCCCCGGAGAGTTCAGCCTGGATGGCGCGATGGCCCGCACCTTTCGTCCCACCCGGCGGCTCTCACTCGACCTTCGCGTGGATGCCACCAACCTGCTGAACCACGCCGTTTTCACAGGGTGGAACGCCACTGTGAACAGTACGCAATTCGGCCTGCCTCTGGCAGCCAATCCGATGCGCAGCCTGCAAACCACGCTGCGCCTGAGGTTCTAGGATGCGAAGCCTTCTCGCCATTCTCCTGCTCTTGATTGCCGCTGCTTGCGGGGCCGCGCAACAGATTGGCGGCAACAAGACTCCCGGAGGCCCTGAGACCTTCACGCTGCATGTGAATTCGCAACTGGTGGTCGAGACGGTCGTGGCCAAAGACAAGCAGGGCAACCTGATTCAGGGGCCCGCCGCCAAAGACTTCGTAGTGACTGAAGACGGCGTCGCGCAGAAGATCGGCTTCTGCGAGCATCAGGAAATGGCGCCTGCGCTTCTGCCCGTTTCCCTGCCTGGCGCCGAAGATCTCAAGCTTTACAACAAGCTCACTCACACCGCGATTGCGCGGGAAGACACTGGCAACGAACTCTACAGGAATCGCCGACTTCTGGCGCTCTACTTCGATATGTCCGCCATGCGGCTGGCTGATCAGCAGCGCGCTCTCACCGCTGCGGAGAAATTTCTGCGCACGCAAATGACCAGCAGCGACCTGGTCTCCATCATTCGCTACCAGGGCGCCGGAGTCGATATTCTGCAGGACTTCACCGCCGACCGCAACAAACTGCTCAGCATTCTTCAGACGCTCTTCGTTGGCGAAGCCCAGGGCCTCACCGAGACCACCGACGACGCCAGTAGCGCAGACACCGGCGCCGCCTTCGGCCAGGACGACAGCGAGTTCAACGTCTTCAACACTGACCGGCAGCTCTCCGCGCTGCAAACCGCGGCCACCATGCTCGGCCAGTTGAACGAGAAGAAGTCTCTCATTTACTTCGCCAGCGGCCTGCGCCTCAACGGGCCCAACAATCAGGCCCAGTTGCATGCCACGGTGGACGCAGCCATCAAGGCAGGCGTCTCCTTCTGGCCCATCGATGCGCGCGGACTGGTGGCCGAGGCCCCACTCGGGGATGCCACCCAGGGCTCGCCGGGAAACGCCGGCGTCTACACCGGCGCGGCGGCCCAGGCAGCCACCACCGGCTTCCAGCAGTCGCAAGACACGCTCTACGCTCTGGCCGGAGACACAGGCGGCAAGGCGCTGCTTGACAACAACGACCTCACGCGCGGCATCGTCGAGGCTCAGCAATCCATCTCCAACTACTACATCCTCGGCTACTACACCACCAACACCGCGCAAAACGGCAGGTTCCGCCGCGTGAAGATCGAACTCACCCCGCCGGCCACGGCCAGCCTCGCCTATCGCCAGGGCTACTACGCCGACAAGGAATTCAGCCGCTTCACCGAGGTCGACAAGGAACGGCAGCTCGAAGATGCGCTGATGCTGGGCGACCCGGTTACCGAGCTGACCATCGCCATGGAGATCGACTACTTCCAGCTCAACCGCGCCGAATACTACGTCCCCATCATGGTCAAGATTCCCGGTCGCGAACTGGCGCTTGCCAAGCGCGGCGGCGCCGAACACACCCTCATCGATTTTGTCGGAGAAATCAAGGACCTGGTTGGCGGAAGCACAGTGGCAAACCTTCGCGACAACGTAAACATCAAGCTCAGTGACGCTACCGCCGGGGAGCTGGCCCATCGCCCCATCGAATACGATACCGGCTTCACGCTTCTGCCCGGCAAATATCGCATCAAGTTTCTCGCCCGCGACGACGAAACTGGCCGCATCGGAACCTACGAAACCACCTTCGTCATTCCCAACCTGAACAAGGTAGACAAGACCATTCCCATCAGCTCCGTGGTGCTCAGCAGCCAAATGGCCGACCGCAAGGAAGCGCTCTTCGACGCGGAAAAAGCCAGGGACCGCGCCATCGAAACCGCGGTCAATCCTTTGGTTGTGAATGGAAAGAAGATCGTCCCCAGCGTTACGCGCGTCTTCAACACCAGTCGGCCGATGTACGTTTTTCTCCAGGCCTACAGACCGCCCTCGACGGAGAGCAAAGCGGCTGACCCGCCTCTCTTCGCTTTCGTGAGCCTGTTTCAGAACAACATCAAGGCTTATGAAACACAACCTGTTGCCGTCGTTCCCCAAGGCGGCAGCCGGCTTGGTCTAACTCCACTCAGCTTCAATGTAGATAGTCATGGCCTTGCGCCGGGAGAATATACCTGTCAAGTTACGGTGCTCGATCCATCCACTTCCAGGGCGACCTTCTGGCGCGCGCCCATCCTGCTCGTACCGTGACCGCATGATCAGGTCTTTGTCCGTGGGGTGGTTACTGGCGAATGGGTGGGAAAGCACAGATCCAAAAGGCACGAAATCATGCTGTCAAAAACTCTGGGATGATCGATGAGCTGACCGAACGGATAACCGCCAAGCCGGAAGGTATCCCCTGCACTTACCCTTTGCGCCGGTAGAGGATTTGGAACTCGTAGCCATGGTTGGCGGGGAAGAGGCTGGCCACGTGGCGCAACCGCTCGGCCAGAGCCGGCGCGGCCAGCAGCGGGTACTCGCGCTCGCGCAGGTCGTGATAGTCGAAGTCCACCGCCAGGGCCAGCATGTAGACGGCCAGCGCATCGGAAAAGGCCGACTCGAAGTAGGTCGTGCGCGCCCGCTCGTCAATGGCCTTCTGGCCGGCGCGGCTGTCCTGGGCGCGGCGGCGCGTCTCCCAGGCGTCCTGGCTGGTCTCTCCGCGTACCTGCGCCTCGGCCTGCGACCAGGCCAGGGAAGAGAAGCTCTCCGGCACGCCCGCCGCCTCCACAAAGTTGTGGGCCACGTTGATAAAAAACTCGAAGGCCAGGCCAAAGCGGTCTTCCACCAGCCGGGTGGAAAGAAACACCGCCTCCGTGGAGCCGAAAACGGCGTTGCGGTGGCAGATGGCCCGGTCGCCCAGGTCGACCGTGTAGGCCGGGGCCACCATGGTTTCGCCGCTGTCGCCAATGGCCAGGGGAACAAAGTAGTAGGCGCGATTGGCCAGCGCGGCCGAGAGCGTGGCCGGCATGGCGCCCACCAGCCGCTCCAGATCTACCTCGGAGATGCGGGTTTCGCCCCAGGAGGCATAGTGAATCCCGTTGGGGGCCTCGGCCACCTTGACCTGCGTGGCCACCTTTTCCGCGTGCCAAAGTTCGATTTGTGCGCTGCTCGCCATTGAATCTGTATTCTAGACGACAGAGGCCCGGAAGATGACAAAATCGGCTCAAATGCGGCGCTCTGGCGGTGCAACGGTCCTGGGCTTTCCGCTCCAGGGCTTCGGGCTCTTCAGCGGCCTTCTGCTGGCCGTTGGGGCCGCCTTCTTCACCTTCTTCGCCACCACCTGCATCGCCATCTTCTGCCTGCTGGGGTGGAACCTGATCGGCCACCACACCGTGAACTTTGCCGACAGCTACCTCTACGTGGGCTTTCCCGCCGGCGTGCTGGTGCTGCTTGTGGCTCTGCCGCTGTTCGTCACCTTGTGGCTGCGGGCCACGCTGCGCAAATAAGTGCCCGCATTGCCTGACGGCTTAGTTCCCGGCCGGTCTGGGGTGGGCGCGGTCGAATTTGGCCACCTGGATTTTGCGCGCCAGCCCGACCTTGGAGAGCAGCCAGATGCCCCAGTAGTTGGGGTCAATCTCGTACCAGGCCATGCCGTGCCGCGCGGAAACAGGATGCGCGTGGTGGTTGTTGTGCCAGCCCTCGCCGCCGCTCACCAGGGCCACCCACCAGTTGTTGCGCGAGCCGTCGCGGGTTGCAAAGCGGCGGCTGCCCCACATGTGGGTGGCGGAGTTCACCAGCCAGGTGGCGTGCAAACCGAGAGTCACGCGCAGAAACACGCCCCACAGCAGCATCCCCACCGCGCTCCTCGGGCCGCCAAACAGCCACCCTCCGCCAAACAGCACCACCCCGCTGGCGGTCAGCGGAATCCAGTGGTATTTGCTCAGCCACACATGGAAGCGGTCGCGGGCCAGGTCGGGAGAATAGCGGTTGAGCACCTCGGTCTGCGCGTGCAGCGAGTTGCCAAAGAGCATCCAGCCGGTGTGCGCCCACCAGCCGCCCTCGCGGGGAGTATGCGGATCGCCTTCCTGGTCGCTCAACTGGTGGTGCACGCGATGGGTCGAGACCCAGAACATCGGCCCGCCTTCCAGCGCCAGCGCGGCGCAGGTGGACATGGCGTATTCCAGCCACTTGGGCACCTGGTAGCCGCGGTGCGTGAGCAGGCGGTGATAGCACATGCCGATGCCCACATTGATGGCCACCACGTAGAGCACCAGCAACACCGTCAGGCGCTGCCAGGTGAAGAAAAACAGCGCCGCTAGCGCGCCCACATGGAAGGCTGCCATCACACCCAGCGTAAGCCAGTTGACGCCCGCTCCGGCGGCGGCGGCGCGGCCCATGCGAACCTCCAGCCGGGCAGCGACCGTGTGGGTCGGCCCCGCAGCAGGAGACTCAGAAACCGGTTGGGTTGAACTGGGGTTGACGGAGTCAGGGGAAGAGATGGTTGCAGCAGAGGCCATAGGGTGAAGAAGGTCCTTGGAGAGTGGCGACGGGCCCACCCCTCTACCTCATATTGTAAGGCGGAAACGGTATCGCAAACACGCATTGCTGCATTTTGTCTGTGACGCGACGCACATTTTTGAGCGTCAGTGTGCAGTTTTGCTCACATTCGGCGGTTTGGCGCCTGGGCGGGTGCCGGGTTCCCCGAGGTGTGAGTTCACCCACTAGAACGGGGTGCCCCAGGTGGCAGGTGGCCCGCTCATCAGCCGTGAAGAATCACCATGGACATGGAGAGCTGTGCCCCGTTCATCGCAGTTTTATCGCGATGAGCGGGTCTTTTTACAAGGCGGCAGGTGGGCGGGTTCTGGTGAAGCTCTGAATAAGTCCTGTTTTGAAAGGGCACGGCTTCAGCCGTGCCGCTAAAGTCCGCATAATCAACGCGGGCTTTAGCCCCTGAGGGATGGTTTTCTTGAATCTGGCGCTTGTTCAGAGATTCCCTGGGTCTCGATTCTGAGACCTTGGAAAGGCAGGTGGCCCGCTCACAAGCCTCAAGAATGCCTTTGAACCATGAGAAGCTGTGCCCCGTTCATCGCGGTTCTATCGCGATGAGCGGGTCTTCTTACAAGGCGGCGTGTGGGCGGGTTCTAGGTCTCGATTCTGAGACCTTGGAAAGCACAATCCTTACTGAGCCAGCCCTAAACAATTGCACCGTCTCAGGACTGTTATCCTGAGCGAAGCGTAGCGGAGTCGAAGGATCTGCAGTTGTTTCTTCTCCTTCTCCGTTGCAACACAATAGGACCGGATCAATAAGCGAAAACATGTTACTCCCGCGAACTCGCCATGGCGACTGGGATGTCGCGTCCGCCTCACGGTTGCGGGCTCCGGTCGCAAACGGCGCTTACGGGGAGTAATCCTGAAAATCGCGTGCAAGCGATTCACAATGAGCGCTTTGTCACTGCAACAGTTGAGTTTGAAGAATGGCAGGTGGCTCGTCAATTTTGGGCTGTTCTTGTGGATCAGGGAAGGTCCGCGATGGTCGTGGAAGACAATTCCGCTGGCAGATCAATCTCAAGGCAGCCGACAGTGAATGCGAAGGGAAATGGCCCGGGGTCATCCGTTCGATAAGCCCCGTCGAAGAATATTGACGTGCGCGTTCCAGCTTGGCTTTCAAACGGAAGGGAGGGTTTCCATGGACCGGAGTGCCATCCCTGATCTTCGGCCGTCATGATTTGGATGGGCGTACCCCAGTCAGAGAGCTTGCCCGATGGTTTCGAGGCTCTGCACCACCACAGCCCGGTCTCAGAAGGCGGTGCACCTGCTCCGACCCAAACGCGCGCAAAGATCGCGTCGAATGCCTCGCCGCGCTGGCGCACACAGAAATCGAACATCTTCATTTCCGGCTGCGCAAACACTTGGTGTTTTGTCCAACCGGTCTTGCCGTCCTGGCTCTCGGCGTACCCGTGTACAAGGTAATCCTCATAGTTGGATCCGGCGACGTACCACATCTTCCATCTGCCGTCGTGATACACAAGGTTCGGTTCGTAAACGCTCTTGTGTTCCCATTCTTCATTGGCAATAAACGCAGGTTCAGCCTGATCCACCCACTGCTCTCCGTCCCATTGCAGAAAACCGATGGTGTACGGTCCCCAGAGATTCTCCGCCGCGCCCGCGTAATAGATGCGCTCCACCCACGCTCCTTCCCGAGGGTCCCATCCGCGGACATAGGATGGGCAATGTCGTCCACCCTTGCCGTCCCAGTCGCCACTCAGGCTATGGCCGGCCAGCGGCGCCAGTTCTCCCGCTGGATTGCGAGTGAGCGTCCACCCCTGAGCGGTAAGAGAGGACTTTGGGGGAAGTGAAGCGCTGTAGATCTCAGTTGCTCCGTGCCCATGAGCTTGACCTGCCAGGTACATCCAGAATTGGTTCCCTCGATTCACAACGCAGGGATCGCTCAGTTCAGCGCCGCTTGAGCCTGTGGCTGCGTCACGTGGTTCGAGGATTTTGGATTCTGTCCCCGACAGATGCGTTCCGCGAGCATTCACCTCGCTAGTGCGTGTCTCGAACATCAAACACCTCCGACGGATCTCCAACTTGAACCTAACAGATCACGTCTCGGCGTGATTTCCGGGCCGCGACCGACTCGCGGATGCGTGGAGTCAAATCGACATCAGTTGGTGATAAATGCCAATGCACTCAGCGAGGCCGATTACTCCCGGAATGTCGCCTATTGTGAGAAGTGCTCGCCCCGGATCGGGAACGGGAAGTCGCCTTCCCGACTGTTTTCCGCGATCCTCGGGCTCCGCGCGGCTGACCGCCTGCTCGCCAGTCACCCTTTCATCCACATGGACTCATCCCTCAACCCAGCATCTGGGGGATCTGACCGGGGCATTCTTAAGCAGGCTTCCGGCTTCTCGAGCAACCGCACCGCTTCTTGGCCAGGATGGCGACTCTTTGGGCAAAAAAGCCGCTTGAGCGACTTTCTTGGGTAAAGCCCCCCTGCGGCATGAAGTTCGGCCATCGCGCCCCAATGCGGGCCTCTTCCCCGCAGCCTGTTCAGCCCCTGAAAGAGAGGAATTTGCCGGGCCTTCAGCCCCGAACCCGTGCCGTTTTTCCCGGATTTGAAGCAAATTCGCAGCGTAACTAGCTGAAAACAAAAGGGCGCATTTTCAGAGATGTACCACTTTTTCGCCCTTCGGGTGTATTTATCTCTACACCTTCTCGCGCCCCTTTCGGCGCCCTATGCCCTGTTCCCTGTTCCCTACTCCCTACCTTCACTCCCTGCCCTCGGCGCCGAAATCCCCGCCGCCGGTCACAAACAGCTTCTCCGCCTGGCCGCGCAGAATGCGGTAGAGGGCGAACTGCCGCTGGGTGGCGCCGCGCAGCTCAAACAGCAGCTCGCCGCGGTTGTCGGCCATGGCGTCCACCGCGTCCACCAGGCGCATGCGCGGGGTTTCGTCCAGGTGCGCCCCATCGGTGACGTTCTTCAGCAGCACCAGCACGTTGCCGTAGAGGTCCGGTTGGGCCACCAGGGTGACAAACTTCTGCTGCGCCAGCGGACCGCCGCTGTGCGCCGACAGCACCAGCGTGGCTCCGGAGCCGTAAGCCAGCTCGAAGACGCGGAACTGTTCCCCCAGCAGCTGCGCGGGCTCGGGCGGTTGGGGCGGAGGCGCCGTCTTGGTCTTCTTGCGGGTGGCCGTCCGCTTGGGCGCGGGTGCTGCGGCGGCCGGGGGCGGAGCTTCCAGACCCAACGCGTCGCGGGCCATCTCTTCCAGCGCCGATTTCATCTTGGCCTCATCGTCGGGATTGGCCCAGGCATAGCTCCAGATGTGTTCCGGGCGGCTGCGGGCGTCGGAGACGGCCACCTGCTGCTGCATGTCCGGCGGCAAGCCCATCAGCGTGGGCGCCACCGCCAGGCCTTCGCCGCTGGGTTTGCCGCGCATCAGCCGGGGACGGTCGGTATCGGTAACCGTGGGCATCGGCTCCACGTAGCCAACGTCTTCCGGCTTCTTGTCTTCCGCCTTCTTGCGGCTCTTGTGCAGGGTGGGCCGGTCGGGGTCGCTGGCCGGGGCATTGCCGGCGCTTTCAGAGCCGCTGTCGGCGCTGTCGCCGGAGTCTTTCTTGTGCAGGGTCGGGCGATCCGCATCGGTAGCAGGGGCGGAAGCCGAACCGGCGGTCGTGTCCCCGCCGCTCTCGCTGGAATCCTTCTTGTGGAGTGTCGGGCGATCCGGGTCGCTGGCGGGACTGGGAGTTGCGCTGGTTGTGCCGGCGTCTTCGGTGCTGCCGGTCGAATCCTTCCGGTGCAGCGTGGGCCGGTCGGGATCGCTGGGCGCGGCCGGGGCGCTTCCCGAGGCGCCGGAGCCGCCCTCCTTGCCGGCGCCTTCGCTGGGCGCATCGTCGGCATGATGCTTGCGGTGCAGCACCGGAACGTCGCTCTGCGCATCGTCGTCGAAATTGGTCTTCGCCCAGTCCCGTGCCGGGGCTTTGGGCCGGGCAGACGGCATGGCCTTCCACGCGCCGTGGCCCACCCACGAGCCCTGTTCCTGGCCGGCGCTGCGAATGTCAAAGAGCCCTACGGCCTTGCCGTCCTGCTGCAGCACGTACTCCACATCGCCAGAGAGGGCCAGCGGCTGCGGACGGGCCAGGTAGATGCCGCCATCCTGGAGCTGGCCGCCATCCAGAACGGCCACCGGGACCAGGCGGCTGGCCTTGGGCTTGCCCGCTTCGCCCGTCCACTCCAGCACCGCAATGGAGCGCAGCTCGGGGCTGTCCTGGGGGTTCTTGGTCACCTGCCCTGGGTACTGGGCGCATGCCGGCAGGGCGGCCAAAAGCCCCATGGCCGCCAGGGCTCCTCGCCCTGCAAATAAAAGTGACACACCAGACTTGCGCGATGACATTTGCCGCCCACCTCGGGAATAATCGAACCGGATGGCCCCTTGGGGCACTCTATTAACCATACGAGGAACTTCCCCATGGAACTGAACCAGAAAGTCGCCGACTTCACCCTGCAAACCGACGAGAACAAAACCGCCAGCCTGTCCGATTATGCAGGCAAGCCCGTCGTACTCTTCTTTTATCCCAGAGCGGACACTCCTGGCTGCACCATCGAGGCCTGCGGCTTCCGCGACACCTTCACCAAACTGCAGGCTGCCGGCGCCGTGGTGCTGGGCATCTCCCGCGATACCCCCCAGGCCCAGGCCAAATTCCGCGCCAAATACGGCCTGCCCTACACACTGCTTGCTGATGTAGACGAGAAAGTTTGCAATCAGTTTGGGGTGCTGAAGGAAAAGAACATGTACGGGAAGAAAGTCTGGGGCATTGAGCGCACCACGTTTGTCATTGGGCCGGACCAGACGCTGCTGCACATCTTTCCCAAAGTGAAGCCCGAGGGCCACGCCGAAGAGGTTCTGGCCCTGATCGCGGAATGGAAAAAGGCGCACAAATAAAAGGCCGGCAGGGAACGCCGGGTGCCCCAGGTCCCGCTTTTGGGACCTGGGAAAGCATGAATGCCTGCGGCCGTCTGCTGCCCCGCGCCTTTTTTGAGGCGGCTCCAGAGCAGGTTGCGCCGCGCCTGCTGGGCAAGGTGCTGGCGCATCTTTCCGCGCACGGGCTGATGGCGGGGCGAATCGTGGAGGTGGAGGCCTACCTGGGTCCGCACCACGATCCGCCCGACCCCGCCGCGCACGCCTATCGCGGCCCCACGCCGCGAAACTCCGTTCTTTTTGGCCCTGCGGGGCATGCCTATGTGTATGCCATCTATGGCCGCTACTTCTGCATGAACATCTCCTGCGAGGCGGAGGGCCGGGCGGGCTGCGTGCTGCTGCGCGCCCTGGAGCCAGTGGCCGGAGCCGAGCAGATGGCCTTGAATCGCGGCCTCTCCCCCGGCGCCTTGGCCCGCCAGCTCACCTCCGGCCCCAGCCGCCTCTGCCAGGCGCTGGGACTCACCCGCCTCGCCCACAACGGCCTGGATCTGACCGATGCCGCTTCTCCCTTGCAGGTGCTCGAAGACGGATACCCGGTCCCGGAGGTGCAGGCGACGCCGCGCATCGGCATCCATGAGGCGGCAGACTGGCCGCTGCGTTTCGTCCTGCCGGGACATGGCTGCGTTTCCGGGGCGAAGGCTTTGGGGGGCAAACGCATCCTTGTTGAGTGATGCTCGGCGTGGATAGGCCACTTTTTGCTGTTTGCGCAGTGCGGGCAACGTGATCTCCCACCCTTTCCGCAGAAAGAAACGGAAAGGATAGGGCACGGAGCTTTTGTACAGGGTTGCGCGATCCCACCCAGGCGCTCCGGAGACGAAGAAGATGCGGGAAGCTGTGCAGCCGATTACTCTTGCGCCTTAAGGGAGAATTGAACCTGGCTTGGTAGTATCTGGTCCATCAGTAGAACCCATCCTCGCGTTCCAGGAGATCCAAGGCTTGAAAACCTCTTCCCTATCCCTGCCCGCCGTGACTGCTTTCCTGATTGCGGCCGTATTTGCCGCCACCACCGTTGCCCAAACGCCTCAGACCGCTGCGAGCGGCCCGCCGCCTCCCCGCACGTTTCCCGCTCCCATCAACCTGAAGGTCCTGCCCAAGGACCTGACCGGGGAACAGGTGCACGAGATCATGGAGAAGTGGGAGGGATCGCTGGGGACGCATTGCAACACCTGCCACACCGCCGACCCCAACAACATCGGTCCCAACGGGCGGCCGCGGCTCAACTTTGCCGACGACTCCAAGCCCGAGAAGGCCACGGCGCGGGTGATGTACGCCATGACCGAGGACATCAACAAGAACTATGTGTCCAAGATCGACAGCTCCGGCGCCGCGGTGACCTGCGGCACCTGCCATCGCGGGCACCTGGGGCCGGAGCCGTTTGTGATTCCGCCGGATGAACGACCGAAAGGGCCGCCGCCCGCGGAAATGCGGCCGCAGCAGCCGGAATAGGGAATTCTCATTGAACGTGGAATGCGGGCCTCATTCGGGGCTTCCTGCCCTTTGCGCCCGAAAAAAGTGGCAAGGACGGGGCACCGAGCCACCCGCGGTGGGGCCAACCTTGCCTGATGAAGTTTGTGGCTTCCCAGGTCTCAGAGTCGAGACCTGGGGCACCCGCAAGATGCAGGTCCTTCGACTCGCTCTCCACCCCAGCGACGAAGTGGGCGCCCTCTGGGCATCGCCGGGGACCCCAGCTGTGCTCGCTCCGGATGATAGCGAGGTTAGGGCGTAGACTGAAGCGGGCTGGTAAAGCGACGCAGGAGGGAATGGCTGTGATAAATCGGTTTCGCTGGGCAGGAATCTGTCTGATTTTGTGGATGGGCGCGGTGTTGGCGCCGGGAGCGCTAGGGCAGTGGAATACGCCCAATCCGGTGGTGAGCTTTGAAAAGAGCGCCCGCGGGCTGGAAGTGCGGCAGAAGGACGGAGTCCTGCGCCTGGACGTGATGCAGCCGGACATGCTGCATGTGACCTATGCGCCGCTGGGTGCTGCCGCGCCGGAGCGCCCCTCGGACGATGTGGTGGTCAAGAAGGACTGGCCCGCGGCGGAGTTCGAAGTCAGCTCCGACGAGAAGTCGGTCACGCTGAAGACCGCGAAGATGAAGGCGGTGATTGAGCGGGAGAGCGGCGCGCTGCACTACTTTGGGCCGGACGGCTCAGGCATGACCGCGGCCGGCGCGACCGGACCCGGAACGACCGGGCCGGCCATGGAGGGCAAGCTGCTGACCACCGACAGCTACCGGTCGTTGCGGCCGGTGGAGGTGAACGGCGAAAAGACATTTCATGCCGAGGTCAATTTTGCGATCTACGGCTCGCACGAGGGCCTCTACGGGCTGGGGCAGCACCAGGCCGGGGTATGGAACTATCGCGGCGAGACCGTGGATCTGTCGCAGGAGAACACCAACATTGCCATTCCGCTGCTGGTTTCGACCAACGGCTATGGAATTTTCTGGAACAACCCCTCGCGCAGCCGGATGAACAACCGATTTATCCACGCGCTGTATCTGAGCGCGGAGGTTGCGGACCAGGTGGACTACTACTTCATCTACGGGCCTGAGCCGGACCAGATCATCGGGCGTTATCGCGAACTGACCGGCGAGGTGCCGCTGTTCGGGCGGTGGGCTTACGGGTTCTGGCAGTGCAAGAACAAGTACGAGTCGCAAAAGGAACTGGAGACGGTGGCGGCCGGGTACCGCGAGCGGCACATTCCGGTGGACAACATTGTGCAGGACTGGTTCTGGTGGGTGACGATGGGCGAGATGAAGTGGAACTCGAACTACCCCGACCCGCAAGGCATGATCGACACGCTGCACAAGGAACACTTCCACCTGATGGTTTCGATCTGGCCGTACTTCCGGCCGGGGAGCGCGGTCTACGATCAGTTCGACAAGAACGGTTGGTTCATTGCCAAGACCGTGGCGCCCAGCTTTCATCCCGTGGGGCAGGCGCTTTATGACCCGACCAACCCGGCGGCGCAAAAGCAGTACTGGGAGAACGCCAACACGGCGCTCTTTCAAAAGGGCGTGGATGCGTGGTGGCTGGACACCGACGAGCCGGAGACCGAGGGACGGGAAGACAACATCCTGACCACCAACCAGATGCATGTGGGCTCGGGCGCGCGCTATGCGAACATCTATCCGCTGTTTCACTCGGCAGGAGTGTCAGAGGGGCAGCAGGCGGCTTCGCAGGAGAAGCGGGTCTTCATCCTGTCGCGCTCGGCCTATGCGGGTTCGCAGCGCTATGGCGTGACGGCCTGGTCGGGCGACGTGCTGAGCGATTGGCTGACCTTTCAGCGGCAGATTCCGGCGGGGCTGAACTATGCGATTTCGGGAATGCCCTACTGGACGACGGACATTGGCGGATTCATCTCCGGGGGCAACCTGAACGATCCCAAGTTCCGCGAACTGTTTGTGCGCTGGTTCCAGTTCGGCGCCTTCTCGCCGATCTTTCGGGTGCATGGGACGCGCAACCCCAACGAGAACGAATTGTGGTCGTACGGACCGGAAGCCCAGAAGATCCTGGTGGACTACGACACGCTGCGCTATCGGCTGATGCCTTATATCTACTCCGAAGCGTGGCAGGTGACCAACAATCACGGAACGCTGATGCGGCCGCTGGTGATGGACTGGCGCAACGACGTGGAAGCGCAGAACACCGGTGACGAATACCTGTTTGGCCCGGCAATTCTGGTGAGCCCGGTGACCACGCAGGGAGCGACGAGCAAGACAGTCTACCTGCCAGAGGCCACGTGGTACGACTTCTGGACCGGCGAAAAGCAGGAAGGCGGAAAGCGCATCCAAGCCGATGCGCCACTCAGCAAGTTGCCGCTGTTTGTGCGCGCGGGATCGATTGTGCCGATGGGGCCTGCGATGGAGTGGACGACGCAGAAACCTGCTGACCCGATCGAACTGCGCATTTATCCCGGCGCCGATGGGGACTTCACGCTCTATGAGGACCAGAACGACGGCTACCAGTATGAGAAGGGCGCGCACGCGACCATCGCGCTGCACTGGGACGACGCGGCAAGAACACTGACGCTGGGCGCGCGCCAGGGCAGTTTCCCTGGCATGCTGCACGGGCACACCTTCCGCGTGGTGCTAGTGGGCAAGGGGCATGGTGTGGGCATTGACGCCAGCGCCAAGGCTGAGGCTACCCTGACTTACAAGGGAGAGAAGATGGTGGTGAAACCCTAAGTCAGCGAGTCAGCGAAAAGGCTCCGCGTCGCGGAGCCTTTTCTGTTAGCGCAGCTAGACGGCCTTCTCAGACCTTTCTTCCCAGGTCGTTGCGCCACGCATGGCCACCGCGCGCCAGCAGGTGGTCACCGCACTCCGGGCCCCAGGAGCCGGCGGCGTAGTTGGGAAACTTCTCCGGGTTCTTCTCGGCCCAGGCGTCGAGGATGGGCGTATAGAGCGCCCAGTTGGTCTCCACGCCGTCGCGGTGGGAGAACAGCGTCTGGTCGCCGAGCATGGCGTCCATGAGCAGGCGCTCATAGCCGTTGGCGCTGGATTTGCCAAAAGCCGCCTCGTAGTCAAAATCCATGTTGACCGGGCAGACGGCCATATCCGGGGTGGTGGGCACCTTCGCGCCGAAGCGCAACGCGATGCCCTCGTCCGGCTGAATGCGGATGGTGAGCAGGTTGGGCTGAATCACCTGGCAGGCCGCGGTCTGCGCCAGGCGGTCGAAGATGAGCAGCGGCGGCTGTTTGAACTGGATGCTGATCTCGGTAGCCCGCTTGTGCATCCGCTTGCCGGCGCGCAGATAAAACGGAACGCCCGCCCAGCGCCAGTTCTCAATCTCCAGCCGCACGGCGGCATATGTCTCCGCGCCGGACTGGGGATTGACCCGCTCCTCGCTGCGATAGCCCACCACCTTCTCGCCATTCACCACGCCGGGGCCGTATTGCCCGCGCACCGCGTTCAGGATGGGCACCGAGGGGATCGCCCGCCACACCTTCAGCTTCTCGCGGCGCACGCTCTCCGCCTCAAAGCTGGAAGGCGGCTCCAGGGCCACCAGGCTCAGCAGCTCCATCATGTGGTTCTGCACCACGTCGCGCAGCGCCCCGGCTTTCTCATAGAAGGGCCCGCGGCCCTCGACGCCCAGCGTTTCCGCGGCGGTGATCTGCACGTGGTCAATGTAGTTGCGGTTCCAGATGGGCTCGAAGATCCCATTGGCAAAGCGGAAGACCAGGATGTTCTGCACCGTCTCCTTGCCCAGATAGTGGTCGATGCGGAAGACCTGGCTCTCGTGGAAGACGGCATTCACCTGGTGGTTCAGCTCGCGCGCCGAATCCAGATCGTGGCCGAAGGGCTTTTCAATCACCACCGCAGCCCGCCCCTGCTCCGGCTGCGCCATGCCCTGCGCGCCGAGGTTCTCGACGATGGGGGCAAAGAACTCCGGCGCGGTGGCCAGATAGAACAGGCGGTCGCCGCCGATGCCCTTCTCCCTGGCGATGCGATCCAGTTCAGCTTTCAAGCCGACATAGTCGGCGGGGTCGTCGAACTTGAGCGGAAAGTAGCTGATGTTTTTAACAAAACTGGCCAGCTTGGGGTCGCTGGGCTCCGCGCCGCCGAACTCGACGATGCCGGCGCGCATATCGGCCGCAAACTCATCGCCCAGCGGCCGCCGCGCCACGCCCACAATGGCAAGCCTGGAGGGCAGCAGGCCGGCCTGCTCCAGGTGGAAGAGCGCGGGCAGCAGTTTGCGCTTGGTCAGATCGCCGGAAGCGCCAAAGATCACCAGGATGCCCGCCTCGGGAATCCTCTCATGGCCATGGGGAACCTGAGAAAGGTCCTCCGGGCGCACGCTCATCTGTATCGTCGTCATATTTGCCTCGCCTCTGGCGCTCTCAATGCACCGCCCTGCCCCGCTGACCCACGAATTCGACGGGTGCCCCAGGTCTCGCTTCTGAGACCTGGGAAAACAGACTCTCCCCCGGCCACTCGGCTACAAAACTCCAGCCATCTCCAACTCGCGCCGCAGGGCGTCCGCGCCCACGAAGCGGATAGCTGTCATCCCGACGGCTGCCGCAGCCTCGGTGTTCTCTTCCCGGTCGTCGATCAACAGGACCCGCTCGGCCGGCCGGCACAGCAGGTCCAATGCCCGCTCGTAGATGGCCCGATCGGGCTTGCGCAGCCCAAGATAACAGGAGCTGAGCGCCACCCGGAAATGGTGGCACAGGCCAAAGTGCCGGAAACGATACTCATTTGTCTCGCGGGCTTCATTGTTCAGCGCACCCAGCATGTACTTATCCGATGCCGCAAGTTCGCCAAGGATTCCCAGCGCGCCATTGGGCAGCAGCCGGGACTGGGCGCAGATGGCGGAGAAAAACTGTTCGTAAGTGAAACTGCGCGGCTCGCAGAAGACGGTCGCGTCCAGGTAGGACTCGACGGAGAGGTCGCCCCGCTCCCAGGCGCGATAAGGCTCCGGATGGCGGGCCTCGAAGGCGGCGCGGTCGAGGTGGAACTTAGCGAGCACCAGCGCGCGCTCGCGCTGATCCCAGCCGTTGGTGAGCAGCACTCCGCCCACATCGAAGAGAATCACGTCGAAGGGGAACATCGGCGCCTCGGCTTTGCGCTTGCGCGCTGTTGATTTCTGGATCGTCTGGCCTATGCGTGAAGGGTAAGGGCTTTACAGGCTGCGGAAAAGCTCCTGTCTTGTATCAGGGCTCGGCTAAAGCCGAGCCCTCTCAAAACGCATGGCGTTTGAGCAGGCTTTACGACCGGTTCCTGGAACCATCTCCGCACTGGTACTTGGCCTCGATGGCCAGCACTTTGTTGAAGCGGCGCACAAAGCGTTCTTCCGTGGCGACGAACCTGGCGCCGACAAAGGCATCCACGCACTCGAAGGCCAGCGCCGGGCCGATGATGCGCGCGCCCAGAACGATCACGTTCATGTCGTCGTGCTCCACGCCCTGGTGGGCCGAATAGGTGTCGTGGCACATGCCGGCGCGCACCCCCGGCATCTTGTTGGCGGCCACGCACACGCCCACGCCCGAGCCGCAGATGAGCACTCCGCGCGGCGCATCGCCCCGCTTGAGCGCCAGGCCCACCTTCTCTGCAAAGTCGGGATAATCCGAGGGCTCGGTGTTGTAGGCCCCCAGGTCGATCACTTCGTGGCCGGCTTGGGCCAGGTGGGCGCGCACCTCCTCTTTCAGAGGAAATCCCGCATGGTCGGATGCGATGACGAGTTTCAAAGCGAAGTCCTTTCGAGTTGGGGGGACGGGGAACAGGGAACAGGGTCGAGCTTAATGGTTTCCCACCCTTGCGCCAGAAAAAAGACGCAAGGATGGGGCACGGAGCTTTTGTGCGAGAGTCAGGGGTCGGCTGGCACTGCTTTCTGTTCCCTACTCCCTACTCCCTATTCGCTGCTATCTCCCTACTTCACCAGTTTCTTGGCGCGGGCCGCAATGCTGTCCGCCCCGAAGCCCAGTTCGGCCAGCACCTTCGGGCCCGGCGCCGAAGCGCCAAAGCGATCCAGGCCGATGACATCGCCGTCCAGGCCCACATACTTCCACCAGCCCAGCGTGGAACCGGCCTCGACCGCCAGCTTGGCCACGCCCGCCGGCAGCACGCTGGCCTTGTACCCGGCCGATTGCTCCTCGAAGATCTTCCAACTGGGGAAGCTGACCACCCGCGCCCGGATGCCTTCGGCGGCCAGCAGCTTGGCGGCCTCAAGCACCGCCCACACTTCGGAACCGGTGGCCAGCAGCACGATCTGCGGGACCGCGGCGTCTTCCAGCACATAGGCGCCCTTGCTGACGCCGGCATACACGTCGTGCGCCGCCGGGTCGATCACCGGCAGGTTCTGCCGGCTGAGGGCAAAGAAGCTGGGCCCCTTGCGTTCCAGGGCCAGCCGCCAGGCCGCGGCGGTCTCGTTGGCGTCGGCCGGGCGGAAGTCGGTGAGGCCAGGAATGGCGCGCAAACCGAGCAGTTGCTCGACCGGCTGGTGGGTGGGGCCGTCTTCGCCCAGGGCGATCGAGTCATGGGTAAAGACGAACAATGACTGCGTCTGCATGAGCGCCGCCAGGCGGATGGCCGGCTTGGCGTAGTCGGAAAACACGAAGAACGTGGAGCCGAAGGGGATGAGTCCGCCGTGGGCGGCCATTCCGTTCACCGCGGCGCACATGCCGAACTCGCGCACGCCGAAGAAGACGTTGCGGCCGGCCGGGTCCTCATGGAAGTTGGCGCCCGGCTTGAAGATGGTCTTGGTGGAGCCGGTCAGATCGGCGGCTCCTCCGAACAGCTCCGGCACCTGCTCCGCCAGGGCGTTCATGACCACGCCGCCGGCATTGCGGGTGGCCTGGGGCTTGTCTGGCGCAAAGCTGGGAATGGCCTGCTCCCAACCGGCCTTCAGCACGCCCTTCTGGGTGCGCTCGAACTCGGCAGCCAGTTCAGGGAAGGCCGCCGCATAGGCGGCAAACAGCCTGGTCCACGCCGACTCGAGCTCCGCGCCTCGCTGCTGTGCCTGGCGCCAGTTGGCCAGGGCATTCTCTGGAAGGTAAAAGCTCTGGTCCTCGGGAAAGCCGAAGAACTTCTTGGTGGCCGCCACGTCGGCCGCACCCAGCGGCTCACCGTGGCTCTTGTTGCTGCCCGCCTTGGGGCTTCCGTAGCCGATCACGGTGCGCACGGCGATGATGGACGGCTTGCCGGTCTCCGCCTTGGCCGCCGCAATGGCCGCCTCGATGGCCTGGATGTCGTTGCCGTCCGCCACCCGCTGCACATGCCAGTGGTAGGCCTCGAAGCGCTTCAGCGCGTCCTCGGTGTAGCTCAGGCTGGTGGGGCCGTCCAGCGAGATCAAATTGTCGTCGTAGAGGTAGATCAGCTTGCCCAGCCCGAGCGTGCCGGCCAGCGAAGCCGCCTCGTGCGAGACGCCTTCCATCAGGTCGCCGTCCCCCAGCAGCGCATAGGTGTAGTGATCCACCACGTCGAAGCCGGGGCGGTTATAGACCGCGGCCAGGTGCTTTTCCGCTATCGCCATGCCCACGGCCATGGCCATGCCCTGGCCCAGCGGGCCGGTGGTCACTTCCACACCGTCGGTGTCACCGCGCTCGGGGTGCCCCGGCGTGCGCGAGTGCCACTGCCGGAAGCTCTTCAGGTCGTCCAGCGTCACACCGTAGCCGGAGAGAAACAGCGTGGAATAGAGCAGCGCGGAAGCATGCCCATTGGACAGCACGAAGCGGTCCCGGTCCGCCCACTTGGAGTGGGCCGGATTGTGCTTGAGCAGCTTGTGAAACAGCAGGTAGGCGATGGGCGCACAGCCCAGCGGAGCACCGGGATGGCCGCTGTTGGCCTTCTCCACGGTGTCGACGGCAAGCAACCGCAACGTGTCGATGGACAGTTGGTCGAGAGAGAGTTCCGCGAGGCTGGAGGTCATGTTCTTTGAGGTATCCTTTCGTTCCGGCGCAAAATGTCCAAGTAAACCCATTTACTCGGACCAAATCTTTATTTTCCATTGTATCCAAAATGGATCGTTACGCACCGGCCAATGGTGACTTTATGATAGCCGACCGCCCAATTGCCAAGTTTCCCGAACCCTGGCCGTCCCTTTCCGCATCCATCCAAGTAGAGGGCCATGCCGCCGGGTGCGAAGATTGCGCTTCAGCCCGCCGCCGTGCAGCCCGTTTGCTTCTGACGGCAGGACTCTGCCCAAACCATGCAATTCGGAACGAAGGAGATTTCCCCAATGGCTTACGAGCTGGCACCGCTTCCCTACGACTACGCCGCGCTGGAACCGTTCATCGACGCAGAGACCATGCACCTGCACCACGACAAACACCACCAGGCCTATGTGAACAACACCAACGCCCTGCTGGCCAACCACCCCGAGTTGGCCGCCAAGCCCATCGACGAGTTGATCCGCGACCTGGCGCAGGTTCCCGAGGAGATTCGCACCGGAGTGCGCAATAATGCCGGCGGCCACGCCAACCACACCGCTTTCTGGCATCTGATGGGCCCGGTGGGCTCCGCCGGAGTGGGCGGAGCGCCCATCGGCCCCATCGCCGAGCAGATCGCCGCCGATTTCGGTGACTTTGAAGCCTTCAAGAAGACCTTCAACGAGACTACCGCCAAGCAGTTCGGCTCCGGCTGGGGCTGGTTGATCTTCACCGGCGGCAAGCTCAAGGTGATCAGCACCGCCAACCAGGACTCGCCTCTCACCCAGGGCATCTATCCCATCCTGTTCAACGACGTCTGGGAGCACGCCTACTACCTCAAGTACCAGAACCGCCGCCCGGAATATCTGGCCGCCTGGTGGAACGTGGTCAACTGGGCTGAAGTGAACCGCCGCTTCGCCGTGGCCAAGGCGTAAAGGCAGGGAACAGGGAGCAGGGAACAGGGAGCAGGGAACAGAAAAGCCCGCCTGCGCGGATTCCCTAATTCGTGTGCGCCTCGACGAGGAGGAATGCCTTGTCGAGGCGCATTTTTCTGTTGATTTGTGCCGAACGCAATGCAGTCCCGTGCCCCATCCTTTTCGCGCCTTTGCGAAAAGGGTGGGAAAACAGGGGCGGCTTCCCAGAATGTCTCGTTTTGAGACATGGGATTCCGGTGCGGCGGTATTCTGGGCATAGGGGCGACTACCGGATGGAAATCGATACAGAAGATATTGCTCAACAATTTGGCAGCGACAACTACGCCGGCATCTGCCCGGAGGCCTGGGCGGCGATGGAAAGCGCGAACCGCGGATGCGCTTCCTCCTACGGGGACGACCCGTGGACGGCGCTGGCCTCAAATGCCTTTCGGGAACTGTTTGAAACCGATTGCGACGTCTTTCTGGTTTTCAACGGCACCGCGGCCAATTCGCTTGCCCTGGCGTCGCTTTGCCAGTCGTATCACAGCGTGATCTGCAGCGACCAGGCGCACGTGGAGACGGACGAGTGCGGCGCGCCAGAGTTCTTCTCCAACGGGTCGAAGTTGCTGGCGGCGCACTCCGTGGATGGCAAGCTGACGCCCAGCTCCATCCATGAGCTGGCCACCAAGCGGAAAGACATTCACTATCCCAAGCCGCGGGTGGTGACCATCACCCAGCCCACGGAAACCGGCCGGGTGTACACGGTGGAGGAAGTGCAAGCCATCTCTGCCGAGTGCAAGGCGCATGGGCTCCTGCTGCACATGGATGGCGCGCGCTTTGCCAACGCCTGCGCCAGCCTGGACCGTTCGCCGGCGGAACTCAGCTGGAAGTGCGGCGTGGACGTGCTGGGTTTTGGCGGCACCAAGAACGGGATGGCGGTGGGCGAGGCGGTGCTGTTCTTCGATCGCGCGCTGGCCACCGATTTCGATTACCGCTGCAAGCAGGCCGGGCAGCTCGCCTCGAAGATGCGCTTCCTGGCGGCTCCGTGGGTGGGGATGCTGGCCAGCGGCTCCTGGCTCACGAACGCCCAACACGCCAACCGGTGCGCTCGCTATTTTGCCGAGGAGGTCGCGGGCATACCGAATGTGACGGTGGCTTCGCCGGTCGACGCCAACACGGTGTTCCTTGGGGCCTCAGATGAGATTCTGGAACGGCTGCACGCCTGCGGCTGGCATTTCTACACCTTCATCGGTGGTGCGGCGCGCTTCATGTTTGCCTGGGACGCGGATTTGGCGCGGGTGGATGAACTGGTGCGCGACATTCGGAAATGCGCAGGGGCGCTTCCCGGCTAAGCTGATTCCGCATTGCCGCACCGGCCCGAAAACAGTGAGGCTGCGTCCCACCCGCTTCGCAAAGAACGCGAAAAGGATGCGGCGCCCAGTTCTTTTCCAGGTTCCGAGAAACGGGACCTCCACCCCACGGACGAAGGCCTGTCCGTGAGGACCCCGGACCTGGGGAGCCCGGCATTCGGGCAAATACAAGCGGTGAAAGACCAGGCTTTATCCGGTGGAGGAGTTACTTGCCGTCTCCGCCGGGCTGCTGCGAAACCGCAACGACGCTGAAGTTGCTGAATTCGGCGCGCGCGTACCCCACCGTTCCCAGGCCCACCATGCCCTTGGCGAAGCTCGGGTCGGAAACCACCTTGACCGTAACGCCATCGATTGCTGCCGCGATGCTCTGGCCTTCGAACGTGAGCGCCAGGTGGTGCCAGCGATTGACGCCGAGAGGGCTCACCTTGCCCTGCGCCAGCACGGCTTCTTCGGCTTTGACGTCTTCCTGGTCGCTTCCCTTGTCCATGGTCTTCAGCAGGGACCAGTCGCCCGTGTCAGCCACGCGCAGCAGGTAGGAGTTGGGCACATCCGTGCCGCTCATGCCGGTGACGCGCCCGATGAGATCGGCCGCGCCGGGCTGCTCCAGCAGAACGTCGCTGGAGACGCGGTAATCTCGCCAATCCAGATTGCCCACGATGGTGAAGGGGCGGTTGGCGGTCTTTTTCCAGGCGATGGGCTCCTCAGGCACCACTTGGCGCAGGCAGACGCCGGGACGGCCGCCGGCGCACCTGGCCGTCTCGAAGCCGCCGTACATATCGGAGAAATACCTTGGCAGCTTGCCTTCGGCATAACTCTGGAAGTTATCCGCGAAGGGCAGGGGGAAGGGCGCGGAAGCGGGAGCCGCAGCGTCGCCCTTCGCCTGGCCGGTGGTGGTGGTCACGGTATACATGCGGCCGGGTTCGAGGTCAAGCGCGAACTCGCCCTCGGCGGGATGAATGTCGGCCTGCTTCACGAACCAGTCCGCGGAATTGTTCGAGGTGAGATTAGTCGTCCAAAGATGCAGCGTGTTCTGCGCAAACCCCGCGAGCTTGAAGTGTGCCGTTTGCGGGCTTTTTGCCTCCACGGTCTCAATCACCAGGCTGAAGTTGGAGCGATCGGGCGACGCGAGGGCAACATAACTGCCGTGTGCGCCGGTCGTGTCCGCGTTGAAGAAGCCGGACGCGCTGTCGATGTAGCGCCAGCCGGGCTGGGTGAACTGGGAGGTATGAGCCATTACCCACAAAGAAGGCGTGACCACGTAATGGCCCGACCACGGCTGATTGCATTTGATAAAGCCGATGTCGTCATAGGGGAGGTTGTCGTAGATGGCGCTGACGATAGGCCAATAGATGGAAGCGGTGGCCTGGCCGGCGACATAGTTGCGGTTGATGTTGCGCGCCACTTCGTTGTAGGGAAGTTTCTCGTCGAAGTGGGCTTCGCTGTCCCAAATGGGCTTTCCCGACCGCAAAGCGTCGGGGGTGGCGTAGCCGCTCCACCAGGGGCCGTGCACTCCCACAACGTCGATGGCGTCGTTGAGGGCGGGGTCGTTTTTCATGTCCGTCGCCACGGCCCACAGCTTCACCTTCTCCCAGTCGTCGGAGGCGATGACTTTGATGGAGCCCAGCCCGTTGGCGCGGAGAGCCGCTTTGAGGTCCTTGTAGAACTGGATGTCGTAGCCGTGCTCGTTGCGTCCTCCCACATAGTCGATGGTCAGATGATGATCGGACTCGGCGTGCTGGAGCCACTTGATCATGTAGGCGATCATCTCGCGGGACCAGTAGTTGCCGTTGCCCACCCAGTGCGGAGCGCCCCAGGGCAGGGCCACCAGCTTGATTTGCGGATTGCGCGCCCTGGCCTGCTCCATCAGCCACCACTCGTAGCCGCGCTGGTAGTTCTCGTCCATGCGCGTGTGCATGTGGCTTGCTTCCGCGCCGTCGGTCGAGTCCATATCCGCGCCAATCTCCACTTTGAGAATCTGCATGCTGGCGCCGTAGTTGGGCTTGAAGAGGTAGTCGAGAATCTGGCTGCGATAGGGCTCCGGGTAGTCGATCAGCAGCCGCGAGTTGCCTCCGCCGCCGCTGATGGCGCCCACGCCGTCAAAGACTCTGCCGCTGCTCGCCCGGTCGATCGCGATGGTTTGACCGGAAGCGGCGAGAGAGGAAACAAGAAGGCCCAAGCCGCACAGCGCGGCAAACAGAATCGCTCGATTTCTCAACGTTGCAAACATGTCCCAGATTCTCCAAGAGGATTGTGCGGACTCGTTCCCAGCTGCACCCAAATTGCAGGGCCGGCCAGCTTGCGGCGTGCGCAAGAAACGCTGGCTGCGCGGGGACGAGTGCATCGTGGTAACCATATCAAAACCGGCGAGGGCTGATTCGCGAGATGAAAGAGCACTACGATTTTCTGTCCCCGCTGCGCTTGCGGAAGACCACCTTCAGCTCCCGCCGCCAATGCTCGCTGAGGGCGATCAGTTCCCACTCCACCTGCGGCGAAAAGTAGCGCAGCACCGGCTCGTTGGCGGGATGGATGCGCAGTGCCGGAGCCGCCAGCAGCAGGCGCGGCTCGAGCGGTGAGACCTCCGCCCCGGCAAAGTAACCCTGCCGCTCGAAGGCAGAGAGCGGACGGCCGTTGCCCGCGCCGGATTGGCGGTCGGCGTTGAGCGCGCGCACCCTAATCCAGTAGTCCAGCGCCTGCATGGGCAAGTGCAGATCCTCGTCGGCCTTGAGTTCGATCACCGTGAGTCGCCCGTTGCGATCGAGCGTGAGCAGGTCCAGTAGGCCGCGGTCGCCGGCAGAGAGCGCCGGCACCTGCGAGTACAACAGGTCTCCGCGCAGGCCGGGCAGCAGGTCGGCAATGCCGCCGCGCAGCCGCGACTCCAGCCAGCGCTCCGGCTGCAGGCGAAAGAGCGGGTCGGTATGTGAGCCGTCGGCGTGGCGGCTGCGAAAGAGGCGCGTCAACAGGTCGCGGCAGAGATCCTCATTCTCCTTCAGAAGCGGAGTTTCGTTGGCGCCGGCGCCAAAGCTGATCTCGTCTTCGCGGGCAAAGGAGTTGGCCGCCACAACATTGCGTACCCGCGCGAATTCCAGCCCGTGCAGCAGCAGCCCCACCTCGCTGGGCGAGTTGGGACGAATCTCCACTCGTTCCCTGGCGGCGGGCAGAATCAACTCCAGGAGCCGGTCGATTCCCAGCTGGCAGCGCTCGATGGCCGCCGCGGCGGAAAAGGCATGAACCAGCCGCGCATCCAGGTTGCCGGTATCGCGAAAATCCACCGGCGCCAGCTCTTCGCTGCGTTCGTCCAGGGTGAAAAGCTGGAAATCTGCGGCGGCATGGTTCAGCCAAGCCATTCTTTCCGCTGTCGTCCGCCAGGCCCCGGCCGGGACAATGACCTTGAGCCCGCCAAAGTGGCGGCGCACGTCGCCGTGCTGCCGGCAGTGATCGAGCCAGAGAATTCCCAGGGTCAGAATGCCGTCTACCATGGCCCCGGACTCCGCCTCGCTGACGCCAATCACCGCGTCGGCAGCGCTCCCGCGCAGCAGCCGTCCGCGCACATAGGCCGGCCCGAAGCTGTGCTCCAGGTCCATGGCCGAGCGCATTCCGTCTACTTTTGCGCCGATGAAGCCGCGGGTCAGCACGCGCTCCAGCAGGCGCTGATAGTTGCGGCGGGCAGCCTCGCGGGAGGTGGGAGTGCGGCGATCGCTGCTGGGCGCTAGTTCCAGGGCCTGAGGCTTGGCCGCGCCCATGCGCCGGGTGACCAGGCGCAGGCACTGGGCGCGTTCCTGCATGTCGACCACCGTGCGTACCAGGTTGCGCTCCTCGCTCCACAGTTGCAGCAGGCAGCGGCCATGGGAGGAAATCACCGTGTAGCGGGCGGTGCGCATGTCGAACAGGACGCGGCCATCTTCAAGCAGCGCGGCTGCCGGATGGTCGGCCAGATACTCTTCAATGCTTTGGGACAGCCGGGTCGCCGAGTCAGCTTCTACGCCGGCAGGCATGCGCGGCCCCTACCAGCCCAGCCGGGCGCTTACGCCAACGATGTGCGCGGTGTGATGGCGGGAGTGCCAGTCATAGAGCGCCAGCGCCCTGGCCAGCGGCACGCGGCCCATCTCGGGGTGGTCGTAGCCCTTGTCGAAGTCCGCGCCGCTCATCGACTCAAGCAACTCTACCCAGCGCCCGTGCAGCGCGGTAATCAGCGCCAGCGAGCCGTTGATGGGCGCGTTGCGGCTGTCTGCCAGGTTGGCCCAGGCGGCTTCGTCGTAGGGTTTGATGGTGGGCCAATCCTCGGTGAGGGCCAGCTTGAAGCGGATATAGGCATTGGCGTGGCTATCGGCAATGTGGTGCACCACCTGCCGCACCGTCCAGCCGTCGTGACGGTAGGGCGTATCGAGCTGGGCATCGGTCAGGCCGCTGACGGCCGCGCGCAACCGCTCGGGGAGCAGGCGCAGTGTTTCAATCTGCGCGGCGCACAACTCGGGCGTGCTACCGGCCGGGGGACTGAAGTGGCCAATCGGATAACGGAGGCTGTCCAGGTCTTTCATGGCGAAAACCTCAACCAGCTTCTTTGCTGGATTCAGACCGGGCAAAGGTGCCGGGCCCCCGGCGAAAGACCTGCCGCGGGCCGAGCTTCCTGGCTAGGCCCTGCGGTGGTGGTGATGATGATGAGGATTTGGGTGATGAGTTGCATGATGGTGGTTCGTGGGACCGGCAAAGGCCGGGCTGGCAAACACCATCAACAGCAGGACGGCAGCAAATATCTTCTTCATGGGAAGAATCTAGCACGAAGCAGGCCCAGGCGGCGGAGGAATGAACGCGCGCATCAAGACAGGAACGGGTGCGCCGAGCGGCCTTGAAGCACGCAAAGCAGCGTAAACTGGAGCTACGATGACTAATCCGGCTGCTTCCCCGCGTCCCAGTCACAAGCGATATTTTTTTGACAAATTCGGCATCACCGAGCGCCTGCTGGAGCGCTGCCTGGGCGAGGCTCTCTCCGCCGGCGGCGACTATGCCGACCTCTACTTCGAGTCGGTCACGGCCACCTCGCTGGGCGTGGACGAGCAGATCGTCAAATCCGCCAGCCAGGGCACCAGCGCCGGCTGTGGCATCCGCGTGCTCAGCGGCGAGCGCACCGGCTACGCCTACACCGACAATCTGAGCCCGGAGCGGCTGCTGCATGCCGCGCGCACCGCCGCGCTCATCGCCTCGGGCCCGGCCAAGCAAACCGTGCAGGGGTTTGTGGAAGCGCCGGTGGCCGATCTTTATCCCGTGCCACTGGGCGGATTCGACCTGGACCTGGCCGCGCGGCTCGAACTCATTCTCCGCGCCGACCGTGCCGCCCGCGCCTTCGACCCCCGCATTGTGCAGGTGCGGGCCAGCTACTCGGAAGAGTTGCGCCGCATCCTCATTGCCGCCTCCGACGGCGCCTTTGCCAGCGATACCCAGCCCCTGTGCCGGCTGAACGTTTTTGTCATCGCCAAGGAAGACGCCAACACCACCAAGGGTTCGGCGGGCGGCGGCGGGCGGGCGGGTTTGGGACAATTCACGGGGAGCAAAAGCCCGGAGGAACTGGCGCGCGAGGCGGCGCGGGGAGCGATTCTGCAACTGGGCGCCGTCCCGGCCCCGGCGGGCGAGATGGAAGTGGTGCTGGGGCCAGGCTGGCCGGGCATCCTTCTGCATGAAGCGGTGGGCCACGGGTTGGAGGCCGACTTCAACCGCAAGAAGACCTCGGCCTTTGCCGGGCTGATTGGGCAAAAGGTGGCCAGCTCCAAGGTGACCGTGGTGGACAACGGCACCATCGCCGGCCGCCGCGGCTCGCTGAACGTGGACGACGAGGGCTCGGCGACCCAGGAAACGACCCTGATCGAGGGCGGGGTGCTCAGGGGCTACCTCACCGACAAGCTTTCCGCGCGGCTGATGGGCACGGCCAACACCGGCTCCGGCCGCCGCGAGAGCTACCAGTCGATCCCCATGCCGCGCATGACGAACACCTACATGCTGGCCGGCGACGACGCCCCCGAGGACATTCTGCGCTCGGTCAAGCGCGGCCTTTATGCGGTCAACTTCGGCGGCGGCCAGGTGGACATCACCAACGGCAAGTTCGTCTTCTCGGCTTCGGAAGCCTACCTGATCGAAGACGGCAAAATCACCGCCCCAGTGCGCGACGCCACCCTGATCGGCAACGGGCCGGAGGCGCTGAAATACGTCTCGATGGTCGGCCACGACCTCAAGCTTGACCAGGGCATCGGCACCTGCGGCAAAGACGGCCAATCCGTCCCCGTCGGCGTCGGCATGCCCACCATCAAGCTCGACAAGATGACCGTCGGCGGCACGGGAAGGTAATTTGGGCAATTACCCGCTCGCATCAAGTAGTACAATTCGCGCATGCTTAGCGCCGTAGACTTTGCCAAGCTCAAACTCGCTCGTGTATCGGTACACCTCGGCGAGATCAATGGGGTTCTTCGTGGATTGGTTGAAGCCAAGGACACGTACGAAATTCTCAGAGATGCGAACGGAAAAGAAACACTTCATTTCCTTGTGGACGCTCCGAGCGATCTTCATATCATTAGTGGGGAAATCGTCTATCAGTTCAAGTCGGCGCTCGATCACCTTGCGTTCGCACTCGTCCAGTCCAATCCGAGAGGAGTAAAGCTCCCCAAAGAGTGGGAAGGAGCCTGCCAATTTCCCTTGCTCCCGACTGTTCCCACTTACGGCTCCCCGCCGCTCGAATACCCGGTGCCTGTCCCCTATCAATGCTTCAAAAAGAGGCTTCCGGGTATCTCCGAAGAAGCTTATGCCTTCATCGAGGGTGTGCAGCCATACCACAGTGGGCCAGGGGTTCACAACATCCTTCGGATCATCGGGAAGCTTGCGAACGTCGACAAACACAAATATCCCTATGCCCTCTTGCCCACACTCTCTCTTCGTGAGGATTTAACCCATTCCAATGGAATGACTGGAATGTCAGTCCGTGGGGGTTTCAAGCACGGCGCAGAAATTCCTTTACCCGACGAGTTCCCCGGCGAACCCCCAGTGCACACGAAGCGCAGCTTCACCCCTTACATAACGTTCGACAAGACTATTGGGGAGGGGCCGGACACCCTCGGGGCGGAGGATGTCCTTCAGGTTTGCTTGGAGCAGTTTGAAACGGTCATTATCCCCGCATTCGATAGGCTGATCCAATAGCGAAAAGTATTTCTTCGACGGACATATACTCCCGTCATTTCTTCCCTCGTGCTATACCGAGGGACATATGGTGGGCATACACTCATTTCAGCAAGATAGCCGCTCCACTCACCCGTGAGTACGATGCGCTTGCCCAGGAGTTTGAAGCCTACGCCGAGCCGCAAAAAAAAATGCAAGTCAGGCAGCATCCTCAAGACTGACCCGAACCTTGCGCCCAAGCGCTGACGCGATATTCACCAGCGCATCAATAGAAAACCGCGCAATCCGTCCCCGCAGCAGATCGTTGATCCTCGGCTGAGTCACCCCGCACCGCTTCGCGGCCTCTGCCTGAGTCCACCCGCCCTCCTTGATGATCGACTCGATCTCGTCCATGAGTTCGGAGCGCAAGGTCAGGTTTGCCGCCTCTTCTGGCGTGTCGGCAATCGCATCCCATACATTGGCAAATTCTTGCATTTCCGGCTCGCTCATAGAGCACCTCTCATCAATTGTTTAAACCGTTGTTTGGCGGTATCAATATCCCGCTTGGAGGTCTGACGCGTCTTCTTTTGAAAGGCGTGAAGAACATACACCGCGTCGGCAATCCGCGCCGTATAAATCACCCGGTATATCCCGGATTCGTCCCGGATCCGAATCTCCTCAACTCCCTTGCCGATATCGGACATCGACTTGAAGTCGTCTGGCTCTCTTCCTTTTTGAACCATGTCCAGTTGGCGGCCAGCGTTCTGACGCGCATCCTTGGAAAACGCGCGTAGCATTTTCAGCGAGTCGCCGAGAAACCAGATCGGCTTCATGGTTCGAATTATATCGATTTCAGTATATTTCTGCAAGCAATTTCAGCGTGCTACTGAAATAACTCCAAACCTCGCTCCCCCCTACTTCTGGTGCGCGGCGAGCCACTTTCGCGTGCGCTGCTGGGCGGTGAACAGTTGCGACGGGGTGAGCAGGGCGGCAACTTTGTCGCGGGCCTCGATCGCCTGCTGCTGGCGCGTCCCGCTCCAGTTGGAGGCGGCCAGGTCCAGCCAGAAATAGGCCTCCATATAGTTCACCGTCACGCCCTGGCCCTCGGCGAACATGGAGCCCAGGTTGTATTGCGCGCGGGCCATTCCCTGCTCGGCGGCCTTGTTGTACCAGATTGCCGCCTGGGCAAAGTCGTGGGGAACGCCCTGGCCGTTGTCGTAGAGCATGCCCAGGTTGAACTGCGCCGAGGCATTCCCCTGTTTGGCAGCCTTCAAATAGAGGTCCGCCGTCTGCGCATAGTCCTGGGGCACGCCCTTGCCGCTCTCGTAGAGCGTGCCCAGGTCGAACTGGGCTTCGGCGTTACCCTGCAAGGCAGCTTTCTGGTACCAGTTGGCCGCCTGGCCATAGTCCTGCGCGACGCCCTGGCCATGGTCGTAGAGCAGGCCAAGATTAAGCTGGGCCGCGGCCAGGCCCTGCTCGGCGGCCTGGCGGAACCAGTCGGCGGCCTGCGCATCGCTCTGCGGCACGCCCTGGCCGATGTGGAAATACACGCCCAACGCGTATTGCGCCTGGGCCACGCCCTGGCCCGCGGCTTTCTGGTACCAGACGGCCGCCTGAGCGTAATCCTGGACGACGCCGGCGCCCTGCGCGTACGCCTGCGCAACCAGGAACTCCGATTGCGCATCGCCGGCTGTGGCCTTGCCCAGCAAGGTGGGGTCAATGCCTTTGAGTTGGCCAAAGGCCGGAACAAATGCTGAAACGAAGATCGAAACCAGAAGAAGTTGCTTACCCCGCATGCTCATGGCGCCTCTTGAAAGTACCCCTCACGATACCAAATCCGATGCCTGACCCAATGTGATTTCCATACTTCAAGGCCAAACCGCCCCGCCCGCCGCCGCGCATGTGTGCCGGACAGCAACCTATTTTGTTACTGTTGACCCATGCCCGATGCTGCTGCTCAACCCGATTTGACTGGTTTGGACCTTGAATCCCTGGCTGCCGATGTGGTGGCGATGGCCGTAAAGGCCGGCGCCAGCGACGCCGAGGCGGTGGCGCGCGAGGGCGACGAATTCAGCGTAAATGTGCGCATGGGCGCGGTGGAAACGCTGAAGGAGTCTGGCTCGCGGGGGCTGGGGCTGCGGGTTTTCCAGGGCACGCGCTCGGCCTCGACCTCGACCAGCGACCTGACCCCAGAGGGAATTCGGCAACTGGTGGAGGGCGCACTGGCCCTGGCCAAGGTCACCGAGGAGGACCCGTTCACCGGGATGCCGGAGAGGGAGGAGTTCGGCTCGATAGCAGGCGACCTGCACCTTTACTACGAAGATGTGTACTCGCTGGCAGGGGCGGAGCGCATCGAGTGGGCGCGGCGGGCGGAAGCGGCGGCGCTGGGGGCCGACCCGCGCATTACCAACTCCGACGGCGGCAGCTTTGACGCGGCCACCGGGCGCATGGCGCTGGCCAACTCGCGCGGCTTTGTGGGCGGGTATCGCACCAGCTATGCCGGGGTTTCCGCGGCTCCTTTGGCCATGGACGCCAACGGCACCATGCAGCGCGACGGATGGTGGAGCGGGGCACGGAGATTGGCGGACCTGGATTCGCCGGAATCCATCGGCCAGGAAGCGGCGCGGCGCACTCTGCGCAGGTTGGGGGCGCGGCGCGTGGCCACGCAGCGGGTTCCCATTGTTTTCGCACCAGAGGTGGCGCGGTCGCTCGTCGGATCGGTCTTTGAGGCGGCTTCGGGAGATTCCATCTGGCGCAGCGCGTCCTTTTTGGCTGGGCGGCTGGGCGAGCAGATTGGCGCAGAGAAACTGACCATCATCGACGACAACACCATGCTGCTGCCTACGGGCGCAGGCGGCTTTGGGACTACTCCTTTTGATGGTGAAGGGCTGCCCTCGCGGCGGACGGTAGTGTTGGAGAATGGGGTGTTGCGCACCTACCTGCTGAATACCTACACAGCGCGCAAACTGGGCCTCAAGTCCACCCACAACGCCTCGCGCGGGCTGGCCGGCACGCCGGGAATCGGCTGCGGCAACCTCTATCTCGAACCGGGAACGCTCACTCCGGAGCAGATCATCGGAGATGTTCCGGCGGGCCTCTACGTGACCAGCCTGATGGGGTTTGGGGTGAACGTGGTCACCGGCGACTACTCCCGCGGCGCCACCGGGCAGTGGATTGAGAATGGCCAACTGACCCACGCGGTGGAAGAGGTGACCATTGCCGGCAACCTGGCCGAGATGCTGAAGAACGTGACCTCTATCGGCAATGACCTGGTCTTCCGCGGCGCGGTGGCTTCGCCCACTTTGCGCATTGACGGCATGACCATTGCGGGAGCCTGAGGGCCTGTCCGTGCCGAGTGAACCGCAAACCCTCGCCTTCGATCCGGCCAACGCCGGGGCCGCTCTGGCCCAACTGCCGCAGACCCCGGCGGTTTTTGCGCTCTATGGCGAAGAGGCGCACTTTGAGCCGTATATCGGGCGCACACCCAATTTGCGCGGGCGGTTGGAGCGGCTGCTGCAGCCCTCCGCCAAACATCCGCGGCGGTTGCAGTTGGCCGGCAGGGTGCGGCGCATCGAGTGGCGGCTGACCGGCTCGGAGTTCGAGTCGCTGCTTACGCAGTTTTCCCTTCTTGAGGAGATTTACGGCGCCAAGGCCTTGGAGCGGATGCACCTGCGGCATCCGGCGTTTATCCGTTTCCTGGGCAGCAACGCCTATCCGCGCATCACGGTAACCCACCGGCCCAGCCTGCGCGAGGCCGAGTGGGCTTACGGGCCCTTCCCGTCGCGGGCGGCGGCGGAGCGCTATGCCGACGAGGCGCTCAAACTGTTCCTGCTGCGCCGCTGCACGGACGACTTGGACCCCAACCCCAGCCATCCGGGGTGCGTCTACTCCGAGATGAAGATGTGCCTGGCGCCCTGCTACCAGGGTTGCACCGATGAGCGCTACAGTCAGGAGGCCGCAGCGGTAGAGAGCTTTTTGGCCACTCGCGGGGAGAGCCGGCTGGTGGTTTTGCGCGGCGAGCGGGACCAGGCCTCCGCCAACCTCGAATTCGAGACTGCCGCCGCGATTCATGCGCAGGTGGCAAAGGTGGAGAGCGTGCGCGCGCTGGCCGCCGAACTGGTGCGCCCGCTGAACCGGCTGCAGGCCGTGATTCTGCAGGCTTCGGCCAACCCGGACGAGGTGGCTGTCTTCCTTTTTGAGAATGCCCGCCTGCGCGGACCGGTGGGCTTTTCAACGCTGGGGATGAGAATCCAGAATGAGCAGTCAGGGTCCACGTCGCTGTTCGCCCAGCCTTTGGCCATGGAGCCGATTCTGGAAACAGGAAGCAGCGATCAGGGAACAGGGATCAAGGAGCAGCAGGCAGGGGACGGGGAGATTGCGGAGACTGAGGAAGCCGGGAGCATTCCGGCCGGAATTGCGCCGAAGAGGAAGATGGCGCGCGGGGTTCTTGAGGCGCGCATGGAGGCGGCGCTGGCAGAGCTGGCAGAGCCAGGCGGAGCGCCTACGGCGACCCTCCGTCAGGGCCATCTGGCGCTGCTTAAACGCTGGTACTACCGGCCCGAGATCCGCCGCGCCGGCGAAATCTTCTTCCCCGACGCCGAAGACCGCTGGCCGGTAAAGGCCCTGCTGCGGGGAGTGGGACGCGTGCTTGGCAGCAAGTTCAAGGCTCCGGTTGCCGGTTCCTGATGAATGACGGCCGCTTGGGGAGAGTGTTTGGTTTCCGATCCTTGCGACAGAAAAAAGTCGCAACGATGGGGCAGGGAGCTGTATCACCGCACAGAGGCCAGCGGGGAGACTGTTGCCTGCTGCCGCTGATACACTGGGCCAGCAAGAAGATACCCCGGAAGATCCCATGATTGAGCTGTTGCCATCGATACTGTCCGCCGATTTTGCCCACCTGGCCGAGGAGGTTGCCGCGGCCGAGCGGGGGGGCGGCACCGTGGTGCATGTGGACGTGATGGACGGGCATTTTGTGCCCAACATCACGCTGGGACCGCCGGTGGTGAAGAGCCTTCGCAAGGCGACGAACCTGCCCATCGATTGCCACTTGATGATCGAGAACCCGAACGAGTTCATTCCCGCCTTTGCCGATGCCGGGGCGAACTGGGTGAGCGTTCACTACGAGGCCTGCCGCCACCTGCACCGCTCGCTGGAGCTGATTGCCCAGCACGGGATGAAGCCGGGGGTGGTGCTGAATCCGGCCACGCGGGTCGATTTGCTCCTGGACATTCTGCCCATGGTGCACCATGTGCTGATCATGAGCGTGAATCCGGGCTTTGGCGGGCAGAGATTCATTCCTTTTTCGCTGGATAAGATCCGGCGGCTGGCCGGTTTGCGTCAGGAACTGGGGCTGGCGTTTAGAATCGAAGTGGACGGCGGGGTGGCTCACGATACGGTGACCCAGGTCGTCCAAGCAGGTGCCGATCTGCTGGTGGCCGGCAACGCCGTTTTCGGCGCGGGCCGCCCGGAGCAGGATGCGCGCGCCCTGCTGGCTGCGGCCCGTGAAGCGGCGGGCGAGTAAGATTTTCTAGCATGAGTCAAGTCAAGGCGGATGGCCTGTCGACGGGCTGTCGCCGCAATGAGGTGGTATGAACCGGTTGTCGTTGAAGATTGCCGCGGTGGCTCTGGCGGTTCTGGTTCTGGGCGGAGTTTCGCTCCAGGCCAAGGATAAGAAGCCCAAGCACAAGAAAAACCAGGACCTGAGCGCCAACCCGTTAGCCAACGTGGCCTCCAAGCAGCCTGACAAGGAACTCTTCGACAAGGCCATGACGGCCATGAAGAAGGGCCGCTATGACGTGGCCCGGCTGGACCTCCAGACCATGCTGAACACCTATCCGGAGTCGGAGTACCGGATGCGGGCCAAGCTGGCGGTGGGCGACACCTGGTTCAAGGAGGGCGGTTCCGCGGCCCTTACCCAGGCCGAGGCCGAGTACAAGGACTTCATCACCTTCTTCCCCCAGGCCCCGGAAGCGGCCGAGGCGCAGATGAAGGTGGCCGACATCTTCTACCAGCAGATGGAGAAGCCGGACCGCGACTACCTGAACGCGCAGCGCGCCGAGCAGGAGTACCGAGCCATGATCAACCAGTTCCCCGACTCCACGCTGGTGCCGCGCGCCAAGCAGAAGCTGCGCGATGTGCAGGAGGTTCTGGCCGAGCGGGAAACCCAGATCGGCCTCTACTACGAGGGGCACGAGAATTTTGCCGCAGCCATTGCCCGGCTGCAGACGGTGGTCGACACCTATCCGCTCTACTCCAAGAGCGACCAGGCGCTCCTGGGCATCGGCGACGCTTATGCCGGCGAGGCCCACGCGGTACGGATCGCGCCTCGTCTGCCCAGCGCGGTGCGCGAGCGGCTCAGCGCGATCTACCAGGACAAGGCCGCCGCGGCCTACGACAGGGTCATCACGCGCTATCCCATGGCTCCCCGCGTGGAGGACGCCCGCGACCGGCTGGTGGCGATGAACCGTCCCGTTCCCGAGCCCACCCAGGACGCCGTTGCGGAGAGCGACGCGGAAGAACGCAGCCGCCAGCCCTTGCACTTTACCGACAAGACCCTCGGTCTGATCAAGCACGGGCCCACGGTGGTTGAGGCGGTGCATGTGGGTGAACCCAGCCTGGACGATCCCAAGCGGACCCTGGCCCCGGATATTACCAAGCAGAACATCGCGATGTTCAACGCCGCCATCAACGCCGGCAAACCCGCGGAGACCGTCGCGGCGCCCACGGCCACCAGTCCCAATGAGCCCCCGCGCAGCGACCAGCCCTCTACGGCGCCGCTGCAGTTGGAAAAGCCTGAAGGCGGCACCGGCGTCGGCGTCTCGATTGTGAATGCGCCTTCTGGCACGGCAGACGGCGGCAGCCCGGTGATCAAGGCTGTTGGCCCCACCAACACCGCCCTGCCCGCCGCGGAAAAGCCCGCCGAGGCTCCCGACCAGGTCAACGACGTCAAGCCCGGCGAGGTCCCGACACAGGCCGCCACCGACGCCAAGAAGAAGAAGCCCAAGGCTGACCTGAGCGACGAGTCCTCCAGCAAGAAGAAAAAGAAGAAGGGACTCTCCAAGCTGAACCCGTTCTAAGCAGGCAGCCAGCACAAGACAGAAAGGCCACTCCCGATTGGGGAGCGGCCTTTCTGTCTTGTGCTGGCAACTCAATCTCGGCCTGCGATGCCCGGCAGGGAAGGGAAGCTGCCGTAGTCTGCTCGTGCAGACTGGTATTACAATAAAGTTGAGCGTAATACCAAAGAGGAGGCCTCTCTTGGCAACCACTGTCACCAGCAAAGGCCAGGTCACGATTCCCAAGCACGTGCGCAATTCCATGAACATTCAGCCGGGATGCAAGCTGATCTTCGACGTCAACAAGGATGGGGAATTGGTTTTGAGGAAGGACGGCCCCGTTGAAGAGCGGCGGCCGGACCGCTTTGATCGCGCGATTGGAGCCGCCGAGATCAAGTTAGGCTGCTCCACCGATGAGTACATGGAACTGCTCCGCAGTTATACCGATGATCCTGCTTGATGCCAATGTGATCCTGGACGTTTGGGAGCCCGACCCCGTCTGGCAGGCATGGTCAAGCAGCCAGATGCGAAATCTGTCGCTCCTGCACGAATTGGCCATCAATCCGATCGTTTATTCGGAGATTTCGGTATCGTTTGCCACCCCTGCCGCCCTGGACGAGAAGCTGGCAGACTTGGGCGTGGTTGTTGAAGGCATCCCCCGCCCTGCCGCCTTTCTGGCTGGCAAAGCCTACGTTCAATACCGCCGCAAAGGCGGGACCAAGAGCAACGTTCTGTCCGACTTCTTCATCGGGGCGCACGCCGCCGTGGTGGGATGCGCGTTGCTGACCAGGGACACGAGGCGCTACGCGGCCTACTTCCCGGGCGTGCGGCTGATTGCCCCTCCCTCACATCTGGTAAAGTGAGGGGTGGTCCCCTCGCTTGAAACTCTTCCTTGAGAAGGGCCCAGCGCAGACCCCCGGGGGCTATTTCGAAGACCCCCAATCATGCCTCACGACCTGCCAAAAGCGTACGATCCTACCGCCATTGAAGATCACTGGGCCGAATACTGGGTGCGCGAAAACCTCTTCGCCCAGACCGCCCCTGAAACGGCAATCGCCCAAAAAGGCTCCGACTCCGAATCCGCTCCTGCGAGCGAAGCGAGCCTCCGCCCGGACGGCGAGTCCGCCTTTACCATCCTGCTGCCGCCACCCAATGTGACCGGCCGGCTGCACATGGGCCACATGCTCAACCAGACGGAGATGGACATCCTGACCCGCTGGCGGCGCATGAGCGGGCGCCGTGCGCTGTGGCTGCCGGGCACCGACCACGCCGGAATCGCCACCCAGATGATGGTGGAGCGGCAGTTGGCCAGCGAGGGCAAGACCCGCCAGGAGCTGGGCCGCGAAGCCTTTGTGGAGCGCGTGTGGGAGTGGAAGCGCCACTACGGCGGCGCCATCCTGGACCAGATGAAGCGCCTGGGCGCCTCGGTGGATTGGCAGCGCGAATACTTCACCATGGACGAGCATCTCTCCGTCGCCGTGCGCGAGGCGTTTGTCCGCCTGCACGAGCAAGGGCTCATCTATCGCGGCGCTTACATCGTCAACTGGTGCCCGCGCTGCCAGACGGCCATCAGCGACCTGGAAGTGGTGCACGAGGAGCAGAAGGGCCACTTGTGGGAGATTCGGTATCCGGTTGTTGGCGCGGGCGGCAAGGACACCGGCGCGTTCCTGACCGTTGCCACCACCCGGCCTGAGACCATGCTGGGCGACGTGGCCGTGGCCATCCATCCCGAGGACGAGCGCTACCTCGATCTGCACGGCAAAAAGTTGCGCCTGCCGCTGGTGGGCCGCGAAATCCCCATCATTCTGGACGAGTGGGTGAGCCGCGACTTCGGCACCGGCGCGGTCAAGGTGACCCCGGCCCACGATCCCAACGACTTTGCGCTGGGCGAGCGCCATCATCTGCCCTCGATCAACGTGATGGACACCACCGGCAAGATCAACGCCGAGGGCGGCGTCTATGCGGGCCTGGATCGCTACGCGGCGCGCAAGCGCATCGTCCTCGACCTGGAGGAGCAGGGGCTGCTCGCGGGCATTACGGACCACACCAACAACGTGGGCCACTGCGACCGCTGCAAGACGGTGGTGGAGCCGCGCCTCTCCACGCAGTGGTTCGTTGCCGTCAACAAGTCGCCCAAGGACGGCAGCCCCTCGATGGCCGAGCAGGCACGCAAGGTGGTTGTCCCCGACGCCGACGGCAAAAAGCCCATCACCTTTACGCCGGAAATGTACGAAAAAACCTACTCCAACTGGATGGAGAACATCCACGACTGGTGCATCTCGCGGCAACTGTGGTGGGGCCATCGCATCCCCGCCTGGCACTGTTCGGTCTGCCACAAGATCACCGTGGCCCGCGTCGATCCCGCGGCCTGCGCCCATTGCGGCTCGGACAAGATCACGCAGGAAACCGACGTGCTCGACACCTGGTTCTCCTCCGGCCTGTTGCCCATCTCAGTCTTCGGCTGGCCCAGAATCCTGGGTGCCCCAGGTCCCGATTCTGGGACCTGGGAAAGCTCAGCGAACAGAGCGGATTTCGACGCGTTTTATCCGACCAGCGTCCTGGTTACCGGCTTTGACATTCTCTTCTTCTGGGTGGCCCGCATGATCATGCTGGGCTGCTGGTTTGCGGGCGACGTGCCCATGCCCGACGGCAGCGCACGCTCCCTTGCGGATTCGGTGCCCTTCCGCGAGGTTTACATCCACGCCCTGGTGCGCGACGCCAACCGCGAAAAGATGTCCAAGACCAAGGGCAACGTGCTGGACCCCATCGAGATCGTCAAGACGTATGGGACGGACGCGGTGCGCTTCACGCTGGCCAGCATGGCCTCGCCGGGCACCGACATTGCCTTCAACGTGGCCCGCACCGAGGGATACCGCGCCTTCGCCAACAAGATTTGGAACGCCGCGCGCTTCCTGTTCATGAACGTGGACCGCGCCGCCGAGATCGGCATCACTGTCGATCCCGCAGCTCTTGGTGGAATGCCCGTGGCCGCTGCTGACGCGCCGCTGGAAGCGCGCTGGATTGTGGCCGAGTTGCACGCCGTGGCCGCCAAGGTGAACCAGTCGCTTGAAAACTACCGTTACGACGACGCGGCCAACGCCATCTACCAGTTTTTCTGGGGCAGCTTCTGCGACTGGTACCTGGAGATCGTCAAGCTGAGCCTCGACTTTCCGATGGATGGGCCGGAGAGCGAGTCAGCGAGTCAGCAAGCCAGCAAGGCCGCAGGCAGAAAGGACGCGCTCACCACACTGGTCTCGGTCTTTGAAGCTTCTCTGCGCCTGCTTTCGCCCTTCATGCCCTTCCTGACCGAAGAGATTTGGCACGCCCTCTACGACGGCAACCCGCCCGCCAAGTCGATCGCACTCGCCAGCTATCCGCAGGCAGGTGATGTGCTCGACGAAATCGAATCCAGCTTAAGGGACGCCAGCTTGAATCAGATGAAGCAACTGCAAAGAGCCATCACAGCCATCCGGGCTCTACGTAAGGAAGTCGGTCTGCCTGATAAGGAGCATGTCGGTAAAGTGTATTTCTATCCAAACAGTGGAGAGAGCGTGGAGGGTGCCCGTCCCATAACGGCCGCTATACTTTATCCGGATATAGTGAGGAGCCTCTCCAGGGTTTCGGAAGTCGTATGGAGCGGCCCTTTGACCCAAAGACATATCCACTCCGAGTCGAACTTTGATGTTGGCTTTGATTACGAGGCCACCATCGACGTACCCGCCGAGCGCGCCCGTCTGACCAAGGACATCGAAAAGTACGAAAAGGGCCTCGCATCAGCAGCGCGTCAGTTAGGCAACGAAGGCTTCCTTGCCAAGGCCCCGGCCAAGGTAGTCGAAGGCCTGAAGAAGCAGGAAGCAGAAACCCGCCTCCTGCTAGAAAAAGCCCAGGCCGCGCTGGCTGCGCTACCGACGAACTGAACACTGAACACTGAACACTGAAGAGTGATCACTGACCACTGATCACTCTTTTCCGAAGGAAAAGCCATGGACTGGAAGAGCAGCCGCATCGACGCATTGCTGGAGCTAGCCCTGGTGGAAGATCAGGCCGCTCGCGACACCACCACCAACCTCACCATCGACCCCGACCTGCGCGCCGCGGGCTCCATCGTCGCACGGCAGGAGATGGTCGTCTGCGGCCTGGGAGCCGTGCAGCACTTCTTCGAAATCTTTGCCCGCCTGGATCCGCGCGCCTCTTCGCACACCCGCTTCGAGGTGGTCAGTCATCCGGAGATTTTTGACGGTGTGCGCGTGCACGATGGCCAGGTGCTGGCCGTCATCCGCCACAACGCGCGGGCGCTGCTGAGCTGCGAGCGTGTGATCCTCAACCTGATGCAGCACCTGAGCGGTATCGCCACCCTGACGCGGCAATACGCAGACGCGATTCAGGGAACCCATGCCCACGTGCTCGACACGCGCAAGACCGTCCCCGGCCTGCGGGTGCTGGAGAAGTACGCCGTGCAGTGCGGAGGCGGCACCAATCACCGCATCGATCTGGCCAGCGGCATCCTCATCAAGAACAACCACATCTCGCTGGGCGGCGGCCTGCGCGCCGTGCTCACCAGCGCCCTGGAAAAGCGCCGCAAGGGCCAGCGCGTGCAGGTGGAGGTGCGCTCGCCCCAGGAGTTGGAAGAGGCGCTCGAGTTCGGCGCCGAGGCCATCCTGCTGGACAACATGACGCCCGCCCAGGTGAAGCAGTCGGTGGACCGCATCAAAGAAGCAACCAAGGGCCAAACCGACCGCTGGATTCCCACCGAGGCTTCGGGCGGCATTGTGCTGGAGAACATCCGCGCCTATGCCGAAACCGGCGTGGACTTTATCAGCGTGGGCGCGCTCACCCACTCCGCCAGGGCCGCCGACATCTCGATGCGCATTGCGGCGGAGTGACGGCGGCAGTGTTCGATCTGGCCGCACTCGACGCCGCCCTGGCAGACACCCTGTTTGCCGGCAAGCTGCATTTTTCTTCGGTTACCGCTTCCACCAATACCGACGCCACAAACGCCGCCCGCAAGGGCGCGCCCGATGGCTCGGTTTACTTTGCCGATGAGCAAACCGCGGGCCGCGGCCGCGGCGATCACGCCTGGCATTCGGCCGCCGGCGACGGGCTCTATGTGAGCGTGCTGCTGCGCCCGCAAATTCCAGCCGTTCGCCTGCCGCTGCTACCGCTGGTGGTGGGACTGGCCGCCGCCGGAGCCATTCGGGAAGTGACCGGGCTGGCCGTGGACCTGCGCTGGCCCAACGATCTTCTCGTGGGTCCACGCAAGGCGGGCGGCATCCTGGTAGAGGCCAAGTCCACCGGCAGGGCAACGGTTTTTGCCGTGGTGGGCATCGGCATCAACGTGCACCAGCGCGCCTTTGACTCAGAATTGGCCACACCGGCAACCTCGCTGGACATGGAAGCCGGGCGGCGCATCCCTCGCCAGGCTTTGCTCGTCTCCCTGCTAAAATCGCTGGAGCGCGAGACGCTCGGGCTGCTCGATCCGACGGCGGGCGCCACGATTCCAGCCCGCGTGGAACAGGCGTCGACGTGGGTACGCGGACGGCGGGTGGAGGTACACGGCCCCCAAGCCTGCACGGGCATGACGGCCGGCCTGGACGAACACGGATTCCTGATGGTGCGCACCGCTGAGGGTTTGGCAAGGGTACAGACTGGCGGCATTCGCGCTGCGGAAATGGATTGATGACTATGCTGCTTGCAATCGATGTTGGCAATACAAACACTGTGCTGGGGCTTTACCGGCTCGATGCGGAGAAAGCCGAGTTGGCTGCGCATTGGCGCGTGACCACCCACCGCAACCAGACCGCCGACGAGTATGGCGTGCTGTTCGTCAACCTCTTCCAGATGAATGGCATGGCCACAGATCAGGTGACGCACATCATTATCTCCTCGGTGGTGCCGCCCATCGATTCCACCCTGCGCCAGGTTTGCCAGGAATACTTCCACGTGCAGCCCTTGTTTGTGGAGCCGGGCATCAAGACCAGCATGCCGGTGCTGCAGGATAACCCGGCGGATCTGGGCGCGGACCGGCTGGTGAACGCCATCGCCGCCTTCGAGCGCTACGGCGGCCCCTGCATTGTGGTGGATTTCGGCACGGCGACCACCTTCGACGTGATCTCGGCCAAGGGCGAGTACCTGGGCGGGGCCATTTCGCCCGGCCTGGGCCTGAGCGCCGATGCGTTGTTTTCGCGCGCGGCGCGGCTGAGCCGCGTGGACATCAAGCGCCCGCCCAAGGTGATCGGCACCAACACCGTCACCCACCTGCAGAGCGGTCTCTACTACGGCTACATCGGCCTGGTAGACGGCATCCTGGAGCGCATCGTCGCCGAACTGGGCGAGAAGCCTTGCATCATCGCCACCGGCGGCCTGGCGCGGCAAATCTCGGAGGACTCCCGCTTCATCTCGGAAATCGACGACATGCTGACGCTGGACGGACTGCTCATTCTGTTTGAACGCAACCGCACGGCGCGACCGCGCGGCCGCGCGCGCTAAGAAGCCCTGTGCGTAACTATTTCAACTACTTTACGGAGATCGAAGAGCGCTTCCAGCAGCGGCGCGGGGCGCTACTGCTGCTCTCCACCATCGACTGGGCACTGATCGAAACCTGGCGCGAGGCCGGCATTCCGCTGGAAGCGGCCTTGCGCGGCATCGATGCGGCCTTCGACAAATATGAGGCCCGCCAGCAGCGCGGGCGGATGCGGCGCGTGAATGGCCTGGCGTGGTGCGCGCAGGCGGTGATGGAAGCCGCCGAACAACTGAACGAGGCCGCCGCCGGCTCCGCGCCTCCCACCGCCACCAGCCGCGAATCGGGATTTGAGGAGGAGCGGGTGGCCGCGCATCTTGAAGCGGCCGCGGCGGCGCTGGATTCCGCAACTGTGGCTCCCGAAGCCTGCGCGGCCACCGCCGCCCGCCTGCGCGAACTGGCCGCTGAAGCGCGCGCGGCTGCCGCAGCGGGCGCTGCGACCACGGATATGGAATCGCTGGAGCGCACCCTGACGGTTCTGGAAGAAAAGCTATTTGCCGCGCTGACCGTTACCGCCCCGGAGGATCTGCTGGTGGGCCTCAAAGAGCATGCGGCGCGCGAACTGGCCCCTTATCGCAGCAAGATGGGCGCCGTGCAACTGCGCCAGGTGGAGCGGCAATTTGTGCATAAACAGTTGCTGGAACACTACAAACTGCCTCGCCTCAGCCTGTTCTACATGAGCCAGCAATGAAGCCAGCCGCACCGCAGTCCGCGCAGCCTTCAGCCCTCGAGGCGCTGCTCGTAGAGATCGACAAGCCTGTCTATGGCGGCGCCTGCCTGGCCCGCGTGGAAGGCAAGGCCGTCTTTGTTCCGCTGACCTTGCCGGGCGAACAGGCGCGGGTGCGCATCGCCCAGGACAAGCGCGGGTACGCCACCGCCGAGGCCGAGGAGATTGTGTCTGCAGCGCCGCAGCGGGTGGCGCCGGCCTGCCGCCACTTTGGCGTCTGCGGCGGCTGCCACTATCAGCACGCGGACTACGCGGCACAACTGGCATTCAAACAGGCCATCCTGCGGGAGACGCTGGAGCGCGGAGGCGTGGAAGCGCCCGCGGAAATGGCGGTGCTGGCCGGTGAACCCCTGGCCTATCGCAATCGCATCCGGCTGGCCCTGGATGCAGCCGGGAAGCCCGGCTATCGCGGACGCCGCTCCCACGCGGTGATTGCGGTGAGCGAGTGCCCCATTGCCGCGCCGCTGCTGGTAAAGGCCGCACAGGCCTTTGCCGAGGTTGCGCGCCAGTTTGCGCCGTCCTTTCGGCCCACGGAGATTGCGCTCTTCTGCAACCCGGAAGAGACCGCTCTCCTGGCCAGCGTGTTCACCGCCAGCGCCAAAAAGATTCGCTTTGACCAGATTGCGCAGGCGCTCGGCGGGCGGGTTCCGGCACTTCAGGGCGCGGAACTGGTGGTGGAAGGCCGCGACGGCCAGCCGCCCCGTACCGCGGCGCAGTGGGGCGCAACTTCTCTGCTCTATCGTGCCGCCGGGTTCGACTATCGCGTGGACAGCGGCGCCTTTTTCCAGGTGAACCGCTGGCTGGTGGATGCGCTGGTGGAGCGGGTGACGGCCGGCCACCAGGGCGCTCTGGCCTGGGACCTCTATGCCGGCGTGGGGCTGTTTGCGCGACGGCTCACAGAGAGCTTCAAGCGCGTGATTGCGGTCGAGTCCGCGCCCTCCGCAACCCAGGCGCTGGCGGCCAATCTCAAACACACGACAGGAATCCCCGTGCGCGCCACGACGCTTGATTTTCTGCGCGGCAAACCCAAGGGAGTGCGCCCGGATTTCGTTGTAATGGATCCGCCGCGCACCGGCCTCGGTGCGGAGACCTGCGCCCTGCTGGCGGAGGTCGCCGCGCCCGCGCTGGTGTACGTTTCCTGCGATCCGGCGACCCTGGCGCGGGACTTGAGTGCGCTAACCGCCTCGGGCTATGCCATTCAGTCCATCGCGCTGGCGGACCTGTTTCCGCAGACATTTCACCTGGAAACAGTGGCCCTGTTGCGGCACTCCTGATAGGCTTATCCGCCAGAAAAGCTTTTCAACTTTCAGGCGCGATGCAAGCTGACGACTCCAGCTCCGGGCAAGCCCTATGCAGTTCGGCCTCCGCCGGCCTGAGGGCCGTGCCGCTCTTTCATGCCGCATGGCTCTTTGCCGCCGGGATTGCCTTCACACCCTGGCTCTGGCTGCGGCCCAGCCTGTTGCTGATTGCACTGGCGCTGACCGCTGTGCTGTGCGCGATTGCGGCCTTGCGCGCGCAACGCGTCGCCTGGCTGCCGCTGGCTGTGTTGTGGCTTATGCTGGGCGCGTGGTGCGCTGAGATGGAGCCGCACCCGGCCCCAGCGCCGGCCGTGGCCGCACTCTCTGACGGCCTGCTGCGCGCCGTGGAAGGCACCGTGACGGATGCCGGGCCGCTGCGCGACGAGATCGAGCAAAGCGTCGCCGAACACGACGAAGCGGTCTCCGCAGCGTCCGGGCAAGGCCCCACGCAACGCATCGATCTGCGCGTCACGAGCCTGGAAGTGGTGAACGACAGCGGAGATGCTCAGGCGCCAGCGGCAGGCGGCGTGCGGCTGACCATTCGCTGGCCGATGAGCGCGACTGGCCAGCAACCCTTCGCTTGCGGCGAGCGAGTGCGCGCCGTGGCACGACTGCTGCGGCCAGAGGTCTATCGCGATCCGGGCGTCTGGAGCCGCCAGGATTTCCTCCTCGACCAGGGCATTACCTCGACAGCTACGGTGAGCATTGACCGTGTGGAGCGCGTGGGCATGGCGCCGGGCTCCTTCCTGGCCTGCCGCGTGAGCGGGTTGCAGCACGCCTCAAGCGCGCGGCTGCTGGCCTTGCCCGCGGCCATGCGCCGCCTGCCCTCCGCACTACGCCTCAACCAGGACGACGCCATCATGCTGGCCGCCATGGTGACCGGCGATCGCACTTATCTCACCCATTCGTTGCGCGTGGGATTCGAGCGCACCGGCTCTTTTCACATGCTGGTGGTCTCCGGCTTCCACCTGGCCATTGTGGCCGGATGCCTCTTCTGGGTGGCGCGCAAGCTGCGCCTGCCGCGCGTGCCGGCCACGCTCGTCACCATCCTCGCATCCTTCGCCTATGCGCTGTTCACCGGCTTCGCCACGCCGGTGCAGCGGTCGCTGTGGATGGTTACTTTGTATCTGCTGGGCCGGCTCCTCTACCGCGAGCGCAGCCCGCTGAATACCATCGGTTTTGCCACGCTGTGCCTGCTCGTCGTCAGCCCGCGCAGCCTGTTCGACGCCAGCCTGCAAATGACGCTGCTGGCGGTGGTGGCCATCGCCGGTGTGGCCGCGCCGCTGCTTCTGGGCACCGTGCACCCCTATCTGACGGCCAGCCGCGACCTAGGCCTTCTGGCCTTGGACGGCAAGCTGGTCCCACAACTGGCGCAGTTTCGCGCGACGCTGCGTCTGGCCGCCGCGGGGTTGCAGGCAGCAGGCAACAGCTTTCTAGCGTGGCGCGTGTTTCCGTGGACGGTGCGCTTCCTGCTGCGCATCTGCGAGTTGCTGGTGGTTTCCTGCGTGGTGGAGCTGGCCATGACCCTGCCCATGGCGGTCTACTTCCACCGCATCACGGTGTTTGCGCTGCCGGTAAATCTGTTCATCCTGCCGTTGCTGGCCGTACTGATGCCGGCCGCGCTGGTTACGCTGCTGGCGCTGCTGGTGTGGCCTGCCGCCGCCGTGGTTCCGGCCATGTTTGTGGCTCTGCCCCTCCACTTTGGGATCGGCCTGGTGCGTCTATTCGGTTCGCTGGCCTTTGGGGATTTCCGCATTCCCGCGCCTCTCCTCTGGCAATCGACAGCCTTCTGCGCGCTGCTGGGGGCGGCCATTGTTCTTGCTCGCGGAGGCCGGTGGCAGCGCCGCGCCGCGTGGGCCGCGCTCCTGCTCGCCGCTGTTGCGGTCGTGACGCCCCGCCCGATCGAGCATCCACACGATGCGCTGCTGATGGAGGCCATCGACGTGGGCCAGGGCGACTCGCTGCTGCTGATTACCCCGGATGGAAAGACCCTGCTGGTGGATGGTGGCGGCTTTGGCGGCGGCCCGCATCAGGCGCCGCAGGACTTCGACATCGGCGAGGAGGTCGTTTCCCAGGCGCTCTGGTCCCGCGGCATTCTCCGCCTGGACGCAGTGGCCCTGAGCCATGCCCACTCCGACCACATGGGCGGCCTGCCCGCCGTGCTGCGCAATTTTCGTCCCGCCGAGTTATGGGTGGGGAACAACCCCCGCTTCGGCGCCTACAACGCCCTCCTGGACGAAGCCGTCGATCTCCATGTGCGGCTGCGCTCGCTTCGCGCCGGCGACGGGTTTCCGCTGGGCCGCACGCAGGTCAGCGTGCTGGCGCCCTTTAGCAACTACCAGCCCGGACCGGAACCGACCAATAACGACTCCCTGGTTCTGCATGTGGCTTACGGCGCAGCCTCGGTGATGCTGGAGGGCGATGCCGAGGCGCCCATCGAACAGGCCATGCTGGCCGAGCCCGGCTTGCAGAGCACCCTGCTCAAAGTAGGCCATCACGGCAGCATCACCTCCACGCGGCCCGAGTTCCTGGCCCGTGTCGCTCCGCAATGGGCGGTGATCTCCTGCGGCCTGCGCAACCGCTTCCACCATCCTCGCCCGGAGGTGCTGGAGGAGTTACAAGAGGCCGGGGTGCGCACTTACCGGACCGACCTCGACGGCGCCACCTGCTTCCGCCTGGACGGCAAAACCGTCGCCACGGAACCGAGTTGCGGCACAGCATATTGATTCGGCATGAATCGAGATGGTTGGGATTTGCGCACACTGGGGCCTAAAAGGCGAGCTTGGTCTATCCCATCCCAGGCGGGCTTGAATTTCGCCGGGGGCTCTATCCTTTTCTAGCCTTCTGCGAAAAGGGTGGGAGGCCAGCATCTCCCTGACCGCCCCGCTCAGATTCCCAAGTGCAGCTTCAGTGCGCGCACACGGTCGCGGGCCACGGTCAACTGCGTGTGCTGTGCGTCTTTGAGGGTGAGCATCACCTTGCCCGCGAACCAGGAATTCACCTCATGGATCCAATCCACGTTCACCAGGGCGGCGCGGTGAATACGCAGAAACTTCGCCGGATCCAGCCGCCTCTCCAGTTCGCTAATGGTCTGGTCAATGCAGTGCGGATGGCAATTCACCACGGCATAGGTGAGCTTGTCCTGGGCCAGGAAGTGACTCACCGCGTCCACATCCAGAAACGAGATGCGCTCGCCGACACGGCTGGCGATGCGATGCGGATAGCCGGGCCGCTCGCCGCGCAGCGAGGCGGCCAACTCCTTGAGCAATGCAGGGAACTGCGGGCTCTGCTGCCAGCCGGGCTTGGCGATGGGGCGCAGGCGGTCGAGCTTCTTCAGCGCCCGCGCCAGCGTCTCCGCCTCGATGGGCTTCATCAGGTAGTCGATGGCGTTTTCCTGGAACGCCCGCAGCGCATATTCGTCGTAAGCGGTGGTGAAGATCACGAAGGGCTGCTCCGGCAGCCGCGCCAGCAGCTCAAAGCCGTTCAAGCCCGGCATCTGAATATCGAGAAACAGAACATCGATGGAAGTGCCCGATGCGCCCCCCAGAAAATCCAGCGCGGCGGCTGGGTCGGTGGCGCGGCCGGCAATGCTCAGGCCATCAAAGCTGCCCAGCATCCGTTCCAGGCGCTCGATCGCCAGCGGTTCGTCATCCACCAGATATGCGCGCAGCGGTGCGTTTTCCATCGGCATTTCCTTGTCATGCGGGAAACGACAGGCAAACGGCGGTCTTGTCGCCGCTGCGCGTCACTTCCAGTTGGCCGGCGCTGCCAAATAACAGCTCCAGCCGCGCGATCAAATTGCCCAGCCCGTGTTCCGGCGTGATGGCCTGCAGCGAGAAGCCGGGCCCGTCGTCCATCACTTCCAGCCGGATGCGCCCGGACTCCCGCGATCCAACAATCTGGATCGTGGCTCCCTGCGCACGCTGCGCGCAGACATGCTTGACCGAGTTCTCCACCAGCGACTGCAAAGCCAGCGGCGGCACCTGTACGTCTTCCAGTGTTTCCGGCACAGCAATCTCGTAGTTCAACCGCGCGCCGAAGCGAGTCTTCTCGATCTCCAGATAATCGCGCACGATCTTCAGTTCCTGGGCCAGCGGCACCAGCCCGTGCTGGTTGGCATTGAGTGAAAAGCGCAGCAGCGAAGCCAGCTTGCCCACTGTATCCTCGGCGCGGGCGGGGTTGGAGGGAATCAGCGCGGCAATGGAGTTGAGCGTGTTGAACAGAAAGTGCGGATGGATGCGCGATTCCAGCGAAGAGAGCCGCGCCTCGGCCAGCAGCTTGTAGGCGCGCTCCTGTTCCACCTGGCGGGTGCGCAGTTCCAGCGCCGTGGCCTGCAGCTTGTAGCGCATGGTCTCGTAGGCTGAAATGCTCAACCCGAACATCAGCGAGATGACCACGCTGAACGGGGCCGACAATCTGAATTCAACCCAATACTCGCTGCGCGGAACCAGACCTGCGATCTGGAAGACGAGCCCGGCCGCCAGGCTGCCGGCAATTGCGGTGAAAACCAGCCCCCCCGCCTGCATCAAGACAATCAGCCGGGGAAACCTCTCGGTATAACGAATCGACATGCGGGTCAGAAGAAAAATGGAGGGTAGGGAAATCAGGATGCAATAGATGAACACGATCAGCAGTTCGCGGCCGGTTTCAGAGAGCCGGAACCTGCCCAGCGACAGGAAGAGCAGGAAAATCACCAGTGCGGAGCCTATCGCAATCAAGATTGCTCGCAGCATGTGAGCGCCAAAGCTGGGCAGATACTTTCTTTCTTTTGACGAGCTGAGCATGGGTTGACCGGTCTGGCAAATCATAGCTGAAAACGGACTCCCACCGATGTGGACGCGGAATAAGGCGTGCGGCCATACTCCGATGTTTTGCTGCCCGCCGGCACTTCCTCGTGCACATAGGAAGAAAAGTGGTTGCCGAACCAGCGGCTGGCGTCAAAGATCGCGGTGTAACTGTGGTCGTCCAGGTTAGCCACCGCATAGCCGTCCACACCCCACTCTTTCCAGCCGGGGCGCTCGCGCAGCCGTGCCTTTCCCACGTCGAAGAACGCATAGTGCTGGCGTCCGGCCAGCGGCGAAACGGTCATGTCCCGATAGTAAGGGATGTTGGGTGGAGAGTAGAACTCGACGATGAAGGTCACGCCCGAGCCGGTGGTGTATTTTGCGCCCAGCAGAACTGCCTCGTGCTCCCGCCAGGCGGCTTCGCCGTGCAACTCCCAGGCCTGGCCCAGCACGCGGGTAAAGGTGAGCGCGCCAAAGGCGTCTCCGCCGCGGTCGTCGCCGGCAATCAGCGCGGTGTCGAATCCATGCACCAGCACGTTATAGCGGAAGGCCGTGGTGTCGCGCTGGTTGGCCGAGGCGGGGGTCAGTTCGGCGGTTGACCAGGCCAGCGAGAACGCGTGCGGCCCATGCACAAAATCCGCCTTGACCATATCGCGGCCCACATTCAGGTTCAGCCGGTCGGTGGGATTGGTGGGCATGCGCGGCGGGTCCAGCACGCCCGCGGCGGTAAAGGCGTAGCCCACGCCCCAGCGCACCATGCGGCGGCCCAGCGTGAAATCGAAATCTCCTGCCGAGAGCCCCGCATAGGCTTCCTTCACATGCAACTGCGTGTGCGTGTCGCCGTAAGTGGTGGTTGCTCCCACCACGCTGGAAGAGAGACTCCAGCGCTGCTGGTAGCGCACCGTGAACGAGGGTTCGAGCAGTACCTGGTTCAGAACCTTGGGCAGCGGAACCTGAAGATTGCGGTAGAAAGTCGCGTCGTCGATGACGGAGACGGAGTAGCGAAACTCGTAGGGGCTCTGCGCCGCGGGCGCATCCTGGGGCGGCGCGTCTTGGGGCGGCGCGTCTTGCGCCCCAAGGCGGCAAGCCGCCGCGCCCAGGATGACCGGAATGAGGAGCCAGTGCTTCATAGTTTCGATCGACCTTCTCGAACAGGTTGAAAAACACGTTGCGCCCGGTCAATTCGCCTGTGGCCGGAGTTTCAGCCGTTCCCGCCCGCCCGCGTCGAATCCCCACGACGAGGCCAGCGTATTGGTTGGGCAGGCGCTCACGCATGTCTGGCACAGAATGCATTCAGTGGAGAGCACCCGCTGCCCAGCCATCACGTAGTCGGGAATGCGGATGTCCATCGGGCAAGCCTTCACGCACGCCATGCACTGGTTGCAGCGCTCCCGCTCGCCCGCAATCTTGAGCAGCGCAAACCGCGAGCCCAGCTTCATCAGCACCGGAACAGGGCACAGATACTTGCAGAAGGCGCGATTGTCTTTCAGCGCAAAAGCCAACGGGATGGCTGAAGCATAGTAGAGCAGATTGCCGGCCAGCAGCCACCAGAGCGGCTGCCTCCCCTGGGGCCGGTAGCCGAACACAAACACCAGCGCCGCCACCAGGCCCAGGCTCAGCGCGAAATGCACATAGCGCAGACCTTTCCACGGGCCCGGCACCCAGCCCTTGCTCTTCTTGAAAGGCAGCAGGTCGATCACCATCGCCGTCCAGCACGCCCATCCGCAAAAGCCGCGCCCAAAGATCAGCGGCCCAAACAGTTTGGCAATCGAGTAGTGAATGATGGCGCCGGAAAAGATACCCGTGCAGACAAAGAAGAACAGTCCTTCCAGTTGCATGTTCTGCAATACGAACAGCCCCAGAAAGCCGACCATGTACACGCCGATCAAAAACTGCGCCAGTCGCCGGCCAATGGGTTTCTTGTGGCGCGGCAGCAGGGCGTAAAGGCCCGTTCCCACGCCCAGCGAGGTGCCGATGTAGCCAATGTCGAAGAGGAAGAAGATCGTTCCCGTCCGCCGCCACAGCGTGATCGCCACCGCCCAGAAGATCAGCATCAGAGCGGCCGGCACGCGCAGCTTTCTCAGCCGCCCCTGCTCGTCCTGCCGCTCGCGCGCCAGGGCCTTGGCTTCTTCGCTCCTTTGGTTGTCAGCCGTGATTGGTTCTTTCACCGCCATCTCAGCCTCCTTTCTTGAGGCCCGTGCTTTTCCAGCAACCGACGGGTGCCCCACCCTCGCCGCGTCGTTGTTTTTGCGGCCACGGTGGGATCGCATGAGCCGGGCGCCGCCGTCGCAATCGAAATGCTCCATCGCCGGTTCACGCTGGCTTCGTTCAGAACCGGTCCGTCCGTCCCTGGTAAAACAGCTTGTCCGGCAAGTTTCTCTGTGCCGCCCCGGAGTACTCCAGAACACTGTGCGAGTTATGCCGGATCTGGTCATAGAGGGTCAGCTTGTGCAGCAGGCTTCGGCCGCCGCTTTGCTGATACTCGTCGAAGGTGGCGGACTTGATGTGCTTGCCCGAGGTCAGATAGAACTCGGCCTTCACCGGCCGCGCATCCTGAACCCGTAGCCAGTACTCGATCTTCTGGTAGGTCGAGCCCTTGCGCTTGGCGGTCAATTCAAGCACATAGCACTCTTCGGCGCCCACCTTCTCGGTGCGCAGATATACAGGCGCATAGTCGACCGCATAGTTGGTGCGGGCCACGTCGCCGTTGGAGGCGTCGCCGGAAAGACGTTCCAGCGGCGTAATGCGCACCGGGCGGCTGGTGTCCGGCAGATAGATCCACATATCGTCGCCCAGCATCAGCAGGTGTTCGCCCTTTTCGCGCGGGCTCATGAACTCCACGTAGGTCTTGTCGGTGCCCTTCTGCGAGACCTCGTAGAGCTTTTCCTCGTCCGCCTTGCCTTGCTCGTAGTTGGTGATCTTCACATGCACCGTATACGAGGGCCAGCCGTTGCGAAAGCTATCGGAGCGTTTCAGCAGGGCTTCGGCGTCCGGGGTGGCGGCGCGCCCCGGCCGGCAGCAGGCAAAGGCCAGTGCGATCAGCAGAATCAGCAGCAGTGTGCGTAACAGACATTTAGACATGAGCAAGAGCCTCCGCAATTTGCAGTCGGGATGCGCGGATCGCCGGGAGAATGGATGCCAACGCCAGCGAAACAATCACCAGCAGCGACGCGCCGATCATCTGTGCCGGCACATGCAGAACCCTGAAGGGAATGGCTACGGTGTATCCGGGCGGCGGCGGCATGTGCAGGCCTGAAGCGTTCAGCAGCATTCCGAGCAGGTTGCCTCCCACCACGCCCACGATAGCCCCCATCACGCCCAGCAGGGTAGCCTCCACCATGAACAGCGCCACAATCCAGCCGCGCGGCGTGCCCATGGCCAGCATCGTCCCGATCTCCCTGGTGCGCTCGAACATGCTCATCAGCAGCGTGTTCACGCTGGACATCAGCACCATGAAGAAGACGATCACTCCCATGAAGAGGAAGATGCCGTTGAACATGGTGTTGACCTGCTTGTAGTAGGTGGCCAGGTCGATCCATTTCTTCAGCACCATCTGCTGTGGCAGTCCGCGCAGCCGCGGAGCCATTTCCGCTGCCACCCGGTCGGTGTTATCGGTCGCGTCAAGGCCCACCACCAGGTTGGTCACGCGGTCGCTTTGCAGCAGCCGTTGCGCCGCCGGCAGCGTAATGCGCAGGGAGCGCGCATCCAACTCCGCCACGCCGGAATTGGTCAGGCCCACGATCTCCACATCCACGCCGTTCAATGCCCCGTCCGAGGTCATGGCCAGCAGCGTCAAGCCGTCGCCCACGCTCACGTTCATTGACTTGGCCAGGCCCACGCCGATCAGCGCCTCCACCTCGCCCGCTGGTTTGGGATCCAGATCCCGCCCCGAAACAATGCGCGACACAAACCCCAGGCTCTTTTCCGCCGCCGGATCCACGGCGCTGCCCATGAAGCCGGCCGCCTTGGTCCCGTTTGACACCATGCCATAGAACTCGATGCGCGGCGCAACCCCGCGCACATGGCCGCCGGTGGAGACGGTTGCCGCCACCTGCCGCCAGTTTTCGATGCCGGTGTCGAGAACCCTTGCCTCGTCGCGGCGGAAGTGGTCGGCGGTGAAGATCTGGATGTGGCCCAGGCCGTCGTTGATGGTGCTTTCGCGCAGCCCGTGCGTCATGAAGGCGAAATATCCGCCCGCCAGCAGCAGGCCGGCCACGCCGCCGCCCACCATCATCAGCGTCATCAACGTGCGGCGGCGGTTGCGGAAGATGTTGCGAAACGCAAGCAGAAGAAACTTATCCACGGCGGCCTCCTTGAACCGGGCTGTCGGATTCCACTTGCCCGTCGCACAGCCTGACGATGCGGTCGGTGTGTTCCAGCAGCCGGGCATCGTGCGTGGAGAAGATGAAGGTGAGCCCCAGCCGCCGGTTCAGGTCGTGCATCAGGTCGATCAGCTGGGTGGCGTTGTGCGTATCCAGGTTGGCGGTGGGCTCGTCGGCCAGCACCAGGGCAGGATGATGCACAATGGCGCGGGCCACGGCCACCCGCTGGCGTTCGCCGCCCGAGAGCAGGTCGGGCCGGTGGTTGGCGCGGGCGCTCAGGCCCACGCTCTCCAGAGCGGCGGCTACCCTGCTTTTCCGCTCGTGGGAGCCGACGCGCTGAATCAGCAGCGGAAACTCCACGTTCTCGGCCGCCGTGAATACGGGAATCAGGTTGAAGGTCTGAAAGACGAAGCCGATCTTTTCCCGGCGCAGCGCGCTCATGCGGCTGGGGCTCAGCGTGGAGGTATCCACGCCCTCCACCAGAATGCGGCCGCTGGTGGGCTTGTCGATGCAGCCAATCAGGTTCAGCAGGGTGGACTTGCCGCTTCCGCTGGGTCCCGCAATGGCCAGGAACTCTCCGGCGGCCACGTGCAGGCTGGCATTGTCCAGCGCGCTCACGTAATTGTGGTCCAGGGGAAACCTTCGGCTGACCGCTTCCACCTGGACAAGTTCATCCGATGCATTCATAGGGTTGACCGATCCCTTTCCAGAGGCGTTTTGCTCTGTCTGGAAGGTAGCGGAAACCGGGCCGGATGAGCGCGCAGTTTTGGACGAAGGGCAATAAAAGCGGATGAAGGGCAGGGATGGCGGGATAAACCGGGGGAGCCTGGGGTAGTTGCCAGTGGTCAGGGGTTAGTTGTCAGTGGCCGGCCGGGCGCCCCAGGTCTCGATTTTGAGACCTGGGCTCCCCTGTCCAATTGGCATACTCCGCGGCCGTTTTATCTGGGCTGGTCGCCGCGCGGAACCATCGGCTCTCCTCCGGGCGGCATCCGCATCGCCATCACCGAAGCTGCCACAAATCTCCCATCCTTCACGGCGCCCGTCACCCGCACCATGTCGCCCACCTGGATATCCGCCAGCGTAATGGGATCGCGCCTCATGCGGAAGGTGGTGTTCTCGTCGGCCACAAAGCTGTGGGCCGTGTTGTCCACCGAGCCCATCAGGGTCACCTTCACGCCGTTCACGGCCGTCACCTTGCCCATCAGCCAGGTCTTGCCATAGTTGGCCTGCATCTCGCGCATCTGTTTGGCGCGCTCCGGGTCAACCTGCAACACCACCATCGCCCCGATGGACCTGGCGGTTGTATCCAGCTCGCCCAGCGCGGTAATCACATCGCCAACTTTGATGTCTGCCGGTTTGAGCGGCTGCGGAGGAGTGCCGCCGCCCTCTCTGTCTTCGCCCGGGCCGCGCCGCTGGGCCATCTGTTTCATGATGCGGGTGTTGGCGCTATAGTGCACGGTATAGGTCTCGCCCGCGTCGGTCTTGATCGTGTAGTGCTCGGCGGTCACTTCGGTCACGGTTCCCATCACCCCACGTCCGGCGCCCATCATCCCGCCCCCGCCCCATCCGCCGTGCCCTCCGCGCTGGCTCTGGCCCTGGTTCTGGCCCTGGCTCTGGCCCTGGTTCTGGCCCTGGCCCTGGTTCTGGCCCTGCCAGCCGCCGGAACCCATCCCTGAGCCTTGGCCGCCGGGTTGAGCCTGAGAGGCATCCTGAGCACAGGCGGCGCTGAGCGCGAGCCCTAAGACGATGGCTGACATAAGACGGATCTTCATGGCAACTCCCTGGGGCGCATCTGTGCCCTCATCAGCATAGACGGCGGAAGCCGCTCTGGGGTCGACAACCTCGACTGTTAACGCGCCTGCTGGGCGGCTAAAAGCTGCTCGAAAGCCGGCAGCCCGCGCAGGCTGGCGAACTCTCTGTCGGCGGCAATCTTCTTGGGGCTGATGTATCCCTCGTTCAGGGCCATGCGCAGGTACTCGATGGCGCAGTCGTTCATCCCCGCCCGCACGCAGCCCTTGGCCATGTAGTAGTTCATGGCCCCGCGATCCTTCGTCGAGGCCGGGTTCTCCGCCCGCGGGCTGGAGTGGTCCTCAAACACATGCGGATCGATCGTCAGCGCCGTCTTGTAGACCTCCCACCCCTTCTTGTACTTGTGCTGGGCCAGCAGGTTGGTTCCGAGGTTCTTGTAGAACAGGGCAGAGTGGGGGTCGAGCTTGATTGCGCGGTGATACATGCGCTCGGCGGCGCCATAATCCCTGAGCGAGTCGTAGACGGTGGCCAGGTTGTTGAGGACATGGGCGTTGCGCGGATTCATCCGGAGCGACGTCTGGTAGCAGCGGATGGCGTCATGCTGGTTGAACATCATCTGGTAGGCGATGCCCATCATGTTCCACACGTCGGCGGAGTCGCGCGGAGCCTTCTTGTAGGCCTCGATTGCCGCCTGATAGCGCTGATGGCCCATCAGCGCATCCCCAACCTGTTCGGGGGTGGGCTGAACCACGGGTGCGACGATCACCGGCTCAGACTTTAGCGCCTCAGGCGGAGCTTGGGCGGCGGTCTGCGCAAAAGCGCCGGGGAATGGAGTGGCGAGGGCTGCAACGAGCGGGAACGCCGTCAGCCAGCGGCGGGTATCGATGGGGCGCATAGGCCCTCCTGGCGAAGGACTCCGGGGCGGTCAACCGGGCGCTTCGCACCTTGGCATTAAAGCACCAAACCATGAGGCCCGGCGAAGAAAAGCGTCGGGATTCCGTTGATCCTTTTCCGGGAGGCCGGCTTGGCCCGCCGCTCCTCGGCCGGGGAGTACACTTTTTCCCATGCGAGAAGGTTCAACTGTTTCACTCGGTTCACAACAGGAAATCGCCGTCCGCTTCCACGCCGCGCGCCGGCGCACGCTGGCTTTGTGCGAGCCGCTTACCGCCGAGGACATGATGGTCCAATCCACGCCCGAGGCTTCCCCGGCCAAGTGGCATCTGGCCCACACCGCCTGGTTCTTCGAATCCTTTGTGCTGGGCCCGTTTCTGCCCGGCTACCAGCTCTTCAATCCGGACTTCCCCTGGCTCTTCAACAGCTACTACCAGAGCTTTGCGTCCTTCCCTGAAAAGCGCCTGCGGGCGTCGTTCTCCCGGCCTGGCCTCGATGACGTGCTGCGCTACCGCCGCCATGTGGATGAAGCCATCGAGCAGGTGCTGGAACGGAACCCCGAGCCCGAGGCGCTCAAGCGGATCGAATTGGGCGTGAACCACGAGGAGCAGCACCAGGAACTCCTGCTGACCGACATCCTGAACGCTTTCTTCACCAATCCCCTGCGCCCGCCCTACCTGGGCGCCCCAGCGATCGCGGGAAACCCCGAGAGCATGGGTGCCCCAGAGCCTGCCCTGAGCTTGCCGAGGGGTCCCGACATTGGGGCCTGGGAAACCACGCAGCCCGCTCCTCTCGTTTTTCGACAATTTCCCGGCGGCCTCCACCCGGCTGGTCACGGCGGCCAGGGCTTCTGTTTTGACAACGAACTGCCGCGCCACCAGGTCTGGCTGGAGACCTACTCGCTGGCCTCGCGCCTCGTCACCTGCGGGGAGTTTGCTGCGTTCATTGCCGATGGTGGCTATCGGCGCCACGAGCTGTGGCTCTCCGCCGGGTGGGACGCCGCCCGGAGCAACGGCTGGCAGGCGCCGCTCTACTGGACCAGCGAGAACGGCGACTGGAGCATCTTTACCCTGCGCGGTGAGCAGCCGCTGGCCCGCCTGGCGGCTGCGCCGGTGAGCCACGTCAGCTACTTTGAGGCCGACGCCTACGCCCGCTGGGCTGGCCGACGGCTGGCTACCGAGTTCGAGTGGGAGGCGGCGGCCGAGGGCCAGCCCATCGCCGGCAACCTGCTGGATACAGGCCGCTTGCTGCCCGCGCCCGCCCCGGAATCCAGCCAAAACCACGCCCCTGCGCAGTTGTTTGGGGATTGCTGGGAGTGGACGGCCAGCGCCTACCTGGGCTATCCCGGCTTCAAGCCTCTGGCCGGGTCGCTGGGCGAGTACAACGGCAAGTTCATGAGCGGGCAAATGGTGCTGCGCGGCGGCTCTTGCGTTACCCCGGCCGCGCACATCCGCTCGAGCTACCGGAATTTCTTCGTCCCGGAGACGCGCTGGCAATTTTCCGGGATTCGGCTGGCCATGTAGTGCCTTTTCACGTGGAGCGGAAAGTACTGGTTGCCTTGCTTCGCCGGGTGCCCCACCCTCGCCGCGTGTTTTTCGAGGAGAAATTCTTGCGGCTACGGCGGGCTGGCATGATGCCCGCTTCGGGGAACACTGAAAATGCTCGCAGTCCTTTGAACAACAAACGCATCCAAGAGAGCGCATGACCATTCCAGCTCCACCTGCCCGCATTGACGATCAGGTTTCCGCAGCCGTTCGCGAGGGGCTTGGCGCCCGTCCCAAGCGGCTGCCGCCCTGGCTTTTCTACGACGCAGCCGGTTCGCTGCTCTTCGAGCAGATTACCGGGCTGCCCGAGTACTACCTCACCCGCACCGAGCGCAGCATCCTCACGGCCCATGGCGGCGCAATCATTGCCATGGCGACCGAGGGCCGGCGGTTGCGGCTGGTCGAGCTGGGCGCCGGATCGGCCGACAAGACGCGCCTGCTGCTGGCGGCCGCGGTCGAGTGCCAGGGAACCGTGCTCTACGAGCCGGTGGACGTTTCCCCCAGTGCGTTGGAGGCGGCCAAAGAGCGGATTGAGCGTGAGATTCCGGGGGTGCAGGTTGCGCCCCGAGTCGAGGACTACACGCAAGGGTTGGAACTGGACCCGGCCGGCCCCGGCGAGCGGCGGCTGGTGCTCTATATCGGATCGAGCATTGGCAACTTCGAGCCGCCAGCGGCGGAGCGCCTGCTTCAGAGGGTGCGTGCGGGCTTGGAGCCGGGCGACGGCCTCCTGCTCGGCGTGGATCTCGTCAAGGACCAGGCGACCCTGCTGGCCGCCTATGACGATGCGGCCGGAGTGACCGCTGCCTTCAACCGCAACCTGCTGGTGCGGCTCAACCGGGAACTGGAAGGCAACTTTGATCCGCAGGCCTTTGCTCACCGGGCGCTTTGGAACCCGGCGGAATCCCGCATCGAGATGCATCTGGAGAGCCGGGTGGATCAGCGGGTGCGGCTGGCGGCGCTGGATCTCGATGTGGATTTCGCCCCCGGCGAGAGCATCCACACCGAGAACAGCTACAAATACGCTCGGGGCGCACCGCATGCGATGCTGGCTGAAGCGGGCTTTGCCCCGGTCGAAAGCTGGACGGATGCGCAGGGCTGGTTTGCGGTTTGCCTGGGGCGGGCAATGTAGACAATCGTGCAGGTGAGACGGAAAAACTTCGTGCCCCGGCCTTTCCGCGTTCTTTGCGGAGAGGCTGGGAAAGCAGCGCCGCCGAAGGTGGGGCACCCGCAGCGGTGACAGGAGGGTGGACCGGGTCTCAAGCGGCACAAGAATGTGTGCCCCAGGTCCCGCTTTCGGGACCTGGGGCACACATTTCCCGCACACGGCTTTGCCGTTTCTATTTTGGCGTGGCGATCCTCACCAGCAGCACGTCGTGGCTGACCAGTTCTATCGGCTCATTGTCGGTGAGCGTGACCGTCTTCCCCGTCCACAGGTCCTTGCCGGTCTGCGGGCCGTGCAGTCCCAGCCTGGCCAGGTTCAAATGGAACGGATGGGTAACGTAGCGGTCGCTGCCGGCGTTGATGACGGCGATCGCCATGGCTCCGCCCGCCAGGTGCCGGGTCCAGACGTCCACTTCGCCATCGGTGTAGGTGCGCGAGGCCTGCTTGCCCAGTTTGTCCTGGTCGATGGCGATGACGTCGCGATTGGTGAGGATGGCCTTGATCTCAGGCTTCATGTTGGGCAGGTCGTTGCCCGCTAGCAGAGGCGCAGCCAGCATGGCCCACAGCGAAAAGTGCGCGCGGTTCTCTTCCAGGGTCAGCTTGCCGTTGCCCACTTCCAGCATGTCGGGATCGTTCCAGTGGCTGGGTCCGGCATATTTTTCCAACCCTGCCTGCTGGCTCACGATGGCGTAGATGCGGTCCCATTCCGGAGTGATGTCGCCGGTGCTCCGCCACAGGTTGCCGCCAAGGGCGGGCGCCCACTCCCACACCGCGTCCCAGCCGTACTGGCAGAGCGAGTAGACGATAGGCCGCCCGGTGGCCTTGAGGGCCTTGCCCATCTTGTCGTAGGCCGCGATCATCAGCCGCATCTGCGCCGCCTTGTCGTTGGGAGCCTGCTTCTCCATCACTTCGGGGATGAAGCTGCACAGGTCGTACTTGAGGTAGTCGATGCCCCAGGCGGCGTACATTTTGGCGTCCTGCTCCTCGTGGCCCAGCGAGCCCGCGTAGCCGCCGCATGTCTTGGGCCCCGGCCCGGAGTAGATGCCGATCTTCAGGCCCTTGGAGTGCACATAGTCGGCCAGCGCCTTCATGTCCGGGAACTTCGCATTCGTATGCAGTTCCCCGCTGGCGTCGCGCTCAGCTTCCCAGGTGTCGTCGATGTTGATGTAGTTGTAACCGGCGTCTTTCATGCCGGTCGCCACCAACTGGTCGGCGGCAGCGCGGATGTCCTTGTCGGTCACCCGTTCGGCAAAGAAGTTCCAACTGTTCCAGCCCATCGGCGGCGTCTGCGCCACCACCTGCGGTGGGGCCGGCGGCGCCTTCGGCGCGGCGGGAGTTTGCGCTAAAACGGTGAGAGAAGCCAAGGCAAGAAGGGCTACAGAGAGTGAAGCGAAAGTACGCATGGTTGATCCTCGTGAAAACGATTTCGCAGGAATTCTATGCCCGTGGCGCGGATTCGGCAATCCGGCCTTGCGCCTTTTTTCGCGCCTCCGTGCTGGCCGTTGGCAGCCGGGTTTATATTCTCTCTAACCCGGTTCAAATCGGCCCAAATCGAGTTCACTGAAGAGGAGAAGAATGCCAGGATCGCGCAGGGAATTTCTCGCCTATAGCTCGCTGGGACTTCTGGGTGCAGCCATCGGAACGCACGCCGGGGCGCAAGCCGCACCGCCTCCGTCCGGGCAAAGTGCCGCTCCGCCGCCCGGCGCTCCGCCCGCCTTCGGCACCGCGCCGCCGGTGGGGCCGCCGGTCTCCGCCGCCACCTTTGCCGAGGCGGAAAAGCTGGTGCAAGTGGAAATGACGCCGGCCGATCAGGCCGAAGCCGCCGTCAACTGGCAGATGCAGATGGCGCCGGTTTACGCGCGCCGCACCGGCCCGCGCAAGCTGGCGCTGGAGCCAACCCTGGCACCCGCCACCCAGTGGAACCCCTCGCTTTCCGGCATTCCTCCGCCTCCCTCGGCGGGCAGTTTCGTCCGCAGCGCCGGCCAGGCCGCGCCCCTTCCTGCCAGCGACGAGGACCTGGCCTTCGCCACCGTAGCCCAGCTTTCCCGCTGGATCGAGAGCCGCACGCTGACCTCCGAGCGGCTGACCAGCATCTATCTCGATCGTCTTGAGCGCTTCGACCCCAAGCTGCATTGCGTCATCACCCTCACCCGCGAACATGCGCTGGCCCAGGCGCGGCAGGCAGATGCGGAGATCGCGGCCGGCCACTATCGCGGGCCGCTGCATGGCATTCCCTGGGGCGCAAAGGACCTGCTGGACACCGCCGGCATCCGTACCACCTACGGCGCGGAGCCCTACCGCAATCGCATTCCCGCGGAGGACAGCGCGGTGGTGCAGCGGCTGAATGCCGCCGGCGCGGTGCTGGTGGCCAAGCTGAGCATGGGCGCGCTGGCGCTGAACGACGTATGGTTCGGCGGGCAAACCATGAATCCCTGGCTGCTGGAAGAAGGTTCCTCCGGCTCCAGCGCCGGTCCAGGCTCAGCCACGGCCGCTGGGCTGGTGGGTTTTGCCATCGGCAGCGAGACCGGCGGCAGCATTGTGAGCCCCTCCATGCGCTGCGGCGTGACCGGCCTGCGGCCCACCTATGGCCGGGTGCCGCGCACCGGGGCCATGACCCTGTGCTGGTCCCTGGACAAACTCGGCCCCATGGCGCGCGCCGTGGAAGACACCATGCTGGTGCTGAACGCCATCTCCGGCCCGGACGCGGGTGACCTGGCCAGCGTCCCCAGCACGCTCGGATTCAACGCCTCGGCATCGGTGGCAGGGCAGCGCGTGGGCTATTTCCCGGCCTGGATGAAGGAGGATCCCGCCACCGATGTGGACCGCGCCGCCCTGGAGATGGTGAAAAAGCTGGGCATGACGCCGGTCGCGGTTTCCATTCCCGATTGGCCCTACGACTCGCTCAACCTGATCCTGTTCGCGGAGGCGGCTGCCGCCTTTGAGGAGCTGACCCTGAGTCACCGGGTGGACGAGTTGACGGCGCAAGTGCCCGACGCCTGGCCCAATGTCTTCCGCCAATCGCGATTCCTCTCCGCAGTCGATTTTGTGCAGACGGACCGGCTCCGCCGCAAGGTGGCGCAGGAGATGGCGCGCGTTTTTTCCGATGTGGACTTGCTGCTGGTCCCTTCCTTGCGCGACGAAATGCTGGTGATCACCAACTTCACCGGCCACCCCTCGCTGACCCTGCGCGCCGGGTTTGTCGAGGTGTCGGAGGCGCGCAGCGACTGGGCGCCGGACCCCAAGCATCCGCTGCCTCGGTTCTCTCCGCCGCGCCGCGTGCCCCATGGAGTTACGCTCATCGGCCGCCTGTTCGGCGAGGGCCGGCTGGCGGAGGCCGGCATGGCGATGGAGCAGGCCTTCGCCGTGGCCGGCGAGCGCGCGCCAGGATTCTAGAGTTGCGATTCGATCATTCGTCTCACCCAATCCAGAGGGTGGCGGGGTTTCACCCCCCCGCATTGGGCCAACAGAATCAACAAGGGGCTTCAGCCCCGGAGGATCGCTTTGCCAATGACAGCCATCGATACGGAAATGACCACGCTCTTTCTCGATTTTTCCCGGCAAAAACTGCTGGAGCAATACTGGCCGCGCTTGCGAGGGTGCGTCGAATCGCTCAGCGACGAGCAACTCTGGTGGCGACCCAATCCCGCCAGCAACAGCATTGGCAACCTTGTGCTGCATTTGAACGGCAACGTGCGGCAATGGTTGGTGGCGTCGTTCAACAAGCTGGAAGACGCCCGCAACCGCCCCGCCGAATTCAGCGCCAAGGACGGCGTTTCCGCTGCGGCGCTTCTTGAAACGCTTGGCGCAACCATGGAGGAGGCATCGCAGGTGCTGGCGCGGCTGACCTCGGCCGATCTGCTCGCCCCGTACGAAATTCAGGGCTACAAGGTAAGCGGGCTGTACGCTGTCTATCAGGTCGTGGAACACTTCGGAATGCACTTTGGGCAGATTCTCTATATCACCAAGAATTTATGCGGCGAGGATTTGGGGTTCCATCGCGAGCCGAACAAGACCGGCCGGGCCTCGTGACGACCCGGCCGCGATGCTGCTTTACCTCAGCGAACTCATGTCGATGACAAAGCGGTACTTCACGTCCTGCTTCAACATGCGCGCGTAGGCCTCGTTGATCTGCTGGATGGAAATAACTTCGACGTCGGAGACGATGTTGTGCGTGCCGCAGTAGTCCAGCATCTCCTGGGTCTCGGGCATGCCGCCGATCATTGACCCGGCGATCGAGGCACGGCGTCCGACAAGGTTGAAGACGTTGATCGCCGGGGGCACGTCGGGCAGCCCGACCAGGGTCATGGTGGCGTCCTGCTTGAGCAGCGCGGTGTAGGGATCCAGCGAGTGCGGGGCGGCGGCGCAATCCAGGATGAAGTCGAAGGATTTCACGTGCGCCTTCATGGCTTGGGGATCGCTGGAGAGCACCACTTCATTGGCGCCCAGCCGTAGCGCGTCTTCCCGTTTGCGCAGGTTGGTGGTGAACTGGACGACGTGCGCGCCGAAGGAGTGGGCAAACTTCAGGGCCATGTGGCCCAGGCCGCCCAGGCCCACAATGCCCACCTTCTTGCCGGGGCCCGCTTTCCAGTGGCGCAGCGGCGAGTAGGTGGTAATGCCCGCGCACAGCAGCGGCGCCACCGCCGCCAGGTTCAGGTTGGCGGGCACGGTGTGGGCAAAGCGCTCGTCCACAACGTAGTTGTCGGAGTAGCCGCCCCTGGTCACCGATCCATCCACGCGGTCGATGCTGTTGTAGGTCTCCACCGGGCCCATCTCGCAGTATTGCTCTTCGCCGTTCTTGCAGGGGGCGCACTGGCGGCATGAATCCACAATCACGCCAATGGCCGCAATGTCGCCGGCCTTGAAGCGGCTGACGGCGCTGCCGGCAAAAGTAACGCGGCCCACGATCTCGTGGCCGGGAACGACGGGGAAGCGGGAACCGCCCCACTCGTTGCGGGCCTGGTGCAGGTCGGTGTGGCAAACGCCGCAGTAGAGAATTCCCACGGCGATATCCGTGGCGCCGGGCTCGCGGCGAGTGAAGCTGAAGGGAGCCAGGGGAGATTGCGCTGTGAGCGCGGCATAACCTTTGGTCGGGGGCATAAGAAGAGTCCTTTCGGAGAGAAGTCTACAACACCCGCGCGGGCGGAATTGGAATTGGAGCGAACCCGAATGCCCGTCGTCTGTTGAATTCCAAGGGAATTGCGGGTTGTCCGCAGTCCAAGCGGAGGCTTTTTGACACGACAACCTGCTCGGAGCCGCCAACGGCATTTCTCGAAGCCGTGAAGTATGCAGTTCCATCCTTTGAAGCGCCGGCCCCCCAATGCCGATAGGGATGTCCTACCGCACGACGAAAAATGGAGGGGAAAATGCCCAAAAATTGTTGGGAGTACAAGCTGTGTGGGCGTCAACCGGGCGGGCCTAAAGCAAACGAATATGGTCCTTGCCCGGCGGCAACCGAGGTACGGGCGGATGGCCTCAATCAAGGAAAAAACGCCGGCCGTTGCTGCTGGGCCATTGCCGGAACCTTGTGCAAAGGCGACATCCAGGGAATCTTTGCACAAAAAATGGGAAATTGCATGCAATGCGATTTCTACAATCTGGTGGGGCAGGAACAGGGAAGGGCCGCCGTGAAGACTCGCGACGTGCTGAGCAAACTGAACTAGACGATTTGAGAACCTACCGCCGCCGGCCGCAGGCCACGCGCGCAATGCCTTGCAGGTCGGGGACAAATTCGATTTGCTCAAAACCTGAGGCGCCGAACAGTTCCGCCACGCCTGCCGACTGCCCGAAGCCGGTTTCCAGCGCCAGAAAACCGCCGGGAACCAGCACGGCGCGGGCCTCGGGAATAAGCCGGCGGTAGACATCGAGGCCGTCTTCGCCGGCAAACAGGGCCAGCTCCGGCTCGTAGTCGCGCACTTCCACGGCCAGCCCGGCGCGGTCTGCCGTGGGCACGTAGGGCGGATTGGAAACCACGATCTCAAAGCTCTCCGCCGCCACCGGGGCCAGCAAATCGCCGCGCATAAAACGGACGGTGACTCCGTTCCGCTTGGCATTTTCTTCGGCGATGGCCAGCGCTTCGGCCGCGAGATCGATGGCGGTGATCTGCGCCTGGGGCAGCTTGTGGGCCAGCGCCACGGCAATTGCTCCCGAGCCCGCGCCCACATCCACCAGGCGCGGGTGCTCGAAGCGCCCCGCCAATTCAAGGCACTTTTCGACCAGGTGTTCGGTCTCCGGCCGGGGAATCAGCACATCGCGTGTGACTTTGAAGGGAAGGCCGTAGAACTCCGTCTCGCCCACTATGTATTGGACGGGTTCGCCAGCCAGGCGGCGGGCCACCATCGCCAGGAAGCGGACTGCGGTCGCGGCGCTCAGACCTTCACTCCTGCGAGCCAGCAACGCGGCGCGCTCCAGGTGCGCCACGTGCAGCAGCAGCCGTTCGGCGTCGCGGCGGGCGCGCTCCGGGTGCGGGCCGTTGCGCAGCCGCGCTTCACCAACTTGAAGACATTGCTGAAGGGTCATCAGGCCGCCTGGCTCGAGTCGGCCTTCAACTGCTCGGCCTGGTAGTGGGTGATCAACGCGTCCACAATCGGTTGCAGACGCCCCTCCATCACCAGATCGAGCTGATGCAGCGTCAGCCCGATGCGGTGGTCGGTGAGCCGATTCTGGGGGAAGTTGTAGGTGCGGATCTTCTCGCTGCGGTCGCCGCTCCCCACCTGCTGCTTGCGCTCCTTGGCCAGCTCGGCCTGTTGGCGGCCCATTTCCAGATCGTAGAGGCGGGAGCGGAGGACGCGCATGCCCTTTTCGCGGTTCTTGATCTGCGATTTCTCGTCCTGGCAACTGACCACGGTATTGGTGGGCAGGTGGGTGATGCGGACTGCAGAGTAGGTGGTGTTGACCGACTGGCCGCCGGGGCCCGAGGAGCAGAACGTGTCGATGCGGATGTCCTTGGCCTCGATCTTCACATCCACGTCTTCGGCCTCGGGGAGGACGGCCACGGTAATCGCGGAGGTGTGAACGCGGCCCTGGGTTTCCGTGGCGGGAACGCGCTGCACGCGGTGCACGCCGCTCTCCCACTTCATCTGCGAGTAAACGCGGTCGCCCTCGATGATGGCGATTACTTCCTTGAAACCGCCCACGCCGGACTCGGAAGTGTTGAGCACTTCAATCTTCCAGCGGTGCTGCTCGGCAAAGCGCTGGTACATGCGGAAGACCTCGGCGGCAAACAGCGAGGCCTCGTCGCCGCCGGTGCCGGCGCGGATTTCCAGAATCACGTTCTTGTCGTCGTTGGGATCCTTGGGCAGCAGCAGAACCTTGATCTCGTCTTCCAGGGCCGTCTCGCGCGGGGCCAAGGCTGCCACTTCTTCCTCGGCCATGGCGCGCATCTCCGGGTCGCTTTCGCTGAGCATGGCGCGCGCCTCGGCCAGCGACTGTTTGACCTGCTTGAGCTCGCGGAACTTCATCACCGGGACTTCCAGGTCACTGAGCGCCTTGCCGGCCTTTTGATACTTTTCGCGGTCGTTGACGACCTCGGGGAGCGAGAGTTGGCCGGAGAGCTCTTCGTAGCGCTGCTCCATCTGTTCCAAACGATCAATCATGGGAGGAACCTCAGTGGCACGGCAAAACATGGTGCGCCCGTGCGATGCGTGTTGCTGCTTGCAATAGGGGGAAAAATGGGCGGGGAAAGAGTATCGGCGGCGGGCGCCGCTAGAGCAGGACCGGGATGGGCTGATGGAGGGCCATACGGCTGCTTCCATTTTAGCGCGAATCAGGGTAGCGCTGGATAGAGCGTATATCCCCGGTCTCAAAATCGAGACCCTTCGACAGGCTCAGGGCAGGCTCTGGGGCGCCCGTCTGAAAGCCCGGGAATTCAGTTCCTGTGCAGTTCCATGGGGCCGAGCGCCGACGCCATCCAGTAGCCCGTCTTGCACTCGAACGCGCCCGACTTCCACCCCGGATGAACCAGCAGGACGGCCACTCTGCTGTTTCCCAGGCCTTTCAGGCTGCCGGCCACCGGTGTGTCGAGGATTCTGTTGACGTCGTCTTCGTCCACCGCCTCAACCTCTTCCGAGGACAGCCAGATTCGGTCGTCCTTCATGGCAATCGTGTATTTGTCCCCATCCTGAGCGATGCGGACCAGTTCCTTCAGGCTCCCATGCTCCTCTACGGAATAGGTGCCGACCAGCAACGCCTCAGTCGATTTGCATCCACCAAGGCCCAGGACGAAACAGCAGGAGGCGATGAGGAAAAAGCAGAGAACGCGCGCCTTCATCGGAGACCTTCCTTTCCAGCATGATTCGCCCCATTGCCGCTGCGATTGTGCAGTACAAGTAGGGCGAGGTTAAATTAGAGAACCAATCCGGGGTTGGCATGCCAAAGGGGAGATCTGGCCTTGTGGCATCTTCTTGAGGCAAGAGCCACTCGATTCCACCCGCTCCACCAGACATTAACCCGGAAATTGTTATAACGGCGAAATCGCGCGATAATTCCAGTCCGGTAAGGGCAGACCGCGGCCTTGGCCTCGATGCTGTTGTTCTTTGTCTGTGGCTCAAGACAGGGTGGTTTACAAGAAAGGATTGACGATCTGAACGCCGTCGCTCTCCCGGCCGTGTTGCATATCTTCGGAGAGAAGGATGCGGCACCCCGCCTGTTTGGCCATACGCAAGACCAAAGCATCCCAGAACGAGAAGCCGTGAAGGCGGTGCATATCGATGGCCGCGAGAATGTCGCTGACCGATGGCTCGGCCACATGAAATCTCGAATGAAACTCGACCTTGTACCGGGCAATTCCCACATCGAGTTTCAACTTCCTGGTCACAGTAACGAAGAATTCCTGGAGCACTTGCAGCGACACGACACCAGTTCGCTGCCGTTTGTGCTCCAGGATAAGCTCGACAGCTTTCCCCTGTTTGACAGGGTCTGCGCGGTCTTCCGCATAAACCAGAATGTTCGTATCGAGAAAGGTGCGCGTCAACTTACCTGCGCTCATGAATCTCGTCCCGGTTGAACTTCCAGCCCTGTGAATCGCCAAGCCCGGAGAGGCGCTCGAATTCCGCAAGGTCGCGTTCGAGGTCCTCGTCGCCCGCCAAATGCTGGAGGTGGTCGCGAATCTCCTGGTTCAGGCTCTTGCCCATGGCACGCAGCTTTTCGCGAGCCCGCTCGGCAATCTGTTCGTCGATGGACAGAGTGATATTCATGAACACAGTATGCGTGCGCACATATCCTGTGTCAAATTGCCGGCGGCGGGCTCAAAAGCACTCGATCTGGTCGCAGGCGTTCATCAGCGGCATCTGCAGCGTCGAATCGTGCTCGGGGTCGGAGTAGATGGTGATGGTGGCCGGTTTGTAGTCCTCGGGCTTGGCGGTCATGATGTTGGGCACAAAAGTTTGGGGGTTGCGGTCGTAGAGCGGGAACCAGGTGCTCTGCACCTCCACCAGAACTGTGTGGCCCGCCTTGAAGACGTGGTCCACATCGTGCAGGCTGAAGCGGTATTCGTGGATGGAGCCGGAGCGCAGAGGCGTGGGCGTCTCAAAACTGCTCAAATACCGGCCGCGGAAGATTTCCGCGTTGGTCATCAGTTGGTAGCCGCGCATCTTGGAGTCGGGGGCGTCATCGGGGTACTGGTCGATCAGTTTCACCACCAGGTCGTTGTCCGTGCCGCTGGTGGAGGCGTATATGTCAGCCAGAACTTCGCCGGTCAGGACCATGTCCTTCTTCAGCACGGGCAGCTTCCACAGGGCTACGTCCTTGCGATCGGTGACGAAACGCTGATCCTCGGTGAGCCAGTTGTACCACTCCGAACCCTGGCTGTAGGTGGGCTGAATGGGGCGATGCCGGTAGGGGGCCGGGTTGGTCGGATCGCTCACATAGCTGGTTTTGGCCGGAATGGTCGTGTCGCTCCAACTGAGCAGGCCGCCGCCCTGGAGGTAAAGGCTGGTGGGCTGGGACTCGGTGGGCGGGAAGTGGGCGTAGTGCTTCCAGGTGTTGGAGCCGGTCTGGAAACTGGCCGTGTCTTCCAGGTCGAAGCCCGGCTCGTCCTTGAGATAGTGGCCGAAAAACTTGGCCTCGATCTGGGTGCGGAACTCCTTGCCAATGGGCTGGGTATAGTCCAGGTTGCCCAGGTGGCGCGAGGAGGAGGACCAGTAGCCGTGCCGCCACGGGCCCAGGACGAGGAAATTCTGGTGGTTGGCGTCGTGTGGCTCCAGCCGGGCATACTCCTCCTGCGGGCCGTACATGTCTTCCTGGTCGTAATAGCCGCCCACGCTGAGGGTAGGCACGGCCACCGTGTTGAGGCTGTGCTCCACGCCCCGCGAGCTCCAGTAGCTGTCGTAGGCGGGATGATCGAGGAACAGCTTCCAGGTGGGCAGCAGCCTGGCGCCGGACTTCTTCACGTCCTCGGCAAAGTTGCCGCGCTCCAGAAAGTAGTCGAAGCCGTCGCGCGGCTTGCCGTCCTTGCCTTTGCCGTAATCGACGTTGATTTCTTCCTTGCCGGATTCCATCGAGAGGACGTAGTCGTAGCCGTAACTCTGGCGGAAGGCGCCATTGTGGAAGAAATCGTCGCCCATCCACACGTCGATCATCGGGGCCTGCGGCGAGATGGCCTTGACGGCGGGGTGGGGATCGATGCCGGCCATCATGGCCAGGAAGCCCGGATAGCTGGTGCCGACGAATCCCGCCCGGCCGTTGTTGCCGGGAACGTTCTTCAGCAGCCAGGCTACGGTGTCGTAAGCGTCGGTGCTTTCGTCCACAGCTTTGGGGTCCTTGTGGTCGGCGAGCGGCCGGCTCATTACGAATTCCCCTTCGCTCTGGTAGCGGCCGCGGATGTCCTCGCCTACATAGATGTAGCCGTCGCGGGCCAGCTCAGGACGCTGCGCGGAGAACGAGGCGCGGCTGGTTCCGTCCACCCCGTAGGGCGTCCGCTGGATAAGGAAGGGCAGCGGACCCGCCAAATCGGCGGGCTTGAGAATGACGGCGTGCAGCTTGACCCCGTCGCGCATGGGAATCATCACTTCCGAGCGCTGATAGTCGTGAAAGAGGTGATGGACGGGCGGGCCGGTGCGGCGGAAGACGGCGTCCGGATCGCTGGAGACCACCACGCTGGCGCCGTGGCCTGCGGCGTCCAGGGTAAAGCGGAGAGTGGTCTTGGAGTCGGGCAGGCCAAACTCGACGGCGGAGCGCGCGCTCAGGGCGGTGGGCACCATGCGCTCCGACTCGCCCATGAGCTTGCCGTCAACCACATAGAAGCTGACCGGCGTATCGGGCTCGACGGCGTCGGTGTACTCCCCGGCCAGGGCGTCCAGTTGGGCGACAGCAGGGGCGGCTTGCGCGGCAGGGGCGGCCTGCGCCTGGGACCAGGCAGCATCGGGCGCGGCAGAAAGCAGGGCAAGGCAGAAGGCGGCAAGGACTATACGGGGACGAAGCAAAGGGGAAGACCTCCTCAAACTGAACTAATGCACGTGGCCGTGATGGCGGCCCTGTTCCTGCCCGCTGGCCATTTCTTCCATGGGGACCACGCAGCCCTCCAGCACCTGGCAGCCGACGTGCTCGAACTGGATGGTGGTGTGGCTGATGTGAAAGTGGTCATTGAGCACATGGTTGATCTTCACCAGGATGCAGGCGCTCGCCGACGGGGGAATATCGGCGATGGTTATGTGGCAGGCCAGCGCGCGCGACTGCGAGCCCAGGCTCCAGACGTGCAGGTCGTGGACATTGACCACCCCCTCCACGGCCTCCATGCCGGTGCGGATTTCATCCAGGGAAACGCCGCTGGGGGTGCCTTCGAGCAGAATGTTCAGGGTTTCGCGCACAATGCCGATGCTGGACCAGAGGATGAGGGCGGCGATGCACAGCGAAAGGACAGGGTCGATCCAGTTCTGGCCGGTCAGCAGGATGCCCAGACCGCCGGCGATCACCGCTGCGGTCGAGAGCGTGTCGCCGGCCATATGCAGAAAGGAACTGCGCAGGTTCACGTCGCGGGCCACGCCCCACAGCATGGCGGCGATGGCGCCGTTCATCAGTACCCCGGCGGCGGCCACAATCATCATCAGCCGGGGCTGCACGGTGACCGGGTTGGAAAGCCGGTGGATGGCCTCGAAGCCAATCCACAGTGAGATGACGATTAGGGCGGCGGCGTTGATAAAAGCCGCCAGCACCCCAGCCCGCTGGTAGCCGAAGGTACGGGCGCGGTCGGCGGGGCGGGACTGGAAGTAGACAGCGGCCAAGCTGAGCAGCAGGGCCAGGAAGTCGGAGACGTTGTGGCCGGCCTCGGAGAGCAGGGCCAGGGAGTGGGCGCGCAACCCGGCAACAAAGGTCGCCACCACGTAGGCCAGCGTGGCCGCCAGAGAGATGCGCAGTACGAATTTGGTCCTGCTCGCGCCGGTCGGCGAGGGCGCCGCGTGGACATGCATAGGGGAAGTGTAACCGGGGGTGGGTATCGGCCGCCAACTGCGCCCGGGAATGACCGGGCGCCCCACCCAGGTTCTTTTCGGGGGGCCGGTGCGCGGATCATTCTCGCCTGATCGGCAGAGGCACGCGGGACTGCCCGGAATGACCATTTAGTTGTAGTGCAATTCGTTTGGACCGGACGGATAATGCAGCTCAGGTCGCCGTCCCGAAGCGTTCGGCGTGAACGCCAGGCGAAGGGGTCGCGGAGAAACAAACTTCCTCTGCCGCGCATTTCCGGGGACGGCATTCAAGAGAACGAACCTTCTGGCAAGCGGTTGCGCCAAGGCGGGGAGTGAGCGTAATGTGGGCTTGCGATCATAGAGATTGCAGTCGCGAAATGGCACGCTCGGCACAGATTGAAATGACCTGCAACTTCCTCATTTGAGCATCGACCGGGAAACACTTCTCCAGAATTCGGTACTCTGTCCGCGTTAAACGCTTACTCCGTTCGCGGAAATGTCGATAAGAGAATGGCGAGGCTTCCGCTGGGCTCTGTCCGGTGCTTCAACAGGAGCGTGGCCGGCTCCTATGCTGTCTCGATTCGTCTTTGGAATATAGACGGGCCAGGCAAACATCCCTGAAGAGGGTTGAATTGCAGTAATTCTTGTTTCGGAGCAGTTCTGACGAGCAGGCTGCGCGGAACCGACTGTTTTTGGAAGATCAACCCCAGTGGCCGTGGCAATGGGCGGCCGATGCAAAGGGATTGGGAGTATCCGGTTTGGGATTGAATCAGGCAGGACTGGGAGTGCCGAATCCCGCGGCGAATCCGCCCGTAGAAGCAGAGGATCGCGGGCCTGCGAAGCTGCGCAAGAGAGCCCGGATACTGGTCGTCGACGACGAGGCGCAGGTGCGTGTCATGATTGGCGCCATCCTGGAGCGCCAGGGCTATGAGGTGCAACTGGCCGCCAGCAGCCGCGAAGCGATCGAGGCCATGGAACGGAAGTCGTTCGAGCTGGTGCTGACCGACATTGTGATGCAAGACGGGAACGGCATTGTGCTGCTGGAACGCATCCACGGGCAGCACCCGCACCTTCCGGTCATCATGGTCACGGCTGTTCACGACATCGGCGTGGCCATTGACTCGATGCGCCGCGGCGCGTACGACTATCTGCTCAAGCCGTTTGAACGGGACCACCTGGTGGGCACCGTGCAACGCGCCCTGGAACACCGTCATGCCCTGGAAGAGAGCCAGAATTACCAGCAAAGCTTGGAGCACGTGGTGCGCGCCCGGACCGAAATGCTGCACCAGGCGATGGAAGATCTGGAGCACTCCTACGATGTGACTCTGGAGGCGCTGGGCGACGCGCTGGACCTGAAGGACTCAGAGACCGAGGGCCACTCCAAACGGGTAACCGCTTACACCATCGCGCTGGCGCGGGCGCTGGGCATCACCCCCGCGCAGATCAAGGTGATTGCCCGCGGCGCCTTTCTGCACGACATCGGCAAGATGGCCATTCCCGACGAAATCCTGCGCAAACCGGGCAAGCTTACCCCGGAAGAGCAGGAGGTGATGCGCGAGCATTGCACGCGCGGCTACCACATGCTGCGCAAGATTCCGTTTCTGGCCGAGTCGGCGGAGATCGTCTTCACCCACCAGGAGCACTACGACGGCAACGGCTATCCCAACGGACTGCACAGCAACCAGATTCCCATAGGGGCGCGCATCTTCGCCGTTGCGGACACCCTGGACGCCATCACCAGCGACCGGCCCTACCGCCAGGGACGCAGCTTTGACGCAGCACGCGAAGAGATTCTGCGCTGCTCGGGAACCCAGTTCGATCCGACAGTGGTGGAAGTCTTCCTGAAGATTCCCAGTGAGCTTTGGCAGGAACTGCGCGCGGAGATCACCAACCAGAACAAGCGATTCTCGACCTTCGACATGGCCAACGCCAACCTGCCCTCGATCTAGACCCTGCAATTCCTTGTTGGAGAAGAAGCCATGACCGCACTTTCCCCTGCGGAAGCCGTTTTGCATCTGAGCAATCTGCCCGCCTGGCAGATCGAGGGCGCGGAGCTGACGCGCACCTTCCAGTTTGAGGATTTCGTCGCCGCTCTGGGTTTTGTGAACCGCGTGGCCGCGCTGGCCGAAGAGGCCGGCCACCATCCGGATATCGATATCCGCTACAACCGGGTCCGGCTGGGATTGACCACGCACGACGCGGGTGGCCTGACGGTGAAGGACTTCAACCTGGCGGCCGCAATCGACAAAACGGCCTGACCGGGTGCGAGGGTAGAGCGCCCAGAGCTATAGACCCAAAGCAAAAATACGCTAGACCACGCCGGCCATGAAGTTGACTTCGGGCCGGTGAAGAATCTCCTCCCTGGGTCCCTTGGGGCTGCACCCGGCCAACAGGACGGGCGACAGCGTCATCACCGGGCAATGGGCATAGGCCAGCGCCTTATAGATAGATGCGGCGCGTGTGATGGCGGCAAACTGGGATGCGCCCTGGGCGCCGACCACGATGAGGTGGGCCTTGCGCGCCCGGCCCCCGTAGATCATCTCCTCCGCCGGATCGCCGATCACCGCCCTGGTTTGCACGTTGACGATGTTGTGCAGCCGGGCCGGAATCAAGAAAGGCAGTTCCTCCTCAAGCTGGCTGAGGGTGCGACCGGCCAGCCACTCCGCCTGCTCCTGGGGCGGAATGACCTGCTGGAGGATCAGATTGGCGTTACGCCGAGCGGCCAACTCCGCACCAAAGGCCGCCACCATGCGGCTGGCCTCCCGCTTGCTGACATCGCACAGAATGTTGGGAATGGCGAGGTGGCGATAGCTGCTCTCGACCACGTTGGGGCCCACGATGCAGACCGGCGCATTGGCGCTGCGCAGGACGGCCTCGGCCACCGAGCCCACCAGCAGCTTGCCGATGGGGCCGGGAGAGTGAGCGCCCATGACGATGCGATCGACCTTGCGTTCGCGCAGGAAAGCGAGAATCCGGTCAGCTGCCGGTCCTTGCCGGACAACTATTCTGCAGTGGATGCCGACGTTGGCGGCGCGTTCGGAGAGGGTTTCAAAATAGCTTTTCTCGGCGCGGTCCTGGGAGAAGTCGTTGTGGCGGTTTACACAGGTCTCAAAGGCCCCGGACTCGGCCCGGTCATATGCATGAAAAATAACGAGGTTGGCGCCAAACTCGACGGCCTGGGCCAGTGCAAAGCCGAAGGCCTTTTCATTGGCGGGCACTTCGGTGGCGAAGAGGATGGTGGAGGGCTTGCTCCACGCTGGCTTGACAACGGCAATCATAGGAACCTCCGGCATTGGGATGACTTACATTGCAATCTCCTGAATTGAGGTCTGCCGAACTGGGATCTGGTTATCAGACGCCCTTGAGGTAAAAAGTATGCACCTCCTGAAGCGGCTTCGCAGTTCTGTATTGACCACTTTTTCGGCCCATTTCACACACTTCCATTTGCGGGAGCCTGACTTGGCCAAGAGCGGCCGCCCGTGGCGGGTGCTTGCGGTGGGTTGCCGGGCAGTGGGGCTCAGGCTTCGTCGGCTGGATCGTCTGCGGGAATCCCAAAATGCGGATTTGAGCCGTTTTCTCCAGCCTGACGGAAGGTTGTGAGGGTCTTCCGGTACCACCAGGCAGCCGCCAGCCCTCCGACAAGGACCGAGGCGGCGGCAATCACTCCCAGCCTGAGCCATCCGGACGGACGCGCCGCTTCCGTTTCAGTTCGGGTAGAAGTTGGTGATTCAAAATTGCTTGTCATATCCAAAGGGCCCCCGCCCTGTGCTGCCTCTACAGGTCTCACTGGCCCCTAAGCTGTCTAGCTAATAGATGTCCGACAGGCGCAAAGGGTAGCGGACCGCCCCAGGAAAAATAATTTCGATTTTTGTATTTGCTTTCGGTCGAATCTATGTTACGTTGTATATATTCCAGTTGAGGAGGCGGTAGAGCTTGCCGCCCCCGAGATTGGAAGTAGTTTGCGTCACTGGCCTCCCGGCACGAACAGCTAGACCGTTCGTGCCGTCTTTTTTTGTGCGCCAGTAAGGGTGCATGCTGGCACGGTTGACCTTGGCTCGCCCGGTTCCGCTTGCTTCTGCTTTCAGGCTAAAATAGGCCTCGGAGAGTCCTGCCATGAAAAGTCCGATCAAACAGCGCTGGATTGTGGGTCTGGGTGTCTTTGTCCTCACTGCGGCCAGCTATGCGCAGTGGTCGAATCCGGCCGAAGACGTTCCCGCCTATCACCCCTCCGCACCGCTCCGGGTGAGCGCGCTGCCGCCGATTCTCTCCGGCGCCAAGCTGACGGGCGAGAACTTCCGCTATCCCTGGCAGGTCCACGTCTACCTGGAAGCGGCCAAGATGGGCAACGTGCTCTACCAGTTGCCCTGCTACTGCCGTTGCGACCGCGCGCTGGGCCACACCAGCCTGCGCAGTTGCTACGAAGGACTGCACGGCACCGAGTGCTCCACCTGCGCCAAAGAGGCCTTCTACGCCTACCAGCTGCTCAAGCAGGGCAAAACGGTGGCGCAGATTCGCGAAGGCATCAATCGCCGCGAGTACGAGCCCATCGATCTGGACAAGCAGTAGATGAATTGCGGAGCCCGGCAATCGCCTGCCGGGCTCCCGCCATGCCCAGGCTTAGCGGTTGATGCCCAGCCAGTACTGGAAGATGGACGCTCCGAAGCCCGCAGCCATCTCCGTGACCTTCGGCCCTGGGTCCCCATGGATTTCAAATCCGTCCACCGCGCAAACCTCTGCCAGCTTTGGCACCCATTGCTGCACCACCGGGCCCATGAAGTGCGCCTCGACGGCACCGGCATCCCGGTAGGTCTCCAGCAGCCGGAATCGCTTGCCGTCTGCGCCCGCAAACCACTCGTAGCCGAGGGTGCCGGGCTCGGCCTTGCTGCCCTCGGTCATCGCAAGGGCAATGCTCTTGAAGGCGTCCAGTTGCCCCTCGTTCACCGTCATGTTCACGGTGAGCCGAACCACTTGCTCCACCATTTCCAACCTCCAGATCGAATGCTGTCTCGACAGGTACCCTGCCACCCTATCACCTGGGCTCGCTCCCTGAAATCGGAAAGGGCGTAGAATGGAAGGTGCAGCACGAGCCAGTTGGCCCGGCTCGCACCTGGGCATCTTCCCGGAGCATCGGGCAGGATGCCGGCACGATGGGGGCGTCACGGTTTCGACGGGATTGATTGCGGCTTAGGAGTCATGTCGGGGTGTGGGCACCCGTAATCGCCTGCAAAAACAAAGTTGCCAACGATAATCTGGCACTTGCAGCTTAATTAAATAAGCTGCCGTCTTCCACGGCTTTGCCTACGGGCTGTGAGCGGACGTCATACAGTGGGCTGGCGTGAGCAGCTCGGTCCGTGTTGCTTGCGCGAGATCATCGGACTAGTTTTCGGCGCATCTTGTCCGTTCTGAGTGCCGGGAGCGAAACCAAAAGGAACCGGGCAAAGCATGAACACTCCTGGCTGACAGCGATTTCGGACGCGGGTTCGACTCCCGCCGCCTCCACCATAAACAAGTCGTTTATCATGAACGACTTATCAGATCCGGCCAAAATTTTAGGGTAAAACTGTACAGTCACTGTACAGTCGCCTCTGAAATTTTGCTCGACTTCAGCAAATAGAGCACAATCTCGCTGAAGTCGGGAGAGCCGATGCTGACCGTCTATACCCGCCACCATCCC
>Ga0302267_10000035_pt1 | contig 151954 bp, 106 predicted proteins | sample III_Bog_E1_3_FD_194555 | JGI IMG/M metagenome (GOLD analysis project Ga0302267, IMG submission 194555) | Peat permafrost microbial communities from Stordalen Mire near Abisko, Sweden - III_Bog_E1_3 | ecosystem: Environmental > Terrestrial > Soil > Wetlands > Peat | place: Sweden: Abisko... | reverse complement strand
AATAACTTACGAAAACTACATGTCGACTTAGCAGTAAACGTAACCGGCGCTTTTTAGCCCGTTCTTACCCGATTTGAGCCCGAAAACCGCATTTTTCGCGCAAAATCGTGCAGGGTTTGCACATTCAGTCGCAGCCTGTTCCCAGGTTGTTGGTCGCACCCTTCCTCGCATTCACCGAATCTTCAGGTTGAAGCGTGTATGCTCGATTTGCCGAAGAGACCGAGATCAATCCTCGGCTCCAAAAGGCCGGACCGCCGCGGGCAAGTCCTTCTTGGGAGGTACCACCATGTCATGCAAACCGCTCGTCCTTGCAGCACTCGCCTTTCTGCTTCCGTTTGCCGGCCTCGCCCGCGCACAGGACAGCGGCCCCTACAAGGTGCACAGGATTCAACTCGTGGGAGGCGATGGCGGATTCGATTACGTGACTGCCGACCCTGACGGCCGCAACCTTTATGTCGCGCGCTCGGGACCCGCCGGTCACATTGGCGTGTTCAACCTCGACACGCTGGCCCAGGTGGGTGACCTTCCGGGCGTCAGCGCCCACGGCGGAGCTGTCGACACGGCAACAGGCCACGGATTCGCAACTTCCAAGCCGGTCACCATGTTCGATGCGAAGACCTTTGCGATTCTGAAGAAGATCGACGTGGAGGGCAACCCGGACGGCTACCTGAACGACCCCTACAATCACCGCTTCTACGTCCTCAGCCACGCGGAGCCAAACATCACGGTTTTGGACGACAAGGACGGCTCGATTCTCGGTACCATCGACATCGGCGGCGCACCCGAGCAGGCGGCCACCGACGGCCACGGCAAAATCTATGTCGACATCGCCGACAAGGCTGCCATCGCGGTGATCGATGCGAACACCATGAAGATGGTCGGCCGGTACGACGTCTCCAGCAAGGGCGCGGGCTGCGCGGGACTTGCGCTCGATGCGAAGAACGGGATTCTCTTCGCCTCCTGCCGCGAGAAGAACAATATGGTCATCCTGTCGGTTGCGGACGGGCATATCATCGCCGATCTGCCCATTGGCGTCGGGTCCGACGGCGCAACCTTCAACCCGGCGACGATGGAAGCCTTCAGCTCACAGGGCGATGGCACGTTGACGGTGGTGAAGGAGGATTCGCCCACGAGCTTCCGCGTGGAACAGACGGTGGCAACGCCGGCGCGCGCCAAAACGCTGACCCTGGATACCAAGACGGACCAGATCTTCTTGATTACGGCCGAGTACGGGCCGGTTCCTGCCGCACCGCCACAGGCAGCCCCTCTGCCTCCGGGAGCCCCAGAGTGGATGCGCCGCCCGCGCCCTCCGATGATTCCACACTCTTTCCAGATCCTTGTGGTCGGTAAATGATTGGCTGAGCCAAAGCCCCGTTGATGGTGGAGCATTGCTGCAGGCTGCCATGGCAGGCGCCCGTCAAGGCACAGCCGGATCAGTTGGGCGATGTTCGCTCGCAACCTGCGGACAGGCGGTCATCCAGGAGTAATATACAAATCGACGCGCCCGTCCAGGAGATACAGGGCTCTTTGGCGCCGCGCAATCCGAACACTACCACGGTATTAATCACCAGGCAGCACGGCACAGCCTGACTTCATGCTCCAGGATTCTCACGAGGTCGCCATGAATCGAAGAACCTTTGTTGCATCAGCCGGCGCATTACTGGTAGAACCTCTCTTCAGTTCAATGCTCTCCGCACAGGCGAAAGCCTCTGCAACCGCCGCTGCGCATCACGCCAGGCAACACGCCGGCGCCTCCCCTGCCGACTACACTCTGAAGATCGCACCCTGCAAGCTCGAGATCTCTCCGGGCGTGACTCTCGAAACAATTGCCTATAACGGGCAGGTTCCAGGGCCAATACTGCGGCTGACGGAGGGAAAGCCGGCAAAGATTGACGTCATAAATGCATCCGGCGATCCCGACATCGTGCATTGGCATGGTCTGGCGATCGACTCGCTGAACGATGGCGCCATGGAGGAAGGTTCCCCGATGATTCCCGCGGGCGGCCGCCTGCGCTACAGTTTTACGCCTCGTCCCTCTGGAACGCGCTGGTATCACACGCACGCCGGCGCAGGGTCGAATCTGTCGCTGGGCACATACACCGGACAATTCGGCTTCTTGCTGGTGGCAGGGAAACAGGCCCCCGGCCACTTCGATCAGGAAATCTTCCTCGCCATCCACCATTGGTTGCCGTCCTTCGTTCCCATGGCTGAGGTCATGCAGGCAGAGTCTGCAAACGCTCCGGCGACTTCTGGTTCGGATGTCGGCTATCGATACGCGACCATCAACCAGCACCGGCTCGGCGCTGGGGAACCGTTGCGCGTGAAGGCAGGGCAAAGGGTTCTGATGCACTTTCTGAATGCAAGCGCTACTGAGAACGTGGTTTTGGCGCTGCCGGGGCATACCTTCAAGGTGATTGCCATGGATGGGAACCCGGTTCCAAATCCCTCTGCTGTTGAGGTGCTGTCGCTTGCTGTGGCCGAGCGGATCGATGCGATTGTGGAGATGAACTCTCCCGGAGTATGGGTGTTGGGTTCCACGCTTGAGAAGAGCCGCGCCATGGGACTCGGAGTGGTCGTGGAATATGCGGGAAAGACCGGGGCGCCTGTATGGCGGGATCCCGTGCAGGCCGACTGGGACTACACCCTGTTCGCTGCCAATGCGCCGGCTGTCGCGCCGGACGAAACCATCAATCTGACTTTCTCTGACGAGGGCGCCAAGGGGGACTCCAAATTCGACACCTGGGCAATCAACGGCAAATCATGGCCCGATGTAGACCCCATCCAGGTGAAGCGGGGGAAACGCTACCGTCTTGTGATGTCGAACTCCAGCGGCGATCAGCACCCCATGCACCTGCATCGCCATAGCTTTGAGGTGGTGCGGATTGGCGACAGGAAGTTGAGCGGACTCACAAAAGATGTGATCAATGTCATGCCGCTCGATACGGTTGCGGTCGATTTTGTCGCGGACAATCCCGGAGACTCTCTGTTCCATTGCCACATGCAACTTCACATGGACTACGGATTCATGCAGATCGTCAAGTACGTTGGTTAGGGGACCTCTGAATGGGTCGCTGTTTTGGTAGGGCACGACTTTAGTCGTGCCGCAAGCAGCTCAAAATGAAGGCGGGCTTTAGCCCCTGAGGGAACGTGGTTCGGGAATCTGACAGTTGATCAGAGGTTCCTTAGAAAGAACATAAAATCCCCGGAGCACCCAACCGGGCGGAGAGTCATCGAGGAATCAGGTGAAGACATCGATGCTCTGTTCCCGCCCCGAAGGCGCTTGGGTTGAAGGGTTCAAGAGATTCTCGTGACAGCGGAGGCGGTAAGCGCACCCTCCATTCCAGCGAGCAAGATGAAACCACTGTAGCCAAGGAGCCAACGATGAAACTGAATCTTCGAAGCCTCGCATTGATTTGTCTTGCGGCGTCCTTTGTCCCTCCCGCACTTGCGCAAAACGCTGGGGCCGATACCTTCAAAGCGAAATGCCAGATGTGCCACGGAGCAGACGGCCTGGGCGCCACCCCTGCCGGCAGAATCGCAAAGATCGTGTCCTTTCGGGACCCCTCGGTTATCAGTGCCTCTGACGCCGACCTGATCGCCGTCGTCAAGAAGGGCAAGAACAAGATGCCCTCATTTACAGGCAAGCTGAGCGACGATCAGATCGAGTCGGCCATTGCTTACATCCGCACGCTTGAAAAGTAGCACGATGACAAAGGGGGACAGTTTTGATCCCTCATTATCGTCCAGGCTCCCCCGTTCTTCCGGCGGAATTGTGCACCGGCTGGGTCTTTCCTTCCCCAGTGCACCGCTTCACCGCGTCTGGTGCACGCGAATGGCATTTCGATACGGTTGTTCGATCGGCCGGATCGCCCCTGCGACGAGCAAGAGGGAGTTTACCGGAGGCTGGAGTATTCCATGCGCGCTTGCCTCAGGATGGGGATGTCAGGATCGCCATCTTTCCAAAGTGCAAAGAGCTCGTCATACTCTTTGCGGCTGCGCCGTGTATCCTTCTCCAGGGCAAAGGCACGGGCCAGCCCGAGATGCGCCAGGGGGTACAGGACAGAAACCGGGTCGACACCCCTGTTGAGCAGGATCTTCCGATATTCATGAACAGCGTTCTCCGGCTGTTTGGCCAACATGTAGGCTGCTGCCAATTGTGCAGGTACGGTATAGTCGGCCAACTCAAAAGGAATTGCAGGCCGAAGCTCGGTTATGGCATCGAGGGGCTTTCCACGCCGCATGGCCAGCGCTGCCCGAAGACGAGGAAGATTCAGAAAGGCCATCTGAGTGCCAGGATGCGTGCTGCTGTTGTGCGCCGTCAGATAGCGCTCTGCAAACGACGTATCCCCCAGCTCCACGCGGAGAATGGCCAAGTCCGGCGAATCCATTTCGGGGTTGCGAACGCGGCTGAGCGTGGCGCGAGATGAAGCCTGCAGACCAAGCTCATACTCCATTTGCGCCTGATCGAGAAGGATATCGTTTGCGGCCTCGGAGAGGTTGTCGCGCTCTGCTACCTCGACAGCATCGCGAAGCAGCTCTTCCGCCCTGCGGTAGCCTCCGGCGGTTGCGGCTGCGTCCGCCTGTATGGCCAGGAAATACCAGCCGCCGTTATGGCCTTCACCCCATTTGATTTCGCGGGACAAGGCGTCGCGGTCATTTTCGGCAAATGCAATCTGCAGCAGCGAAGCGTGAAGCCCGGTGGAATCCATGCCTTTCTGCACGGCCTGAAGCGCGATGGCCTTGGCCTCTGCGAAGTGGTTGGCACGCTTGTAGGCGCGGACCAGAACGCTGTAACTGATTCTGCGGCTGGGCGCTTCCTCAATGGCCCGCTCGCCCGCGGCAATTGCAGGGACATATTTGCCGAGTTGCGTGTACTCGTTGGTGAGGTTTACCCAAGGCACCCAATCGTGCGGATAAGTCTCTGCCCACATGCGATAGACCTGGATGCCTTGGAGCACATCCTCCTGCCCCTCGCAATAGTAGTGAGCCTGGATTTCGAGTTTCTCCTTGGCGCTGACGCGGCCACTCAACTCGAATGCTTTCCGGTAATACTGCGAAGCCAGGTTGTATTCGTTGAGATTGTAGTAATCCGAGGCAATCGCCCCATAGGCCATGGCAAACTGAGGATCCAGTTCCACCGCTTTCTGATAGAAAGGCAGCGTTTCAGACTCGCTCTTTCCCTGAGCGGCGAGATAGTGGCCCATGGAGTAGGATTTCAGCGCATCGAGTGAGAACGTAGTCGCCGTCATGATCGGGACCTGGTAGTTCTCCAAGGATGCCCTGGATTCGCCCAGGCCTTTTCTTATACGGTCTGCCACGGAGTCCAGAGCGGCAAGCACCTTTTCCTTGGCCGCGGTTTCGGCTTTTGCGCCGGCCAGTTGCTTGCCTGAAGCGCAATCCGTGGCTTCGAGCGTGAGCAGATAATCGTGGCCAACGGAGGCGATGCTGCCGCTCAGCAGCACTTGGCGGTTGCTGCGCACGCATACCTCTCTTGCAATCGCCGAAGATATCCCAGCGCCATCGCTCCGTCCCATCAGTTGCAGGATACTTACCGCTTCGCTTTCGCTCATGACGTCGATGTAGGGAGACTGTTCGAGATCGATCTCCAGCGCGCGCTTGAGCGTGCGGTCAAAGGTGGCGTCGCCGGTGGAGTTGGCAAAGTCGGCAACCATTACCTTGCGAAGCTGGGGCGGTGGAACAAGACGCTTCCAGGCAATGGTTGCAGCCAGGACAATCAATGCCGCCGCCAGCAGAGAGAGTGCGGTCCAACGAATGACGGCATTGCGGCGGGACGCAGACCACGCGGGCAGTGCGCGAGCAACAGGAGCAGGGGACGACTGCTCGATGACCACATGGGTGCGCTCCCGCACTCTCTGCACAAAGATGTCCCCCGGCTGGCTCTCGGGGAGTGAATCCACGGGATGCTCCACCTGGACTTGGGCCGTGAACTGATAGCCGCGGCCGGGGATGGTGGCAATGCAAGCGGACCTGTCGCCCAGCGCCTTGCGCAGCCAGGAGATGTGCTGGGCCAGGTTGCCCTCTTCGACGAAGGAGTCTGGCCAGACCGACTTGAGCAGTTCTTCCTTGCTAAGCACCCGCCCTGGGTTGAGGACGAGAAACGTGAGCAGATCGAAGGCCTTGGGCGAGAGCGGAGCGGGGGCGCCGTTGCGGGCCAGTATGCGCTTGGAGGGGTCAAGCTCGAACTCGTCGAAGCGGTAGATGTCCTTCATAGGCAATAGCATAGCCAGCCTTCAAAACTTTTCAGAAGAATTCAGGCCAATTCAAGACGCCCAACCGCAAGCCATGCTCCATTGGGAGGCAGATCGGGTTGCCGAACGCCAATTGATGAGGAGCAAAGGTATGGACATATTACGACGCGGCGTTCCAGCAGCGGAAGGAAACACGAAAGAAATTAGTCCGGACAGGACAGTGCATCAGCGCGTCGAGGTAACGGTGGAGCGGGAAGTCGTCTCGATCCTGGTGCGGGGCCAGCCGAAAGACGGCGCACAGCAACCCGCCGGTGGAGGCGCAGAGCCAGAAGCGGCGCCCCCGAAGTTGCCGGCGCCCTTGCCGGCAACCGATAACCCGGCAACCGATAACAAGGATCGCAAATGAGGGGCCAGACGACGGGGCATAGGGAGGCAGGCAGATGAAAGCACTTCAATGCAAGAGTTCCGCCCATCACTTGGTCTTGGCGGCAATTGCGCTCGCGGCGCTCGCAAGTACTCTGCCTGGCGTGGCCCAGTCATTGGCGGATCGGCTCAAAGGGGTGCAGAGCGGCCATGAAGGCCCGCCGCCGCCCAGCCTGCCGGCGTGGAAGCCGGTATCCTCCGCCACGTCCTCCATGACCATCCCGCTGGTCAAGGGGCTGCTGGTTTCGGGCGCGCAGGCCAGCGCCAAAGGCGACCAGGAACAGATTCGAAAGATCGAGCTGGTAGCGCCGGCGGGCGCCACCATGGTGGTGGAGTGGGACACGCCGAGCACTACACCCGGCAAGCCTCCCGATCGCAAGGTGTCAAGCCGCACCGTGGACAAGGCCGACCTGGCCACATCCCATCGCTTCATGGTCTATTACGTGATCGGCAAGATGGAGCACTTTCCGGGCTCGACCGGATGGGGAACATCCGCGGAGGTCATCAACCAGTTGCGCTCGACCGGCGCGTCAGAGCTTCTGCTTGAGGCCAATCCCGACCCGATGATGACCATGTACACCATGACCGTAACCAAGACCCAGCTGGTGGGATGGAATGGACACCCGATGAACAAGTGCGAAATGCATCGGGTTGGGACAACCGACGTGGCGATGCCAATGCTGGTCAACGGCAACCGGGTAGAGCTGCCGGCGATTCAAGCAAGCTGCATGATCGGCAGCGATGAATCGCACCTGTTCTTCCTCGACCAGCCCTCCAACCCCATGCTGCTGGCCAGCAAGGGACCAGACGGGATCTCCCAGATGGTCAAGATCGATTTTCCGCCGGAAACCCCGGCGGAGGCCTCGAGCATGGAGCAGGCGCTGGCGCAGAAGAAGCCGGTGGAGATTTACGGGATTTACTTCGACTTCAACAGCGCGACCATCAAGCCGGATTCCGAGGCCGTGCTCAGGCAGATTTCCGACATCCTGCACAAGAACCCCGACTGGAAGCTGAGCGTGGCCGGTCATACAGACAACATCGGCGACGCCAGCACCAATCAGGGACTCTCCGAGCGCCGCGCGGCGGCCGTGAAGAACGCGCTGGTCAATGAGTACAAGATTGCCGCCGACCGGCTCACCACCAGAGGCTACGGCGCCTCCCGGCCCATTGAGAGCAATTCCACCGTGGAAGGACGCGCCCGCAACCGCCGTGTCGAACTCCAGCGGCAATAGACATTCCCGCTGCATTCCGCCTCCGCCACAGAAGCAGGCAACTACGAAGCAGTTACTTTCCGAGGACAGGCACGATGAAGACGAATATGACCTCCAGCCACAGACTCCTCAAGTCGCAAGGGAGAGCCGCACTCACTGCCGCATTGGTTGCTCTCCTGGCACTTACCATCACAAGCTGCAAGAAGAAGCCGACACCTGCGGCGGCAAACGCCCAGGCTGACGCGCAAACGGCGGCCATCGCCAGTGGAGCGGCGGTTCCAGCGGCGCGGCACATCGCCGATGGCGCCAACGTCTCAGTGGACGGCGGCAATAACTACGCCCACATCACCTACGCGCCCGCGGTGAAGATGTTCGATGACGCCGAGGTGAGTTCTTCGCTGATGGGCATCACCAGCGACGGCCACGGATTCCTCTTCCAGAACGCCAGCCAGAACATCAAGAGCCTGAAGGCCGGCGATGTTTTCATGGTGAAGGGAGAGATGGCCGGCAAAGTGCTCGGCGTGGTCAACGACAGCGACAAGACCCTCGTAATCCTGGGGCAGGCCTCGCTGCGGGAAGTGGTTCAGGAAGGCGAGATCAATATCGACGCCCCGGTGCGCTTCCATGGTCCCAAGCAGACCGCCAGGGTCGAGGCGCAGCCCTTCCTTGAAAACCTGCTGAACCTGATCGACTCGCCCGTGTATGCACAATCTGGCCTGCAAGGCTCCGGCGCCGATGCAGCCCGGCAGCAGGGCACACAGGATGCGGCCATCAACGCGGTCAAGAGCATTGGCTCCGCCGTCACCGATGGATGGACGGTGACCCAGTACTCCTTCACGCCCGGAGACCAGCAGTGCAACTTCCAGGTGGTGCTGCAGAAGGATGTGGGCGGATTTGTGGCGCGGGTTGCCATGAAGGGCTGGATCGGCAACTTCAACTTCAGTTCCAACCTCAACATGCAGAACCTGATGGCCACCAAAGGACAAGGCGCGGGAGGGCACTTGTTCGGCGCGGTCAAGAACATGACGGGCAACATCCAGTTCGATTGGGAGATCGGCAAGCAATCGCCCGGCGTGTGGGCTACGGAAGATCGCGTGAAGCTGCCCGGCGGCATCAGCGTTCCCCTGGCGCCGTTGCTGGGTGGACTGCCGCTCACCCTCGATGTCTCCGCGGCGCTGCTCATTCATCCCGCGCTCACCGGGGGCAACGAATTCAGCCGTGGTGGCTTCTCCATCAGTTGGGGCGGGCCTGGCGGCGGGTTTGAAACCACCAGCACCGGCGCGGTTACCGACGGGGACCAGAGCAATATCAACCTCACCTATCAGGTCACCTCCGACCAGAATATCTCCGCCGTTGCGCCCAACGGCATGGTCATCTCCTACTGCGCTCCGCGCATTGAGTTGCGCCTTGACATTCTCGGTCCCTTCGCCAAGTCGCTCTCCACTTTCGGCAGCAACATCGACAAGATCGCAAGCTACATGGAGAAGGTGCTGCCGCAAAGCATCCTCGATGCTGTGGCCCAGTCGCCGCTGAGCAAGGTCACGGCCAGCAATATCCTTTCTTCCAACGCCGACGTGTATGTGCAGTTCATCGCCACGGAAGGCGTGACTCACTCGGCCAGCGTAACCCCGTTCCCCTGCTCCAAACAGGAGATCAAGTTCACCGGCCAGGGAGGGACATCCGCACAGTTCTTCGGGCTCACGGATGGCGCCAAGGGCGTGACGGACCTCTTCACCAAGACATTCACGCGCTGGGATCCGGCGTCGGACTTCTGCAAGAAGGTCTGACGGCCATGTCTTGCGCCGTTCGTCATCAAGCACAATTCGCCAGCTACCACAGGAGGGATGCAATGCAATCAAGAATCAAGAAGCTTCTAACTCTGGCCATGCTGGTCAGCCCGATGCTCTGTTATGCCGACGCCAGCTACGAGAAATCCACACAGATTACCGGCGGCCAGCTTGTGGACATGCTCAAGAGCTACGCCATGATTTCCAAGCAGATGAAGAGCCTGACCGATCCCAAGAGCGAGATTACGATGGTCCATGGCAATCAGAAGGCCGTGGTCAGCCGGGACTCGACCGAAATCACCGATCTGGACAAGCAGGTCATCATCCGCATCGACAACACGAAGAAGACATACTCTGTTATGACTTTTGCGGATATGCGCAAGATGATGGCGGAGATGCCGCAGAAGATGGCGCAGATGCAGCAACAGATGAAGGATGCCCAGGCCAGGGCGGCGCAACAGTCAGGCCCGGCGATCCCGCCCAACCTGCAGTTCAACTTCACCACATCCGTCACGGAGCCGGGGATCAGCAAAGTCGTGAACGGCCAGAACGCCACACAAAAGATCCTGACCATGAAGATGACCGTCACCGATTCAAACAACCCTGAAACCAACGTCGCGTATAACCTCACAACCGAAATCTGGACCACCCCCGACATGCCTCCAGAGATGAAGGAGGTCCAGGACTTTGATATGCGCTTTGCCAAGGCGCTGATGGCGGGTGTGGACCTGGCGGCGTTCAAGAACATGGCGGCCAACTCCAAAGCGGCCATGGCGCAGATGTTCGGTGGCAAGCCCGGAGCAGCCGAGGCCTTCGCGCAGATGCAGAAGGAACTGGCGAAGATCACGGGGACGCGCATCCTGGAGATCCAACGGATGGGCGGAACGGGAACCGGAATTGCAGCACCGCCACCAAGCACTGGTGCCAGCGGATCTTCCGCGCCCCCACCTTCCAACGGTGGTTCGGCGGCAGGACAGGTGGCCACGGACACCGCCAAAAACACTGCGGTTGGGGAAAGCAGCAGACTCGGCATCCCCGGCTCCGCCCTGGGCGGCGCCCTGATGAGCGCCTGGGGCAGGCACAAGGCCAAACCGGCAGCGCCGGCACCTGCGCCTGCTCCGGCTGCAGCAACCAGCCCTGCACCGGCCGCCCAGACGCCCGTGGATGTCACGCTCATGGAGATGACTACGCAGACCAACAACTTCTCCCGGGAAGCGATTCCCTCTTCAGTCTTCGAGATTCCCTCAGGCTTCAAGCAGGTTCCTTCGCCTATGGAGCAGATGATGGCCCGGTAAAAAGTCGTTGATTCCTTTGGGGGAGATTGCTGCGCGGATGCCGGCCTGCTGGGCTGCGCAGCAAGGTCACGACTCTCCTCCTGGGATCTAGAAATGGCAGCTTCAAAGGAGGCGTGAGTTCGGCAATCGGCACTTCCTCTGACATGATCGTTGCCCTCTATTGCAAGCGTCCGATTCCCGCTGGATTCGATTTGCGCAGATATGGCTCAACTGACGATGGCGGAACTTTGAACATGATTCCCATTGGCTCCCACCCGCTGTGGCACCCGGTGTTCGAGACGCTCGGTTACGCAGCCGGATATGCGGTCTTCCGCCGTCTGCGCGCAAGGCGGGGAGACGCAGCGATGGAACCGCAACAATGGAGCGTGTTGGCCGCGGCGGTCGTGGGCGCGCTCATAGGCAGCCGTCTTCTTGAATTGGCAGAGCAATGGCCAACGGTGCTGGATGCTTGGCAGTCGGGCCGGATGTTGGCGCTGCTCTTTGCGCCGGGAGGCAAGACCATCGCCGGTGGCCTGCTTGGGGGTTGGCTGGGCGCCGAGATAGTGCAGAGGATGAGCGGGACCCGCCGCTGGATGGGCGACCTGTTGGCGCTGCCCTTGTGCGTGGGCATCGCCGTGGGCCGCATCGGCTGCCTGTTGGCCGGGTTGGCTGACGATACCTATGGAAGCCCGACAAGTCTGCCATGGGCTGCCAATTTCGGAGACGGCATCGGCCGTCATCCCGTGCAGGTTTACGAGATTCTCTTCCTTGCATTGGTTGGGATACTGGTTAGCGCGAAAGTGAACCTTCCAGAAGGCGCGCGCTTCAGGCTGTTTTTTGCAAGTTATCTGGCGTGGCGAACCGCGATCGACTTTCTCAAGCCGGAGCCGCAGATTCATGGGCTCAATCTGATTCAATGGCCCTGCCTGGCCGGGGTGCTGCTGCTCGTTTCAGACTGGGCATTCTCAAGGAAAGGAAACCGTGAGCAAACCTCTGCTTGAACGCATTCCATTTGGGAAGATCATCGTCGTGCAAGCCACCCTGTTTGGGATTGCGATGGGACTTTGCCGGCTGGACGCACACCTGACTGAGCATGGGCAGAAGCTGAGCAGGACGATGGACGAGATCGTCTTCCTGACAAGCCTGATGCAACTGGGTGTGATCACCCTGACCGGGGTGGGCATTGTTGTTTCGCTTTTCTTGTGGCTGGTCGCGGCGATCGCCCGCGGATTCAGGGTGAGGGTCGCAAATGCGCCGAAGGCGGCTGGCGATTCAGAAGACTGAAGGAACTCGCCCTGTACCTTTCGAGGATGCCCCCAACTTTGTTCTCCAGCGGCCGGTTGGGCCGCCCTTCCTGCGCCAATCAAATCCAGCCGGTTGCGCCGCCTGCTCCTGCTTCGAGCGGAAATCGGCTACAAATCGCTCGCGCCTGCAGCGTGACTGACCAGAACGACCCAGGGGCACGGAAAAGCTCTATTCCCACGCTTCGAATCCGGAGCGGCTGAGAGCGCAATCTGCATTTCTCGGAGTGTTTTCGGACACTGTCGATCAAACCAAGGGTGAGCCAGGGTGAGTGTCTTTATTTATTTACCGCTAATCTATTTAAGAAGTGGTGGCCAGAGACGGGATTGAACCGCCGACGCCGGCCTTTTCAGGGCCGCGCTCTACCACTGAGCTATCTGGCCTCAGTGCAAACTCTTGCGTTGCAATTCCCCGGCGCTGATTCCGGCATCGCCGGATAAGGTGGGCGAGCCCGCGAACAGTGCTCTGCAACAACTTGAAACAGTATAGCAACTCCCCACTCCCACGCCAAACCGGGCCGCGCAAACCCACCCTGAGGCGCGTTTCCTGCTCTACACTGGAAGGCACCATGCGCCGCTCTGTCTGCACCTTCGCCTGCCTCGCCCTCGCCGCCAACCTCTACGCCCAGGCCCCTGCGCCCCGGGTTGCCCAGCCGGAAGCCGGCGCCGCCCGCGCCTACCAGGCCGCCGCGGAGAAGGGGCCGCTGGCGCTGCGCGCGTTTCTGGCCGGGTTCCCCAAAGGCGCCGACTTGCACGTGCACCTTTCCGGGGCGGTGTATGCGGAGAGCTTCATCCGCGACGCAGGCGAGGACGGCCTGTGCGTGGACCCCGCCGCACTGAGCTTTGCCAAGCCTCCCTGCATGGGCCACCTGATTTTGGCAGCGCAAGTTCCTGGCGACCAGGACCTCTACGACCGGCTCATCGACGCCTTCTCCATGCGCAGCTTTGTACCCACTTCCGGTTTCAGCGGCCACGACCAGTTCTTTGCCACTTTTGACCGATTTGGCGGGCTGAGCAAGACGCACACCGGCGAATGGGTGGATGAGACCGCCCGTCTGGCCGCCGCCCAGAACCAGCAGTATCTGGAGCTGATGCAGACCCCGCCCTTCAGCCACGCCGCCGCCATTGCCCACCAGATCGGCTGGAAAGCCGACCCCTCGCGGCAGGATTTTGCCCGGTTTCGCCAGGCGCTGCTGGACCATGGCTTGCGCGATGAGGTGGCCGCCGACCGCGAGGATGTGAGCTCCGCCGAGGCCCAGCGCCGCCAGATCGAGCACTGCGGCAGCGCCCAGGCCGCGCCCGCCTGCGGGGTGGAAATTCGCTACATCTACCAGGTTCTGAGGGGCTTTGCGCCAGAACATGTGTTTGCCCAGACGCTCTTGGGCTTTGAAACCATCCAGGCCAGTCTGGACGCCCAGCAGCCGGGCTTTGTGGGCATCAACTTCGTCCAGCCCGAGGACGGCTACATCTCCATGCGCGACTACACGCTGCAGATGGAGATGCTGGACTATCTGCATTCTATCTACCCCAAAGTCCACATCAGTCTTCATGCCGGGGAGCTGGCGCCGGGGCTGGTTCCGCCCGAGGGACTGCGCTTCCACATCCGCCAGGCCGTCGAGCTGGGCCACGCCGAGCGCATCGGCCACGGCGTGGACGTGATGTACGAGGACGACGCTCCCGCCCTGCTCAAGGAGCTGGCCCGCAAGCACGTGATGGTGGAGATCAACCTCAGCTCCAACGAGGGCATCCTGGGCATCAAGGGCGCCGACCACCCCTTTCCCCTCTATCGCGCTGCGGGCGTCCCGGTGGCGCTCTCAACGGACGACGAGGGGGTGAGCCGCATCGACATCACGCACGAATACGTGCGCGCCGCGCTGGATTACCACTTGAGCTATCCGGACCTGAAGCAACTGGCCCGCACCGGCATGGAACACAGCTTTTTGCCTGGCCAAAGCCTGTGGGACGAGCCTGACGCTTTCACCGCTCCCGCAGCTGCCTGCAAGGCGAAGCCTCTGGGCGCCGGGAAGCCGTCCACCGCATGCAAGACATTCCTGGACGGCAGCGAGAAGGCCGCCGCCCAGTGGGAACTGGAACGCCGCTTCCGCGCCTTCGAAGCGCAGTTCTGAGCCTGGGGCGGGGCTTTGCCGGCAGTTTCGGAGGGCGATGCCCCACCTCTCGTTATTTCGGCAACTGCGCGGCATCCCAGCCGCCGCCCAGGGAGCGGACCAGTCCCACGCTGGCTACAAACTGGCGGGTCTGAAGGTCGATGGCGGTGCGCTGGTTCTGCAGCAGCGTGGCCTCGGCCGTGAGCACCTCAAGATAGCTGGTGACGCCGCCCTTGTAGCGCTGGTTGGAGAGGTCGAAGGAGTGCTGCGCGGACTCGACCGCGCGCTGTTCGGTAACCGACTCCTGGTGCAGAATCCTGAGGCCGGAGAGCTGGTCTTCCACGTCGTTGAAGGCTTGGAAGACGGCGCCCCGGTAGGCGGCAACCTGGGCTTCGTAGCTATGGCGCGCCTGGTCCGTGAGGGCGTGACGCCGACCGGCGTCGAACAGCAGCTGCGCGGCCTGCGCCCCCAGGCTCCACAATGCGCTCGGGCCCTGAATCCAGGTACCGCCGTGCATGCTTTCAAAGCCGCCCGTTCCAACCAGGTTGATGGTGGGATAGAAGGCGCTGACGGCGATGCCGATCTGGGCGTTGGCTTGGGCGGTGCGGCGCTCGGCGGCGGCAATATCCGGACGGCGTTCGAGCAATTGCGAGGGCACGCCCACGGGGACCTTGGGCAGGGGCAGATCGAGCGGCGCGGGCGGAATGGTGAACTCGGAGAGTTTCAGGTTGGCGATGGTACCGATGGCGTGTTCGAACTGGGCTCGGGCCACGCCCAGGTCCACCAGTTGCGCACGTACGGTCTCAAGCTGGGTGCGGGCCTGGGCCACGTCCGCCTCGGTGGCCACTCCGCCATCCAGGCGGCGCTGGGTCAGATCGAGCTGCCCCTCCAGGTCAGTGACGGTGGCGTTCAGCAGCTTGATCTGGGCGTCCAGGCCGCGCAACTGGAAGTAGTCGGCGGCCATCTCGGCATGAAGGCTCAGATCGACATTGGCCATATCAGCCGCGCTGGCCTGGGCGTTTTCGCGGGCGGCCTCGACGGTGCGGCGAACGCGGCCCCAGAAATCCGGTTCCCAGCTGCCTTGACCGCCGATGACCAGGTCGTTATATCCGGTGGATTTGCCGGCCGCGTAAGAAGGCCCATTTTGGGAGATATTGTCGCGCTGGACATCGGCGCTGGCGGAAAGCCGGGGATAGAGGTCGGAGCGGGCCGCGGTTACCTGGTCGCGTGCCGCCAGATAGGCTTCCATCGCCTGGCGCAAGCTCTGGTTCTCTGTGGCAATGAGCTCTTCCAACCGGTTGAGCTGCGGGTCCTGGTAGATCTCCCACCACTTGCCGCGCAGCAGGCCGTCGGAGGGCGCGGCCGGCTGCCAGCCACCTGCATTGGGGCTGGGCGGTGGAACGAGGACTGTCGAAGCTCCAGCCTCTTTGTAGACGGCAGGAGCGTCAAAGCCGGGGCGGTTGTAATTGGGACCGACAGGCTTGCAACCGGTGAGCAGCATCAATCCGGTCAAGCAGGCAAGAGCAGGGAGGGTTGAGATTCGTGGTTTCGCACCCTTGCGACCTGAGGAACTCGCAAGGATGGGGCACGGGGCTGTGTTACCGAGTTCCGAAGAAGATCCCTCAGCAGTTTGAGGCGTGGGCATGGCTACTTGCCTCCCGCATCGGAGTGGCTGCCGGGGTTTGCGACAGAGACTTTTTCGCCGTCGATCAGCGAGTCGGGCGGGTCCTGGATCACGCGGTCGCCGGCGCTGAGGCCGGTGACGATCTGCACGCTGGCCCCGTCGTCCTCGCCGATAACCACCGGAACCAGATGCGCCACATTGCCGTTGACCACAGTGCCAACGCTCAGCCCTTCCTTGCGGAAGATGAGCGCCGCGGCGGGCACGATGAAGGTGGGGCCGGCGGGCGGGGTCTTGAAGTGAACCTGGGCCAGCGAACCGGGCAGCAACTCGCCGGCGCGGTTATCCACATCGATTTCCACAAGCAGGGTGCGGCTGGCGGGATCGATGGCGTCGGCGGTGCGCACCAGGGTTCCCTGGTAGGTCTTGCCGGGATGTTCGGCAAAGGTCAGGCCGATCCTGGCGCCCCGCTTGACGTTCTGCGAGTAAAGCTGCGGCAGGTTGGTATAGACGCGCAGGGTCTGGATGGCCTGCAGGTGAAACAGCTCCTTGCCCGCGCCGGTATCGATCAACTGGCCGGTATCGACGGTGCGCGCGGTGACCACGCCGTCAAAGGGCGCATAGACCTTTTGGAACGACTGCAAATCGCGCAGCCGCTGCACGTTGGCCTGGGCGGAACGGACGGCGGCCTGGGTGGCTGCGGCCTGATTCACAAAGGTGTCCGTGTCCTGGCGGGAGACGGCGTTGGACTTGACCAGTCCCGTGTAGCGCTCGGCCTGGATGCGGGCGTTGTTGGCGTTGGCCTGGGCGGTCGCCAGGTCGCCTTGGGCCTGGGCCAGTTGCTGGTCCACCTCGGGGGTGGCGATCTCTGCCAGCAGTGCGCCCTTCTTCACCTTGGCGCCAATGTCGAAGTACCAGCGGGTGAGGTAGCCGGAGGTGCGCGCGTAAATGGGCGAATCGGTGTAGGCGGAGACGTTGCCGGGCAGAACAAAGCTGTCAACCGGCGCGCCCGGCTTGGGCTCCGCGGCAATCACCGTGGGAGCAGCCAGCTTCCTGGTGGTGTCTGCCAGGACTCGATCGGCGGCGGTGCGGTGCAGAATGCCGAAGCCCGCCAGAGCGGCTGCCACCACCAGCGTCAGGGCTACGCCCAGCAGGGCCTTGCGCGGCGAAATGGGCTTTTGCTCGGGTGCGGTCTCGTGTTCGCTGGCCGCTTGCGGGGCCCCAGGGGTGTTCGCTTTGGATTCGTTGCTCATAAGAAATTACTCCGAAATCTCGTCAAACTCGTCAAAAGTGGCGGCCGATGCAGCGCCGTGGGCCAGCTTGCGGCGGCGTTCCAGCCGGCCGTGAACCACGGAGAAGAAGGTGGGCACAAAGAACAGCGTGGCCACCGTGGCCAGCAGCAGCCCGCCGATCACGGCGCGCCCCAGCGGGGCGTTCTGCTCTCCGCCGTCGCCCAGGCCCAGCGCCATGGGTACCATGCCGATAATCATGGCCAGGGCGGTCATCAGCACCGGGCGCAGGCGGACAAAGCCGGAGTTGAGCGCGGCCTTGCGGGCGTCGCCCACCAGGACCTCCAACTGCTCGCGGGCAAAGCTGACCACCAGAATGGAATTGGCCGTGGCCACGCCCATACACATGATGGCGCCGGTGAGCGCCGGCACGCTGAGCCGGGTGTTGGTGAGAAAAAGGAACCAGACAATGCCGGCCAGGGCCGCGGGCAAGGCCGAAATGATGAGGAACGGGTCTAGCCAGGACTGGAAGTTGACCACGATCAGCAGGTAAACCAGCAGGATGGAAAACGCCAGTCCGGCCAGCAGTCCTTTATAGGAGCGGTTCATGGTCTCGCTCTGCCCGCGCAGGTCAAAGTGCGAGCCGCGGGGCAGATCGTGGTTCTTCACGTGGCGGGCAATGATGGCTTCCATCGCGCGGGTTACGGTGCCCAGGTCGGTTCCGTCCACGTTGGCATAAATATCGATCACCGGCTGCACATCGTAGTGGCTCACGGTGCCCAGTTCGGCTCCCGGCGTGATGGTGGCCAGGTTGCCCAGCACCTGCACCGGCTGAGCTGCGCCCGGCGCGCCGGCGGCGGCGGCTCCCGCATCCTGCGGCGCCGCAGTTGTGCCGGGAACGGGCAGGCTCTGAAGCGCAGCCAGGGAGTTGAGTTCATACTGCGGAGCCTGGATGGCCACGTTGTAGGTGACCCCGCTGCGGGGATCGAGATAGAAGCTGGGTGCGGTCTGGAAACTGCCGCTGAGAGCCACCAGCAGGCTTTGAGCAACGTCCCTCTGAGTCAGGCCGATGGTCGCGGCGCGGGTACGGTCCACGTCCACCGTCATGTTGGGATAGTTGAAGGGCTGCTGGATGCGTGCGTCGGCCGCGCCGGGAACATAGCGGACCTCGTCCAGCATCTTCGCGGCAAGGGCGCGGTTGCCGTACATATCCGGGCCGATCACTTGAATATCGATGGGCGCGGAGAGACCGAAGTTGAGAATCTGGGTAACGATGTCCACCGGCAGCGCATAGAACATGACGCCGGGATATTGACGGTCCAGGATGGTGCGCAGTCGCTCGACATAGGCCGCCGTGGGATGGTGATTCTCGGCCAACTGCACCTGGATGTCCGCGTCGGCCGGTCCAATGGGAGCCGAGGTGGAGTAGGAAAGGTTGAGCGACGAGTTGGGCAGGCCTATGTTATCGAGAATGGTAACCAATTCCCTGGCCGGGATGTTCTGGCGGATGGTCGAGTCGATGTGATCGCAAAGCGCGGCCGTCTCCTCGATGCGCGTGCCGGTAGCGGTGCGCACGTGAATCTTGAACTGGCCGGCGTCCACCGCGGGGAAGAAGTCCTGGCCGAGCCACGGGGTGAGCAGCCCGATCGAGGCCACGGCAAACGCCATGAAAAGGACCAGAAAAACCGCCGCATTGTCCACGCACAGGGTAAGCATGCGCAGATAGACGCGGCGGAACGTCTCGAACCCCGACTCGAAGCCCTGTTGAAAGCGAATGAAGGGATTGCGGCTGGCGCGCTTTCTGGCGGTCTCTGCGTCGTCATGCTCCTTGAGCAGATACTTGGCCATGGTGGGCACCAGCGTACGGGAGAGCAGGTAGCTGGCCAGCATGGCAAACACCACCGCCTCCGCCATGGGGACGAACAGATAGCGCGCCACCCCGTTCAGGAAGAACATGGGCACAAAGACGATGCAGATCGAGAGAGTCGAAACGAGAGCGGGGATGGAAATCTGCGCCGAGCCGTCCAGGATGGACTGCTCCAGTTCCTTGCCCGACTCCAGATAGCGATTGATGTTTTCAATGGCCACCGTGGCATCGTCCACCAGGATGCCCACGGCCAGCGCCATGCCGCCCAGGGTCATGATGTTGATGGTCTCGTGCAGCGCGGAGAGCACGATCAGCGAGCAGAGAATCGACAGGGGGATGGAGACCGCGATGATGATGGTGGAGCGCCAACTGCCCAGGAAGACCAGGATCATGATGGCGGTGAGGCAGGCGGCAATGATGGCCTCGCGCACCACCCCATCGATGGCGCCGCGGACGAAGATCGATTGGTCAGAGAGAGCGCTGATCCTCAGATGGGGCGGCAACTGGCCCTTGATGCTTTCCAGTTTGGCCCGGATACCGGCAATGATGTCCAGCGTGGAGGCCGAACCTGTTTTCATCACCGCCATCAGAATGGCGCGGTGTCCGTCCACGCGCACGATGTTGGTTTGTGGCATGTTGCCGTCGCGCACATGGGCCACGTCCCGGATGTAGATGACCGCGCCGTTCACGGCTTTGATGGGCAGGTTGTTCAGGTCGCTGACGGCGGCGGGCGCGGAGTTGGTTTCGACTGCATATTCAAAGCGGTCGATCTTCATGGTGCCGGAAGGGGCAATCAGGTTTTGCGCGGAGATGGCGTTGACCACGTCCACCGGCGACAGGCCCTTGGCTTGCAGCGCCGCCAGGTTCAGGTCCACCAGAATCTGGCGCGGCTTGCCGCCATAGGGGAAGGGCGTCTGCGCACCCTCGATCGTTGCCAGTTGCGTGCGCACGTTGTTGGTGGCCACGTCGTTCAACTGCTGCTCGTTCATCCCCTCGCCAGAGACGCCCAGCATGAGAATGGGCACGCTGGAGGCGTTGTACTGGATGATGAAGGGCGGCGTGGAGCCCGGCGGCAGGCTGCGCAACTGCACCTGGCAAATCGCCGTTATCTGGGAAACCGCCTCGCCGATGTTCACGTGCGGCTGGAAGAAGACCTTGATGAGGCCAATGCCGTTGAGCGACTGCGACTCGATGTGCTCAATGTCGTTGACCGTGGTGGTCATGCCGCGCTCGCTGTTGGTCACGATGCGGTTGGCCATCTCCTGCGCGGAGAGGCCGTTGAAGTTCCACACCACCGTCACCACGGGGATGTCGATGTTGGGAAAGATGTCCGTAGGCATCGACACGATGCTGAAGACGCCGAGGATCAGAATCAAGAGCGCGAAGACGACGAAGGTATAAGGCCGCCGCAGCGCAAGCCGGACAATCCACATAGGGCTGGTACTCGTTCCTGGGCCGGGTCGCTCGAAAGGGCGTGGCGCCTGACCGGCTCTGCCGGTCCCCAAGCCGGGAACGGATCGGCAACTGCCTTGGTCCGGCTTTGGCCGGCTCACCGGTTTCCGGGATCGGACGGCACGACCGTCAATCCCGATTCAATCATACAGTTGACAATCCGACGTACAATTGCCTCCAAGCAGGCTGCAAGAAGCTTGAAGGCTGACCAGAAGGCCTTTCAAGCAGGCCGCTGACAGAATCGGGGATGGGCATCCAGAGAGCCCAGCGTTCCATCCGGCGCCGCCCTCAATTCTGGCGCACAAAACGCACCCAAACGCCGCCCAGGTTGACAGCCGCATTTTTCGCCACGAATTTGTGAAACGCCTCTCAGGAACGCCCGAGGAGAGGAGAATCCAACTTCGATGGGTGTACATCCCGGGAGTGGAGCTACTCTGAGCAACGGCTCTGGCTACGCATTGCGCCCAAAAGGTTGAAAGGAGAGGACCCCGGCCATGAAAAAGCCCCCGGCTGACTTTACGTCGAAGGTGTATTACCGCGCGTGCTGCCTGGCGCTGTTCTTTGTCGCTGCCGCGGCCTCGTTCAACGGCTACTTCGAGAAGTGGCACTTTCTGGATGCCGATAAATATGGATTCACGCAAGGAAAATGCTATTTCGAGCCCATGGTGGATGGAACCGCGACGCGTCCGTATGTGTACCGGCAACTGCTCCCCATGGTGGCAAACTGGATCGACGGGCGCGTTGGGCAACAAACCAGGGACCGGCTGTGGGACAAGTTCGACTACGAAACCGACCCGCTTCAACATAACGCCTATCACCCCTACGACTCGCCGGTTGCACAGAACCGGATCTACTTTCTGCGTTACCGGATCGTTCACATGGCGGTATTCCTGTTCGCCTGGATTGCGACCCTTGCGCTCTATCTGGTCGGCAAGACGGTGGGGTTCCCACCCGTAGCGGCCGCTCTGGCAGCCGTTGGCACAATTCTGGTGCTGCCCTATTTCTTTTCCGTGGCGGGGTACTACTACGATTATCCGGAACTGGCGTTCTTGGCCCTGGCCGTCTGGATGGCGCTCAAGTTCGACTGGTGGTGGATCATTCCCGTAGCCGCGCTGGCTACCTGGAACAAGGAGTCCTTCCTGCTGTTCATTCCGGCGCTCTACCCTCTGCTGCGCCTGCGGAGTTCCCGCCTCAATGCTCTGGCCGGGACCGCAGTCCTGGGAATCGTGTGCGCTGGGGTCTATTGCCTGATCTGGCTCCATTTCAGGCACAATCCGGGAGGGACGGTCGAATTCCACTTTCTGGATCAGCTCCAGTTCATGCGGGATCCGTCGAACCTGCTCGCCCGGGAACGGACTTACGGGCTGACGGCATTCAAGAGTTTCAGCTTGCTTCCGCTGGCTCTCATCGTGTGGACGGCATGGCGGGGGTGGCGCTCTCTGCCGCGGGCGGTGCAGCGCCATGCGCAGATTGCCGCTGCCATCAACTTCCCGCTGTTTCTCCTGTTTTGCGCACCGGGGGAACTGCGCGACCTCAGCCTTCTCTACGTCACGCTCCTCCTACTGCTTGCGGCCAATATCACAGCGTGGATGCAGCGCCCGGATAACCGGGCCTCTGGGAACGCTCTGGCCGCGGAACCTTAAGACAAGCTGAATCCGGCAAAATGGTTCAATATAGATGGTCAAGCAGTTCACGGCATTGCGCCGCATTCAACCACTGTCGCGGATTCGCTTTGCAGCCATCGCTGTTTCACGGAGAACGCAACCGCGATGAAATGGCGCGCTGTCCTGGATCGTGCGGTAAGGCGCTAAACTTCTGTTGACACTTTTGCGTCTGTAGAAACGTTGCCCGGTAATTCAATTCTTGCCAAGATGGCCGCTAACCTGCCCACGCGGCGGGCATTCATTCAAAATTAAGGGACGGGAATCGACACTATGTCCATGGAAGACACTTCAGAGTCTCAACTGCCCGAAAACAGCCTGTTGCAACCGCACCCCACCCACAAGCGGGGCTGGGTTCGCGTGGTCGTGTATGTGGTGCTGGCCAGCGCCCTGGGCTTCATCGTGTGGCGGATCCACCAGAACCAGCAGCAGGCGGCGGCCAATAGCGCCATCCAGGCGGCGGCTCTGATGGGCCGGCCGGTTCCGGTGCAGGTGACGCCCGTGGAGCAGCGCCCCATGCCCATCTTCCTGACGGCGCTGGGCACCGTTACGCCTTATATGAGCGTGACGGTGAAGGCGCGCGTCAGCGGCCAGTTGCTGCCGGTCAGGTTCACCGAGGGGCAGCAGGTGAAGCAGGGAGAGACGATCATGGTGATCGACCCCAGCCCCTACAAAGCAGCTCTGGACCAGGCCAAGGGCACGTTGGCCCACGATGAGGCCCTGCTGAAGAACGCCCAGGCGGAGTATGCCCGCTACAAGGCGCTCTACGAAGCGGGCGTCACCTCCAAGGAGACCATGCAGGCCGACGAGGCCGCGCAGGGCCAGTATGAAGGAGCTATCCAGTCGGACAAGGCGGCCATCGAGACCGCCCAGTTGCAGCTCAACTGGTGCTATATCCAGTCGCCCATCAACGGCCGCATTGGCCTGCGTCTGGTGGACCCCGGCAACATCATCACCGCCAACACCACCAACCTGGTGATTATCAACCAGTTCCAGCCCATGGCCGTGTACTTCACGCTGCCCGAGAACCAGCTTCCGCAGGTGCTGCACAAGCTGGGCGCGGAACGCCGCCTGCCCGTGGATGCCTATGACCGCGGCGACGTGCAGAAACTGGCTACCGGCCTGCTGCTAACCGCCGACAACCAGATCGACACCACCACCGGCACCGTCAAGCTGAAGGCGGTCTTCGACAACCGGGACGAGGCGCTCTTCCCCGACCAGTTCGTCAATATTCACCTGGTTTTGGAAGACCGGCCCAACGCCCTGGTGGTGCCGTCGGCGGCCATCCAGACCGGTCTGCAGGGATCGTATGTTTGGGTGGTCGACAGCAATGCCAAGGGTGTCACCACCGCCCGGATCCAGCCGGTAAAGGTGGTTTTGGCCGAGGGACAGGTAACCATCCTGGAGAGCGGCCCGCAAGTTGGACAGAACGTGGTAGTGGATGGCGCGGACCGGCTGCGGCCAGGGCAGATTGTTGTGATGAGCACGCCGCGGCAGCGGACCGGGCAGGGTGCGGCCGGCCAGAATGCAGGTTCGGGCAGCGGGCCCTTTGCGGCGCCCGGCGCGGCCAACCAGCACGGCGCGCAACCTGGCTCCGGCAAACCGGACGGAAAACACGATAAGAGGGAGCAGCAGTGAGCCTGAGTCCTTCCCGGCCTTTTATTCTGCGCCCGGTAGCGACCTCGCTGCTGATGGCGGCCATCCTGCTGGCAGGCTTTGTGGGCTATCAGCAGTTGCCGGTTTCCGCCCTGCCCGAGGTGGATTACCCGATCATCCAGGTGCTCACTTTCTACCCCGGCGCCGGACCGGAGGTGATGGCTTCGTCGGTGACGGCGCCCCTGGAGCGGCAGTTCGGCCAGATGCCGGGCCTCAAGCAGATGACCTCGGTCAGCTCGGGCGGCGGCTCGGTGATCACCCTCGAGTTCAACCTCGACGAGAGCATCGACGTAGCCGAGCAGGAGGTGCAGGCGGCCATCAACGCGGGCAACAGCTTTTTGCCCGCCGACCTGCCCAACCCGCCCATTTACAGCAAGGTGAACCCGGCAGACGCGCCCGTCATGACCCTGGCGCTCACCTCCGACTCGCTGCCGCTGGACAAGATTGAAGACGCGGCCGACACCAACCTGGCGCAGAAAATCTCCCAGGTTACTGGCGTGGGCATGGTTTCCATTGCGGGCGGCCAGAAGCCCTCGGTGCGCATCCAGGCCAACCCGGCCCAGCTGGCCGCTTATAACCTGAGCCTGGAGGACCTGCGCACCGCCGTCGCCGCGGCCAACGTAGACCAGGCCAAGGGAACTCTGAACGGCGCTCGCCAGTCCTACACCATCGGCGCCAACGACCAATTGATTTCCAGCGCCGATTACCTGCCGGTCATCATTGCCTATCGCAACGGGGCAGCGGTTCGCGCTTCCGATGTAGCCACCATCGTCGACGCCGCCGAAAACTCCCAACAGGCCGCCTGGATGGATCGCCAGCCTGCGGTTATTGTGAACATCCAGCGCCAGCCCGGCGCCAACATCATTGCGGTGGTGGATCGCATCAATAAGCTGCTGCCTCAGTTGCAGACCAGCTTGCCCGCCTCGGTCCAGGTCAAGGTGCTCACCGACCGCACCCTCACCATCCGCGCCTCGGTCAAGGACGTGGAATTTGAGCTGATGCTCACCGTCGCCCTGGTGGTGATGGTCATCTTCCTCTTCCTGCGTAACCTGGCGGCCACCATCATCCCCTCGGTCGCGGTGCCCCTGTCCATTGTGGGCACCTTCGGCGTGATGTACCTGCTGGGCTACAGCCTCAACAACCTCACTCTCATGGCGCTCACCATCTCCACCGGCTTTGTGGTGGACGACGCCATTGTGATGATCGAGAATATCTCCCGCTTCATTGAAGAAGGCGACAGCCCGATGAAGGCGGCGCTCAAAGGCAGCGAACAGATCGGCTTCACCATCATGTCGCTGACCGTTTCGCTCATCGCGGTGCTCATTCCGCTGCTCTTCATGAGCGACGTGGTGGGGCGGCTATTCCGGGAGTTCGCCATTACCCTGGCGGTCACCATCCTGGTTTCCGCGTTTGTCTCCCTGACCCTTACGCCCATGATGTGCTCGCGCATTCTGAAGGATAAGAAGGTCGCCAGGCAGACCCGCTTCTACTACTGGTCGGAACAGGTCTTCAATTCCGTCATCGCCTGGTATGGCCGCACCCTGCAGGTGGTGCTGCGCTACCGGTTCATCACCTTGATGGTCACCATCGCCACCTTTGTCGCCACCGTATTGCTGTTTCTGGTGATCCCCAAGGGGTTCTTTCCGGTGCAGGATACGGGCGTGATTCTGGGCATCAGCGAAGCCCCTCAGACGGTCAGCTTCACCAGCATGGCCCAGCGCCAGCAGAAGCTGGTGGACGTGGTGCTGCAGGACCCGGCGGTGGATAACGTCTCGTCGTTCATCGGCGTGGACGGAACCAACACCACGCTGAACTCGGGCCGCATCCAGATCACCTTGAAGCCGCTGGAGGAGCGCGGCCTCTCCGCCACCGAGGTGATCCGCCGGCTCCAGCCCAAACTGCAAAGCGTGGAGGGCATCCAGCTCTTTCTGCAGCCGCTGCAGGACCTGACCGTGGAGGATCGCGTCAGCCGCACGGAGTTCCAGTACTCGCTGGAAGATCCCGACCAGGTTGAGCTGGCCAAGTACACCCGCCTGATGGTGGATGAACTGGGCAAGGAAAATGTGGTGACCGACGTGGCCAGCGACCTGCAAGACCAGGGATTGGGCGCCAAGCTGGTCATTGACCGCGACACTGCGGCCCGGTTGGGCATCGCCATGGCCGACGTGGACAACACTCTCTACGACGCCTTCGGCCAGCGCCAGGTCTCCACCATCTTCACCCAGCTCAACCAGTATCACGTGGTCATGGAAGTGGGGCAAAGCTTCCAGACCGATCCCGCGACGCTGAACAATCTCTACGTCAAGTCGGGCAACGGCACGCAGGTTCCGCTCAGCATGGTAGCCCACTGGGAGCAGGCGCGCGCCCAACTGTCCATCGGCCACCAGGGCCAGTTCCCCTCGACCGTGGTCAGCTTCAACCTGGCGCCGGGCAAGGCGCTGGGCGACGCGGTCGCGGCGGTCAAGCGGGTGGAACAGCGCATCCAGATGCCGGCGTCCATCAACGCCAGCTTCCAGGGCACCGCCGCCGCCTTCCAGACCTCGCTTTCCAACGAGCCGCTGCTGATTCTGGCTGCGCTGGTCACCGTCTACATCGTTCTGGGCGTGCTCTATGAGAGCTACATCCACCCCATCACCATCATCTCTTCGCTGCCTTCGGCCGGCGTGGGCGCCCTGCTGGCCCTGCTCATAACGCACAGCGAATTCAGCGTGATTGCGCTCATCGGCATCATCCTGCTGATCGGCATCGTGCAAAAGAACGCCATCATGATGATCGACTTCGCCTTGCAGGCCGAACGGATCGAGGGCAAATCGGCGGAGGCTGCCATCTTCCAGGCGTGCAAGTTGCGCTTCCGTCCCATCCTGATGACCACCATGGCCGCCATGCTGGGCGGCCTGCCGCTGGCTTTGGGCGGAGGCGTGGGCGCCGAACTGCGCAGGCCGCTGGGCATCACCATCGTCGGCGGATTGATTCTGTCGCAGTTGCTCACGCTCTACACCGTTCCGGTTACCTATCTCTACTTCGACAAGCTGGCCCAGTACTTGAAGCCGCGCGAGCTCCACGCCAACCCCGAACATGAACCGGTTACAGCCGACTAAGGAAAAGGACCCATGCATCTTTCCGCACCCTTTATTCGGCGCCCCGTTGCCACCTCGCTGCTCAGCCTGGCGCTGTTGCTGGCGGGTTCGGCGGCCTACTCGCTGCTGCCCGTGGCCTCGCTGCCCGATGTCGACTTCCCGGTGATCAGCGCCAGCGCGGGGTTGCCCGGCGCCAGCCCAGAGAACATGGCCTCGTCGGTGGCCACTCCGCTGGAGCGCCAGTTCGGGCGCATTGCCGGCGTCAACCAGATGACCTCGTCGAGTTCGCTCGGCTCGGCCTCCGTCACCTTGCAGTTCGACATTAATCGCAACATCGACGCGGCCGCGCGCGACGTGCAGGCCGCTATCAACGCGGCGCGCAGTCAGTTGCCGTCATACCTGCCGCAAAATCCGAGCTACCGCAAGGCCAATCCCGCCGAAGCCCCCATCCTGATCCTCACGATGACCTCGGACGTGGTCCCCAAGCCGCAGATCTACGATGTGGCCGATTCCATCCTGGCGCAGAAGATTTCGCAGATCCAGGGCGTGGGCCAGGTGTTTGTGGGCGGCAGCTCCAGCCCCGCCGTACGCGTCGAATTGAATCCCATGCAGTTGGGTAGCAACGGCATGGGCCTGGATGCGGTGCGCACCGCCCTTGCCGGGGCCAACGCCAACCGCCCCAAGGGCGCTTTTCAGGACGCGGACCATCGTTGGCAGATCAGCGACAACGACCAGATATTCAACGCCAGCGACTATGCGCCCATCATCGCCGGCTACAACAAGCAGACCGGCGCGCCGGTGCGCATTTCCGACCTGGGCACGGTGGTCGACAGCGTGGCCGACATCCACACCGCAGGCCTGTCGGGCATCAACCCGGACAAGGGACCGCCGGGCCAGCTCAAAAGCGCGATCCTGCTGGTTATCTTCAAGATTCCCGGCGCCAACGTGATCTCCACCGTGGACAACGTGATGGCCGAGATGCCGCGCCTGCAGGCTGCTATCCCGCCCACCATCAAGATCAACGTCGCGGTGGACCGCACCGAGACCATCCGCTCCAGCGTGCGCGACGTGGAACTCTCGCTCATGATCAGCGTGGTGCTGGTGGTGCTGGTGGTCTTCCTCTTCCTGCGTGAAGTGTGGGCCACCATCATCCCCTCGGTGGCTGTGCCGCTCTCACTGGTAGGCACCTTCGGCGTCATGTACCTGGTGGGCTACACCATCGATAACCTCTCGCTGATGGCGCTCACGGTCGCCACCGGTTTCGTGGTCGACGACGCCATCGTGGTGATCGAGAACATCACCCGCTATCTAGAGATGGGGATGAAGCCGTTCGATGCGGCCATGAAGGGTTCCAAGGAGATCGGCTTCACCGTGCTCTCCATGAGCACCTCGCTGATTGCCGTCTTCATCCCAATTCTGCTGATGGGCGGCATCGTGGGCAAGCTCTTCCGCGAATTCGCGGTCACCCTATCGGTGGCCATTGCCGTCTCGCTGCTGGTGTCGCTCACCACCACCCCCATGCTCTGCGCCCACTTTCTCAAGTCCCGGGACGAGAGCCGCCACGGACCCATCTATCGCGCCAGCGAAAGGGCATTCAACTGGCTGCACAGCGAATACGCCAGCGGACTGCGCTGGGTGCTGCGACATCAGACGCTGATGCTTTGCGTGGTGTTTGCCACCGTGGCCCTGAACATCTACCTGTTCATCATCGTGCCCAAAGGCTTCTTCCCGCAGCAGGACACGGGGCGGCTGGGCGGATCGACGCGCGCCGCGCAGGACATCAGCTTCGATGCCATGAGCGTCAAGCAGCGCCAACTGGCACAGATGGTGCTCGAAGATCCGGCCATCCGCTCGGTAACCGCCTTTGCCGGCGGCGGACGCAACAGCAACAACGTGGGCTTCATGTTCATCGCCCTCAAGCCGCTCAACCTGCGCCCCGAGCGTATTTCCGCCGACGGGGTTGTGAATCGCCTGCGCCGCAAGCTCACCAGCGTTCCGGGCGCCACACTCTTTCTCCAGGCCCAGCAGGATATTCAAGTGGGCGGCCGCGGCAGCGACGCCCAGTACCAGTACACGCTCTCGGACGAAAATCTGAATGAGCTGAACACCTGGGCGCCGCAACTACAGGCGCGCATGCGGGCCATGCCCGAGCTGCGCGACGTCTCCACCGACCAGCAGAACCAGGGCCTGGCCGCCAACCTGGTCATCGATCGCGACACCGCCTCACGGCTGGGCATCACCGCCACCGCCATCGACAACGTGCTCTACGACGCCTTCGGCCAGCGCGAAGTCTCCACCATGTACACCGCCCTCAACCAGTACTTCGTGGTGATGGAGGTGGACCCCAAGTACCAGCTCAGCCCGGACTCGCTGAACGGCATCTTCCTCAAGTCCTCCACCGGCGCCATGGTCCCGCTGTCCACCATCGCCCACTATGAGCAGCAGCGGACCTCTCTGGCGGTGAACCACCAGGGCCAGTACCCGGCAGTTACTCTCACCTTCAACCTGGCCCCCAACGTAGCTCTGGGCAACGCGGTTACCGCTCTGGAAAAGGCCCAGCGCGAGATGGCCATGCCGAGCGCTGTCCACGCCACCTTCCAGGGAACCGCGCAGGCCTTCCAGGACTCGCTCAGGAACGAGCCCTACCTGATTCTGGCCGCACTTGTGGCCGTCTATATCGTCTTGGGCATTCTCTATGAGAGCCTGATCCATCCGCTGACCATTCTCTCCACGCTGCCGCCGGCCGGCGTCGGCGCCATCCTGGCCCTGATGCTCACCGGGACCGAGCTGAGCATCATTGCCCTCATCGGGATCATTCTGCTCATCGGCATCGTCAAAAAGAACGCCATCATGATGATCGACTTTGCCCTGCAGGCGGAGCGCGACCAGGGTCTGCCGCCCATTGAGGCCATCTATCAGGCCTGCCTGCTGCGCTTCCGGCCCATCATGATGACCACCATGGCCGCCTTGTTCGGCGGCATGCCGCTGGCCATCGGCATGGGCGTGGGCTCGGAGTTGCGCAAGCCGCTGGGCATCGCCATCGTCGGCGGCCTCATCGTCTCCCAGATGCTCACCCTCTTCACGACTCCGGTGGTCTACCTCTTCTTCGATCGCCTGCAATGGCACGTGATGAAGCTGCACAGGGTAGGCGCAGAGCTGGAAGAAGTGGCCGGAGACTGACAGCCGCCTCCAGCTTCTAGCCAAGTACACCACGTCCCCAACAAAAAACTCCGTGCCCCCTCCTTTCGCCTTTGTTCTGGCGAAAGGGTGGGAAAACTCAAAGCTGCGCCCTCCCCGAATTCCGGGTGTATTGGCCAGTGTTTCCAGCTATACTGCCTGCGGCAATTCGCCACTTGGAGGAGGGCCATGGAAAAGCTCGATTGGAAGAAGCAGTGGAAGCATCTTTACCAGCCGCCGGCGGGCGCCGTGGTTGCGGTGGAGGTTCCCCCGCTTACTTATCTCATGGTGGACGGCCAGGGAGATCCCAACACCTCTCAGGCCTTTCAGGAAGCCGTCGAGGCCCTCTACTCGCTCTCTTACACGCTCAAGTTCACGCTCAAGAAGAGTCCGCGCGGCCTCGACTACGGCGTCATGCCGCTGGAGGGCTTGTGGTGGGCCGACGATCCGCGCGTCTTTCATTTGGCGGACAAGTCCACCTGGCAGTGGACGGCGATGATTCTGCAACCGGACTTCATCGCACGGGCAGAGGTGGATGCAGCCTTCGACGAGGTGCGCAAGAAGAAGAACCCCGCGGCGCTGGACCGGGTTCGCCTGGAGACGCTGACGGAGGGTTCGTCGGCGCAGATTCTGTATGTGGGCCCATTTTCAGCCGAGGGTCCAACGATCCAGCGGCTCCACGACTTTATCCACACGGCCGGGAAGCAACCGCGCGGCAAGCATCACGAGATTTACCTCAACGATCCGCGGCGCAGCGCCCCGGAAAAGCTCAAGACCATCCTGCGCCAGCCGATGGGGTAAGGGTGCAATTCCCGCGATTGCTGTTGGGCTTTCCCACCCTAGGTCTCTGACCGGATGATTTCGTACCTTGAGTTCATGCTTTCCCAGGTCTCAGAAGCGAGATCTCCACCCCAAGGACGAAGGCCTTTCCGTGGGGACCCCGGACCTGGGGCACCCAAGTTGGTACAACTTCAAGCGGTCAGAGACCTAGGCGCAAAAAACAGAGACGCGGTGCCCAGAGGGCGCCCAGGTGGGGACCCAGTCATTCCAATATCCACAAAAATGCCCCACTGCTTCCGCTGAAACGCGGAAACCTTGGGGCATCAGGCTGACTTGCCAGCTGGCTGATCGGCTGGATCAGTCCGCGAAGGACGCTTCTGCAACTTCCTTGGTCTGCTCGATCAGCTTCACCGGATAGTAGGCATTGCGGGTGTACTGCTTCACCATGCGGTTGGTGTTGAAGTAGGAGCCGTTGAAGGCCAGCGTATTGCGCATCAGCCGGGCCCACTGTTCGGGCGCCTGCAGATAGAGCGGAACCACGGCGGTCTCCAGCTTCTTGTAGAGCGAAGAGGCTTCCGCTGCGTCGTCGGCGCCGTCTTCGATGGCCCAGCCGGTGAATCCCTCGATGCAGCCCTCGATCCACCACCCGTCGAGAATCGACAGGCTGGGTACGCCGTTCAAGGCGGCCTTCATACCGCTCGTGCCAGAGGCCTCATAAGGCCGCTTGGGCGTATTCACCCACACGTCCACGCCGGCGGTGAGCAGCGCGCCCAGATCCCAGCCGTAGTTTTCGAGATAAACGATGCGCAGCACGTCGTTGGAGAACCTGGCGGCATCTTCCACGACTTGTTGGATGAGCGCCTTGCCCGGCTCATCCTGGGGATGCGCCTTGCCTGCGTAGATGATCTGCAAGCCGCCCGCGGCGGTGGCAATCTCCACCAGCCGTTCGGGGTCAGTGAACAGCAGCGCTGCACGCTTGTAGGTGGCCACACGGCGGGCAAAGCCCAGCGTCAGCACCTTGGGATTGAGCACCAGGCCGGTGCGCGAGGCGACCTCGGCCAGCAACTCCTCTTTGGCCTGTGCATGGGCCGCGAGAATCTGCTGCTCCGGCAGATCGATCGCATTGCGCAGATAGAGATTGTCGCGCCGCCACGAGGGAATTTGCTCGTCCAGCATCTTCTGGACCGGCTCGGAAACCCAGGTGGGCGCATGAACACCGTTGGTGATGGAGTCGATTTCACACTCTGGGAACATCTCTCGGGACACCTTCCCATGCTGCATGGCCACGCCGTTGGCATAGCGCGAGAAGCGGAGCGCCAGCAGCGTCATGTTCAACATGCCGTCGCGGAAGCAGCCCAGCCCTTCCAGACGCGCCGTCCGGTCGCCGCCCAGGATGCGAATGGTCTGCTCAGTCGAGAAGCGGTCATGGCCGGCCGGAACCGGGGTGTGGGTGGTGAAGACGCACTTCTGGCGTACCTGCTCGATGTCGGAAGCCGTGACCGCGCCAAGCGGTCCGCCGCCCAACTGGCTCTCCAGCAGAGCCAGCGTCAGCAGCGCCGCGTGGCCCTCGTTCATGTGGTACACGTTCACCCGGTGGCCCAGAGCGTTGGCCATGCGCGCGCCGCCCATGCCCAGCACAATCTCCTGCTGCAGCCGGTAGTTGGTGTCGCCGCCGTAGAGGTGATCGGTCAAGCCGCGATCCCATCCCGAGTTTCCATCCAGGTCGGTGTCCAGCAGGTAGATCGGCACCACATGCCCGTACCGGCCCACCATGTCATAGCGCCAGGCACGCACCGTCACCGTGCGGTTTTCGATTGAAACCGTGACGCGCGCCGGTTCCTCGACGCAGAAATCAGAGGGGTTCCACTGCTGCACGTCTTCGCGCTGCATGCCGGTGCTATCCAGGTGCTGCTGGAAGTAGCCCTTGCGGTGCAACAGGGTGAAGGCCACTAGGGGAACGCCCAGGTCGGCGTTGGAGCGCAACGTGTCTCCGGCCAGCACGCCCAGGCCACCGGAGTAGGTGGGCATTCCGGGATTGATCGCGATCTCCATGGAAAAGTAGGCGACCATGCCGGCAGTGGGGAAAGTCTCGTACGAAAACGGTTTCAGGGATGTCGATTGCATAGTTCTTAGTGTCTCCGCCGCGCTTCGGGTCCTGGAAGCAGCGGTCTGGGAATGTGAAAACCGGGGAATCCAGCCGCAAGGCAGGGACCTCCCCGGTTCTCATCAGGGTAAACTCCTTATGATTTTACCAAGGAATGCTTCGGCTGGCATTGGATTATCAGCTCGTTCGCCCGCCGATTTCATCCCAGAGCGGCGCGTGGAGGCGTTTGCATCGGATTGTTGACCATATCAAAAAAGGCCGGGGCGGATTCTGTCGAGACGAATCCGCCCCGGCCTTCAGCATGCCGGTCTGCGCAGTCGAGGAGCGGCCTATTCCAGCCGGTGCGCGCCTCCCGAGGCGTGGCAGATGTGAATCTCAGGCTTGATGCCGGTTTTGGCTTCGTAGCGGCGGCCAAGCTCCGCGGCAAAGGCTGGGGCCTGGCTCTGCTCCACCAGGTTGATGGTGCAGCCGCCGAAGCCGCCGCCGGTGAGCCGGGCGCCGATCAGCCCAGGAATATCCTGCGCCAGGTCCACCATCAGGTCGGCCTCTACGCAACTGCCCTCGAAGTCCTTGCTATAGCTGGTGTGCGCTTCGGCCATCAGCCGGCCCAGTTCCTTCAGGTCGCCCCTTTCCAGGGCCTTTTCGGCGGCCACGGTTCGCAGGTTCTCGCTGATCACGTGGCGGGCGCGCAGCAGCGACTTGGGCTCCATCTCGCTGCCCCATTTTTCCAGGTCCTCCAGCGTGGCATCCCGCAGGAAGGGTACCCCAGGGCGGTGGCTGGCAATGATCGCGCAAGCGGCCTCGGACTCGCGACGGCGGGTGGGATAGTCGCCCCCGGCAATCGAGTGCTTGACCATGGTGTTGGCAATCACCAGTGCGATGTGGGCCGGAATCGGCGCCAGCTTGAAGCTCAGGTCGCGGCAATCCAGCAGCAGGGCGTGGTTCTCTTTGCCGTTGGCGGAGATGAACTGGTCCATGATGCCGCAATTGGCGCCTACAAACTCGTTCTCGACCCGCTGGCAGAGGCGCGCCAGCACCGGCCCTGGATAGACAACGCCGATGAGCGAAGTGACGGCCAGCATGGTGGCAACCTCGAGGGCGGCAGAGCTGGAGAGTCCTGAACCGAGGGGAACATCGCCCCACAGGCTCATGCTGAAGCCGGGAATCTTGTGGCCTTCTCCAGTGAGGACGGCCACCACCCCGATGGGGTAATCGCTCCAGTGGCCGTTGGCCTTGGCGGGCAGCGCCGCTGCCTCAAAGGTCCGCTCCTCGTGGTAGTTCTCAGAGTAGATGACGATCTTGCCGTCGGTGCGCGGCGAGATGCCGGCCAGAGTGGCAAAATTGATGGCCACCGGCATGACAAAGCCCTCGGCGTAGTCGGTGTGTTCGCCGATCAGGTTAACGCGGCCCGGCGCAACAAAGATCGCCGGCTCCGCATGGAAGCGGGTAACGTGCAGCGAGCGTAGAACAGCGGCATCATGCATTTCAGTCTCAACCTCTAAATGGATTCAATCTCAACAAACATAGGCCCGAAGATGGACTCGCCAAGCTCCCACGCGCGGGACCAGATCTGCTCCGGGCCAGGGAGTCCAGCGGTGCTGCGGCAACGGCGGGCATGCACTTGTCCCAGCCACAGGCGTCACCAGAATCGAAGGTCATGGTGCGGGCGCGCGGGCCATGGGACGCCCGCAGAGCCTGCATCGGTTCATTACCGTTGACGTGCAGAGAAGGGAACTTGACGCCGAGGAAAGGCAGAATGGCCGGGGAACAATTCCCAGCCCGAATGAGAACGTTTTCTTCTTTGCTCGAAAACGAATTCCCTGCTGCCATCGAATCTACTCCCTCACTGCGTCTGCATATCCTGCGATCAGTCTCTCCCATATCCTGCTCAGCCACGCTTCGTGTTCGGGCTTCATCAACACTGAGCGGAGGCAGGTAAGCGGCTCGGCTTGCATTCCTCTTGCAGCACAATCCTCCGGCTGAAACCAGGAATTGGGCAATTGTACAAGAGCTAGATGCAAATTTCCTGTGGCACAGGCCACAAAAACTTTTTGCGCCAATTGCGAAGCCTGCTCGGGGGACTCCGCGTTCACCTTCCACACTACAATATCCAGCTCCGGAGCACCCTCCGCCAGCGGCTGAAAGCGGGCATCTCCACGCAGGCGACGATCCAACTCCAGGGCCGCCGCGCGTCCGCGAGCCAGGCCGCGCGCAAACTCCCCCCCCGGCGTCAGCGGCAATAGCTGCTGCGTGGCCCACAAGGCCACCGCCGAGGCTCCCGCCCGGGAGCACTCCAGGCTGATCTCGCCGAGGTGCAACTGCTTTGAAGTGAAGTAGGTGTAGGGCGAATCGTGCTTGTAGAATCGGCCCACCGCCGGATCGCGGAAGAGCACGCAGCCGCAACCGTAGGGCTGCAAACCGTGCTTGTGCGGATCGACCACGATCGAGTCGGCCTGGTCGATAGCTGCATAAGCCCGCCGCGCCGGCTCGTCCAGCGTCTCCGGGATCAGGCGGAAATAGCCGCCGTAGGCCCCGTCCACATGCACCCTGAAGCCGTATCTTTGCTTCAGCGCCAGCACCCCGTCCAGCGGGTCTACGGCGCCGATGCCCGTGGTGCCCAGCGTAACCACCACCGTGCCCACATCGCCCTTGCGCAGCTCGGCTTCCAGCGCCTCCAGGCTCATGCGCCCGCGGTGATCGGCGGGGATGCTCGCATAGTCGAGCTTGAGCACGCCGGAGATGCGCTGGTGGGTGTAGTGCGCCTGCTCCGAGCCCACGATCCGCCGCCCCGGCGCCAACTGCCCGGCCACCCACAGCGCCTCGAGATTGGCCAGCGTGCCACTGGAGGTCAGATGGCCCAGATACTCCGTCCAGCCAAACATGGCGGCGATGCTGCGGACCGCCTCAATCTCCATCTCCGAACTGGCCCGGCCGCCATCGCGCGCGTGGTTGTTGGGGTTGATGGTCATGGCCAGCGCATAGGCGGCCCGCGCCAAGGGATGCGGCGGCTTGAGCATCTGCCCGGCATAGAGAGGATGGAAATAGGGATAGTTATCGCCCAGCCGGTGCGCCGTCGCTTCCAACACGCGAGCCATGGCCGCCGTATCGACAGCAGTCTCGATCGGGGGCAGAGAGTCAAAGTGCTCCGCGAGCAGCTCGGTAGCGCGGGAAAGCAGGCCGGGTACGGGATCCTGGGGCATGGCGACCCTTCACAATATCACAGCCTGGCGTGAGCAAACTCAGCCCATTTTGGTCAGGCTGTTCCAGAAACGGGAAACAGCGAAGGGGCGCCGGCGCCAGAATTTCCGCATCCTGTTTTCAGGGCAGTGTTACACTATCGCCAGCGTTAGAGCCGAACCGGGCGTGAGCAGCAACTCGCCCAACCAAGCAAGATTCTGCCAGTGGTCGCTCCGATTCATCCAGCGCAATTCAATCCAGGAAATACGAACAACATGGAACAAGGTACTGTGAAGTGGTTTAATGACGCGAAGGGCTTCGGCTTCATCTCGCGTCAGAATGGCGAAGATGTCTTTGTGCATTACTCTGCGATCAATTCCAGTGGTTTCAAGAGTTTGCAGGAAGGTCAGGCAGTGCAGTTCAACGTGGTGAAGGGGCCCAAGGGTTGGCAGGCTGCAGACGTGCAGCCGCTCTAATCCTGTAGGCCGGATTCCGGCAGAATCTAGCAGAAACAAACACCAAGGGCTGGGAGCAATCCCAGCCCTTGGTGCGTTCAGCCACACCTTGCGCGGGGGGAATGCCGGCTTCCGAGGAAGTTACAGCGCCCAACTGGGCGCATTGCCCAGAATGGATGCGCCGGAATGGGCGGAGGGGCCATCCCACTCCGGCACCAGGAAGCCATGCTGCGGGTGGGCCTGGGGACCCGCCTGGTTGACGTGGTGCTTGCGCAACGTTTTCTCGATTTCGCGCCGTGCCTCAGCCCGCTCCGTCCGCGACTGGCGCTCCCAATACAACACAAATCCCTGACCACACACGCTGCAATGGGCTTCCGCGCTCTCATTGCTGCTTTTGCAAAGTACCTGCATCGATTTGCCTCTTGCGGCCCGAGTGCGCCATCCACAACAGGAACCTTAATCTGCCCTTGCGGCCGCTGAATATTCCCTTTACCGGGACACACCCCGGTCCTTGGAGGTATAGGCTGATCCCACTCTTGTGGCAGAGGCAACGAGTCAATTGAAGAATCGGGTCTCCTGTATACAGAGTGACAACAAAGGCATCCGCCTGGAGATGGACTGGCGCAGGCCGCCGGACCTCAGTTCAGCCGCCAAAAGGCGGCGTTCAAAATCGCAGCAAAACTCACCCAGGCCAGGTAGGGCGCCATCAGCCACGCGGAAATGGGCGTGACCCGGCTGAAGAGCAAAGTTGTGGCTGCGATGGCCACCCACAGCAGCACAATCTCAACCAACGCGGCGCCGATGGCATGGTGGCGGAAGAAGATCAGGGACCAGGCAAAGTTCAGCCCCAGCTGCACCAGAAACAGGGCCAGCGCCCAGGTGCGCAAAGGCGAGGCAGCAGACTGCCAAATCTGCCAAGCGGCAATGGCCATGAGGGCATAAAGCAGCGTCCAGACCGGCGCAAACACCCAACTCGGGGGCGCGATTGCAGGCCTGACCAGCGTGCGGTACCATCCGGGAACCTCGCTGGCCGTCCACCGGCCGCTGACGCCCGCCACCGCAAAGCAGAGTCCAACCCAGAACAGCAGGGAAATCCAGCGCATCCCGTACTCCTCTCTTTAATAAAAGGATTCCGCGCGCGCAAAAAGCGCCGCAAAGAAAAAGATGCCGGCCGCGATGACCTCAGAGGGTGTAGTCGCGTCTGGCATCCGGAGCGGAGCGATTTGCTGAAGGCTCCCGGTCGTGCGGTTGAACTACGACGGGAACTCCAGGAACAGCAGTTGGTTTCCCGGTATCGATCTCCGGGCGTCTTTCTGATGGAGGCTACCCTCCGTTGAAGCCCGGCCCATCTTGCTGCCTGGCTATGTGCGATCCCTTGCGGGCCTTCCCCCAGCCACGCACATGACAATAGCCCGCCGGCCGAGCGCGTGAACATTCCCCTTATCGGCAAGTTGAGCCGGTCTTTCGAGGCATTAATCCATGCCCTTCCTGGGGAGCAGCAGCCGCTTTGGCGGGGAGAATTCAGGTGCGGAAGGCTGTTGGCGCTCGACTTGACGCCCTTTATGCTTCTATCCTCAAGGTGTTGGCCGTGTTTTCACCCACCGCGGCCCCACTGGACTCCTACCCATCATGACCATACAGACGATTGCCGTACACCTGCCCGACGGAGCGATTCGCGAAGTTCCTTCCGGCACAACGCCTCTTGAGATCGCCAACTCCATCTCGCCGCGGCTGGCCGCCGCTTGCGTAGTGGCGCGGCTGACGCCTGTCGCTGCCACTGCCGCAAAAGACTCCGAATCCGGCGGCGAGCCGGCGGCGGAAGCAGCCATGTATGCAACCGAGGACGCATCAGCGCCCCGGCTGGTGGATCTGGCCACGCCGCTCACCGCGGATACGCGCCTGGAGCTGGTTACCGAAAAGGACCCCGAGGCCCTGAAGGTGGTGCGCCACTCGGCCGCGCACGTGCTGGCCACGGCGGTGCTGGAGCTGTTCCCTGAGACGAAGCTGGGCCACGGCCCGGCCACCGACCAGGGATTCTTTTACGACTTCTATCGCGAGAAGCCCTTCACGCCCGAGGACCTGGCGCTGATCGAGGCCAGAATGACAGAGGTGATCGCGCGCGACGAGAAGTTTGTGCGCGACTTTGAGCCTCGCGAGCAGGCGCTGGCTGAATTCGAGCGCGACGGCGACTTCATGAAGACCCACTTCGTGACCAAGTTCACCGCGCCCGGCGACGAAGTGAGCTTCTATCGCAATGGCAAGTTCATGGACTTTTGCCGCGGGCCGCATGTGCCCTCGACCGGCCGTGTGAAGGCGGTGAAGCTGACCACCCTGGCCGGCGCCTACTGGCTGGGCGACGAAAAGAATCCGCAGTTGCAGCGCATCCATGGCACCGCCTTCTTCAGCAAGAAGGATCTGGACGCGCACTTTGCCCGCCTGGAAGAATTGGCCAAGCGCGACCATCGCCTGCTGGGCAAGCAGTTGGACCTGTTCAGCATTCAGGAACTGGCTGGCCCCGGACTGATCTTCTGGCACCCCAAGGGCGCCATGATCCGCAAGATCATGGAAGACTGGATGCGCGAGGAGTGTCTGCGCCGCGGCTACTCGATGGTCTATACGCCGCACGTGGCCAAAGTGAATCTGTGGCAGACCTCGGGCCATGAGGGCTTCTACGCAGCGAATATGTTTACGCCCATGGAACTGGACGACGGCAACTATCGCATGAAGCCCATGAACTGTCCGTTCCACATCCTCATCTACAAGAACTCGCCCAAGAGTTACCGCGACCTGCCGGTGCGCCTGGCCGAGTTGGGCAACGTCTATCGCTACGAGCGCTCCGGCACCATGCATGGTCTGCTGCGCGTGCGCGGCTTTACCCAGGACGATGCGCACATCTTCTGCATGCCCAGCCAGATCGAGGACGAAGTCGAAGCCTGCATCGACTTTGCCAAGGCCGTGCTGACCACGTTTGGCTTTCACGACTTCAAGGTCGAATTATCCACCTGGGACCCCAACGACCGCGCACACTATGCCGGCTCAGACGAAAACTGGAAGGTCGCCGAAGAGTCCTTGAAGACGGTCCTCGATCGCAAGGGCATCGCCTACAAGATCATTCCCGGCGAGGCAGCCTTCTATGGACCCAAGATCGACATCAAACTCGTCGATGTGCTGGGCCGCCTGTGGCAGCTCTCCACCGTGCAGTTCGACTTCAACCTGCCGGCGCGCTTCGAGATGGAGTACGTGGGCGAGGACGGCGAGAAGCATCAGCCGGTCATGGTGCACCGCGCGCTCTTCGGCTCGGTGGAGCGCTTCTTCGGCGTGCTGATCGAGCACTATGCCGGAGCTTTCCCGCTGTGGCTGGCGCCGGTGCAGGCGGGCCTGGTGCCCATCAGCGAGCGGCACCACGAGTATGCCCGCAAGGTCGAGGCCGAACTGAAAGCTGCGGGGCTGCGGGTGGAAGTGGACGACCGGAACGAGAAGATGAACGGCAAGATCCGCGACTTTGCCAACCAGAAGACGCCTTACATTCTGGTCTTCGGCGACAAGGAACAGGAAGCAGACGCGGTCAGCGTCCGCACCCGCGGTGCGGGCGACCAGGGCTCCATGCCCCTGGCCGACTTCATCGCCAAGGCCAAGGCGCTGGTGGCAGGGCAGTCGATGGAGCTTTGAATTTCAGCCACGCAGAGCTGCAAAAGGAGGCTTTTCCTTCAAGGAAAAGCCTCCTCTTTTGTGCGGTTTCCGGTGTGACTGGAAGAAAAAGCTGTAGCGAAAGCCAGCGATGCGGAGGATACTGTCTTCATGGCAACGCAGCCCGCTTTCGATCAACCCGTCTCCGTTGAGCAGTACCTGTCGACGGTCTTCGAGCACGACTGCGAGTACGTGGATGGGGTTATCGAGGAGCGCGACTTGGGCGAGTTCGAGCATTCTTTCCTGCAATTATTTCTGGGGAGCATCTTTGTCACCCATCGCGCCGAATGGGGAGTAGTTGCCGTTTCCGAGCAGCGCGTGCAAACCCAGCCGGACCATTTCCGTGTGCCCGACCTCACCATCTTGCGCACGGGCACGCCCAGAGAGCGAATCCTCACTCATCCTCCGCTTCTGGTCATTGAAATTCAATCGCCGGAAGATACGTTGCGCCGCACAGCCGCCAAAGCGGCAGAGTACCTCGCCTTCGGCATCGAGCACGTCTGGATCGTCGATCCCACTGCCCGCGTTGGTTATCGAGGAACAGCAGACGGTCTGGAACTGGCCCGCTCCGGCGAACTGGCGATTCCCGAAACGCCCATCCGCATCGTGCTTGCAGACCTGTTTGCCGAGCTGGATCGGGTGTAGACGCTCCTTACGCGTTGATCGCCATTCCCTCCACGGCCCCATAAGCATCCAGCAGTGATTCGGCCAGCGTGGGATGGGCATGAATGGTGAACATCATCTCCTCGACGGTGCCTTCCAGCTCCAGCACCGCGACCGCCTCGGCAACCAGTTCCGTAGCTTGCGGACCCAGGGTGTGTACGCCCAGAATCTCGCCGTACTTGGCGTCGGAGACGATCTTCACAAAGCCGTCGTGGTTGCCCAGAATGGTGGCCTTGGAGTTGCCCGCAAAGGGGAACTTGCCCACCTTCACGTCGTAGCCCTTTTCCCTGGCCTGGGCTTCGGTCAACCCGACGGACCCGATCTGCGGCTCGGTATAGGTGCAGCCGGGGATGCGGTCGCGGCGGATGGGACGGAAATTGCGGCCGGCGATTTTGGCCGCAGCCACCATGCCGGCCATGGCGCCCACATGGGCCAGTTGCGGCAGACCGGCTACGATGTCGCCGACGGCAAAAACGCCCGGCTCGGCCGTCTCCTGGGCCTCGTTGACCTTGATCAGCCCGCGGTCCAGCTCGATTTTGGTCTTCTCCACGCCGATGTTGGCGGTGCGCCCGGCCCGGCCCACAGCCACCAGCACCTTTTCGGCTTCCTTCACTTGCTGCTTGCCGTTGGCGTCGGTGTAGGTGACCTTGACGCCGTCTTCGGTCTTTTCGACTCTCTCGACTTTGGCGCCGGTGTTCACGTCGATGCCGCGCTTCTTGAACAGGCGTGTCAGCTCCTTCGAGACTTCTTCGTCCTCGACCGGAACCACGCGGGGCAGGAACTCGATGATCGTGACGTCGGCGCCGAAGGTGCGGAACAGCGAGCTGAACTCCATGCCCACCGCCCCCGCGCCGATGACGATCAGCGACCTGGGCACCTGTTCCATGGCCAGGATTTCGATATTCGTGAGGATGCGGCTGTCCGCCTCCAGGCCGGGCAGCATCTTGGCCTCCGAGCCCGTGGCCAGGATCACGTTCTTTGCCTTGACCTGGCTGATCTCACCGGCAGCGTTGGCTACGTCGACGGTATGCACGCCACCCTGGGCCGGGCCGGTCAGGCGGCCATAGCCCTCCATGCGGGCGATCTTGTGCTTCTTCATCAGGAAGTCCAGGCCCTTGGTGTGCTTGGCGATGATGGCGTCCTTGCGCTTGAGCACCGCGGCCCAATCGAGAGTCGGCGCGCCGATGCCGCCAATGCCGAAGTCGGCGGCGTGCTTCAGGTGGTCCCAAATTTCGGCGTTGAACAGGAGCGCCTTGGTGGGGATGCAGCCCACGTGCAGGCAGGTGCCGCCCAGTTTGTCGGTCTTCTCAATCAACGCGACCTTGAGCCCGTACTCGGCCGCGCGAATGGCCGCCGTGTAGCCGGCCGGGCCGCCGCCAACGATTGCCACGTCAAAAATCGTCTCTGCTTTTGTCTCAACCAAGGGGAAGCTCCATTCCGGGCGCTGCGCGTGAGTCAACGAACGCCGCGATCAACTCTTCAGTTTATATGGATGCGCGCTGAATCCACTTCGCTTCCGATCCGGCCTGGGGCAGCGTGCGGGACAGGCTCCCGGAGGATGGCTCGCGCGGGATCCGCCGCCGCAAGTTCACTTCTGTTCTGAACCAGTTCGCAGGCTCTTCTGCTGCATCAGTTCAGATCGAGCGCACGGAGGTGAGTGTCAGGGGTGCATCCACTCAAGAAACCAAGGCCTTGCCCTCCCAAAGTCGGGGCGCCCGATCCTAGCAGTTCTTTGACCTTGTCGCAGGCGCCATTTTGGTACGCGAGCAATGCTTGTGCCAAGGGCAGATCGGCACTGGGCACGTTCCGCAACGGGACCGTGACGGGCTTATCGTCCTGCTCCGCCAAAAACGCCGGGATCAGCAGTTCCTGCCTGAGGAGGGCATTGCCCCGCGGGGTCGCATACTCAAGATAGGGAAATATGTCGCTATCGACGAATTGGCCCAGTCTCACCTTCCTGAGCGGAGAAGGAAGAAGCCCCGCACCCACGCCGTGGCCAAGCACGACTTTCAAATCGTCGTAACTCAGGAACTGCTGCATCCCTCTGTCGTCCAGAGCTATCTGGTAGGGAATCCGATAAATCTCCTCGGTGGTAATGTACCGGGCATCGGTCTGAGAAGCTGCCAGCCTGCGCATTCGCTGCCAGTCAAGACTGATTGGTTGGTCGCTCGCCAACAGTTGCCCCTGGCTTCCGGCATACCACAAAGCGACGTACTTGAACCTGGTATGGACTGTATTCAGCAGAACATACAGGTCCTCGAGCCGCATATTGTGCAACTGAACCCATTGCTGGAATATGCCGCCTGGCGCAAGCTTCTGATGCGCGATCGAATAGAAGTCCGATGAATACAGGTTGGCCGCCCCCGCAAACCATATGCTGGTAAGTTCGACTGAAATCACATCGTACTGCCCACTGGAAAGTGCCAATGCGTTGCGACCGTCATCGTGAATCACGGTCACGCGCGGATCATCGAGAATACCCTCATTGGCCTCATGGAAATAGGTTCTGGCCGCAAACAGGATGGGCTTGGAGAGTTCAGCAAGCCCGATCTGCTTGAAGCCGATATCCGCGAGGGCTCTGACAGTCACTCCAGTTCCACACCCGATGACGAATGCCTTTTCAGTGCGCGGAGCCGCAAGGGCGGGAAGATAGCCGAAGGAGAACTGCGCGCTCATTTGGCCGGCATTGTCGCCTTGATATTTCCCATTCGTCCGCATTTCAATGGCTCCACTTGAGGTGCGAGCTACCGTCACAAAGCCACTTTCAGCATCTTCTCCCATGTAGAGCAACGGCTGGAACGTTCCCTCGGATTGCCACCCAAAATATGTACTGCGGTTGGAAAGCAACAAGGAGGGGGGCCACGAGGGTATTACCAAAGCCAGCAAGGCCAGAATTGGGAGGGCAAAGCCGAATTTGGAAAGGAACTGTGCCGGCGCACGTCCATTCTGCGAGCTGCGACGATATACGATCCAGGCAATCAAGCCGAGGAGGATGGCCAAACCCTTCAGTGCGAACTCGCTGCCAACAACAGGAATCAGAAAGAAATCTCCCAGGAAAAGCCCCAGCAGACATCCAAATGTGTTGATAGCTAGCAGAAAGCCTACTCCGCGTCCTTTGCGCTCCGGCGGAACTCCGACAGCAAGCAGTCGAGGGAAGATTCGCGAGAGCAGAATCCCTACCGGGACTATCAGGAGACAGGCGACGGCCACGCGCGCAATCTCGCGGACCAGGAAGCCGGGTGAAAGCACGCCGATTGCACTGAACAAGAGGGGAGACAGGGCATAGAAGGGAACCGAAAGAGCAAGCAAGATGCTGCCCAAAAGAACCAGCCTGGACAGCGGCGTTCTGGAATCCGAATCCAGTCGCTCTTCACGCCTGGCGGCCAGGTAGAGCGCCAAAAACACAGCGAACAGCATATTGGCGAATGCGTATACGCTGGAACCGATTACGGCTGCCAATAGATGAGTCCAGATGATCTCCAAGGCAAACAAGATCAGGCCTGAGGCAAAGCCCAGAAAACAAGCCATCCTGAATGAGATGGATTCCGCATTGACGGCATTGCCCTGGCCAAGCGATGGACGCGACTCACTCAGCGGGGCAGGCTCTTTGCAGGAGGGATCTGAAGGCCGGAAGCGGAAGACCATAACCACGATGCAGAGGTTGGCTGCGCCTGCCAGAATTGTGGCTCCCCAAAGACCGAGAATAGGCAATACAAGATAGGCGGAGATCATTACGCCCGCCATGCCCCCGAGCAGATTGGCGGAATAGAGCGAGGAGATCGTAACTGTTCCGGCGGAATCATCTTCTCCTTGCTGCCGTGTGCCCGCGCGAACCCCGAGAATCATTGCCGGCAGCGTTGCTCCCATCAGAATCGTCATGGGGAGAAGTGCAACCAGGGCAATGGATGCCCGGAAAGCAATTGAAGACAGAATATGAACCACAACCGGGTTGGCAATCAGAGTTTCCAGCCTCGACAGATAGACCGTGTAAACGATCAGGCTCCCCACACCGCAAACCGCGATGCCGGCCTCGATCCACATATAAAGTAGCTGGTTTTTTCGCGCACTCAGCCTGTCACAAAATGAGCCGGAAATAAATCCCCCCAGTGCCAGACCCGACATGTATGCGGCGACCACAATCGTCGTGGAGAGGAGTGCGCCTCCGAGCACATAAGAAAAGATCTTCTGGAGGACCACCTGGTAGATCAAGGCGGCCATTGCAGACAAGATCGACCAGTAAATTGCCGGGTGAAGGGAATGAAGGCGGGATAGAGAAAGTTTTGCGTACGAGGAATCCATGGCGGAAAGTTTCAATTATTGGAAGGCTGTCCGTCAATGGCGGGTTACTGAGCTGGCGCGAAAGTTGGAAGAAAGGACTGTTCCCGAAGATTGAGGAAGCGCAGTATGAGCCGAAATACCTTAGTCAGCCCGGCTCAAAGACAGATAGGCTTGCACCAACTCCGCCGCGGCGCGGACGGTTTCCGGCTCATCGCCGAAGCTCTCGATCCAGTGGACCTGCGGCTCGCGCCGAAACCAGGTCAACTGCCGCTTGGCATAGTTACGGTGCCCCTGCTGGGCGGCTTCGATGGCTGCGGTGCCACTTAGAGTCCCCGCCAGAACGGCAAGTCCCTGGCGGTATCCCAGGGAATCCAGCGCCTTGACCGGGCCGTAGCGAGCCAGCAGACCGCGGGTCTCCTCGACGAGGCCTGCCTCGAACATGGCGGCGCAGCGGCGGTTTAGCTTGCCATAGAGCGCCTGGCGGGGCGGGTTGAGGCCGATGCGCAGCAGGCGGAAGCCGGTAAGCGGATCGCGAGCGTTTTGCTGGTTTCCCAGCACCTCCGAAAGGGGCTTGCGCCCGGCCAGGCAGACCTCGATGGCGCGAATCAGCTTGGGCGTGTCGTTGGCGTGGATGCGCGCGGCCGAAGCCGGGTCAAGGCGGGTGAGCAGCCGGTGCAGCCAGGCCGCTCCGTGGCGGGTGCAGTTGCGGCGCAAGCGCTCGCGCAATGCGTCCTGACGCTGCGGCCCGGCAAAGAGCCCCTCGGTGAGAGCGCGCAGATAGAGGCCCGTCCCGCCGGTCACGATGGGCAGCCGGCCCCTCGCTGCAATGTCTTTGAGCGCTGCCCGCGCCTGCCGGCTATATTCGCCCGCGGTAAAGGGCTGGTCGAGGTCAGCCACATCGACCAGGTGGTGCGGCAGCCGCGCCCGTTCCTCGGCGGAGGGCTTGGCCGAGCCCAGGTCCATGCCGCGATAGACGGCCACCGAATCGCAACTGACGATCTCGCCGCCGAAGCGCTCGCCCAGTTCGAGAGAAAGCGCCGTCTTGCCGCTGCCTGTAGGTCCCAGCAGCAACACGGCCAGCGGTTCGGCTTGCGGATGAATTGTGCTCGGGAATATCAGGGCCGCCACCATCCCTGGGGAAAGATCCACTTGGGGTTGGTGTGAAAGAGACCCCACGCGAGAATTGCCGCCGCCACCAGCACCAGACCCAGGATCTGGTTGCGCCGGTAGATGCGCGTCTGCTCCGCGCGCCGTGCCTTCTCGGCCACTTGCTGGTAGTGGGGCTTGATGCGGTATTCAACCATGACGCGTCACTGCCCCACGGGAAGGGCACGGGGGATCTCCTGTAGTCCGAGCAGGAGTGAATCGAGCAGATTCTCAGGCAATGCGACGGCCGGTCTGGTCCATGCATAAAGAGTTTCAGATGCTTGCGGAGTTAGCTGATCCCACTCCTCTGCTCTTTTCGAATCCTTATAGTTCCGCTCTTCACTCCATTGCGACTGGGCGTCCTTATGGGAGGTAAGACATAGAATCCAAGTCTCTATGTTCCGCTTTGGAATGAGCCTTGCAACCCGATCGTGATTCTTATCCACGCGTTCTTGGCTTGTCTTGATCAGTTCGTCATCCAGATCGCCCAGGCACCTAGCGACCGTCAGTTCATCTGCATCCATCACGGCAAACATGGAAGTTGAAGCACGCTTATTTCTCTGGCGACATTTTCGCACTTGGTCTGCAAACTGATTGCGCACCCATTGCTTGCCGCTTCCATGTCCGCCGGAAATTGCGGCAAAGATCATTTGCCGCTTATCGATGCCGACTCTCAAAAGGAATCGTCTGATAAATAACTTCTGGCGATTATCTTCCACTAGGATAAGAATCTCGGAACGGCTACTCATTCTCCCAGCCCCTTGCAATCAACTCGGATGGCTGCAGGAGCCCGTCCGGATCAGTTTTGAACTTCGCAGGCGGCCGCACGTGCCCATTCTCTTCCCGAAGGAAGCATACGCCGTATTCCTGCGCCCATTGATTCAAGACCTCCGGGTGATGTGAGATGAGGATCAGTTGACCCTTGCTATCTTCAACAGCCTGCTCCGAATCCAGGAGCCAGGGCTGAATTTCGCGTAACGAAATAAAATTATCCGGCTCGTCTAGAAACACTGTTTGACCCTTGGCGATGGCAAAGTGAAGGACCATGTAGAGACCTATCAACATTCGCTGCCCCTCGGAAAGCTCGGATATCGAATAGGTCGTCCTCCCCTTCTGTTGAGTGGCGAAATCTGCCCGTAGCTTTCTCACTCCATCGTCCTCTGCCGAGAACCGCAAAGATTGAAAGCCGGTTAGCGCATCCTTTAGCGCAGAGAGAAAGCGCCCATTGTTTTCTGGCTCTTCCTGCAAAAGGTGGCGATACCATGGGGCCAGGTTAGAAAGATCGTATTCGGGAAGCCGGTCTTCACTATCCGCCGTCTCTCGCATTTCGCCGGCATACGGATCTATCTGAAAACAATGCATGGTTTCCATCCATGCGACAAAGCGGCGGACATGCGAATTGCTGAATTGCGCTAAATGCAATGCAGATTCGGTCGTTTCCCACGGCAATACAGTCGCCTCAGCACCCTCATTGGGGAAGAAGCGAATCTCGCCATTGACAAATTCAAACACCGGCGAGCCAGAGACAGTCAGCGTTTCTGCGCTGATTACTGGAAGTTTGGACTCGGGTGCATACCGAATCTCCAACCTGTACTCAAAGGTCTTTTCATCCAGCAATGCTTCGATTTCAAAGACCTGTAAAGGGCGATCTTGCCAACGGGTTCGTGTCGATTGGGTGAAATGGTTTTCACCACCCTCGATGAACCACTTCAGGAACAATATTGCATCCAGCAGCGACGACTTGCCGCTGCCATTGGCGCCCAGCAGCAGTTGCTTCCGCTCCGGTTTGTATTCGAAGTTGACGAAGCAGCGGAAGTTGTCGATGTAAATGCGTTTCAGCATGGCAGGATTATACGTCGATTGCCGCTCGATAGTGGTAACCGGCCTTTGCCCGTCCTAAACTGATTTCATGCCCGATGAACACCCCCAATCGCCCGCCTCTCAGCCCTGGGATGCGCTGGCGCAGGTCTTTGCGGCCTCCCGGCAGCTTTCTGCCGATCGGCTCGTGGAATGGCCCGCGCAACTGAGCATGTGCGGCCCTTTCCAGCGCAAGCGCGTGTTGGATGTGGGATGCGGCACGGGCGACAAGGCCCGCTATTTCGCCGAGCAGGGCGCCGCCTCGGTGGTGGCCGTCGATCCCAGCTCAGGCTTTGCTCCGAACTGGATGGGGCACGCCGGCTGCGCAAACCTCTCTCTGGCCATCGGCGGGTTTGAGAACCTCTCGTCGCTGCCGGCAGTGGCTTCGCGGCGGTTCGATCTGATCGTCTGCTTTCAGGCGCTCATGTACGCGTCCAACCTGGCGGAGACGGTCAGGACGCTCGGCAGCTTGCTGGCTCCCGGTGGCGACCTGGTGATTTCCGTTCCTCATCCTTTCCGCTTTGCCATTCTCCGCAACGAGATCGAGGGTTGGGGCCATGGGTATGCCTACCAGAGGACCGCGCCCTATCGTTATCCGTCGCCGTGGAAGGAAGATGTGTTTCTGGAGCACGCCATGCCGCGCATCTCGGACTACGCCAACGCCATTGCCGCCGCCGGTTTGCGCATTGAGGCGGTGGAAGAGCCCGCCGTTCCTGAGGATTTCAGGGAGATTGCGCCGGAGAAGGCCGCCTGGATGGATCGGTACGTGGGCATTGTGATTTTCAGGGCGCGACGAACTGCCTGACTGCCGCCCGGTCCTGCGCCAGGTTCATCGATCAGCTCCCGGCCTCAGCGCGATTCAATCCGGCAAACGAGCCCCCGGCTGCTTTCCGGGTTTGACTTCCCAACCGCGGTTTGCTCAGATTACCTTTCAGAGCTTCGACGATGCCCAGGGTCCCCAGCGAGAGGTCTTGGTCGCTGGGGTGGGATGCCGGAGCGGTGGGAGCTGTGCCATGAAAGTCTTGATCTTGGGTTCGGGAGGCCGCGAACATGCGCTGGCCTGGGCGGTAAAACGCAGTGAGCGGGTAACAGAGGTGGTTTGCGCCCCCGGCAACGGCGGCATTGCCCAGATTGCCCGCTGCGTTCCGGTGGACCTGAAGGATGTTGCCGCCATGGTGCGCCTGGCCGAGGCCGAGAAGCCCGACCTGACCATTGTTGGTCCGGAGGTGCCGCTCTCGCTGGGCATTGTGGATGCCCTGCAGGGGTGTGGCCTGCCCGTCTTTGGCCCCACCCGCGCCGCGGCCATGCTGGAGAGCAGCAAGGGCTTTGCCAAGCGCTTTCTGCAGCGGCACCAGATTCCCACCGCCAACTACGCCATCTGCACCAATTCGGCGGAGTTGGAGAAGGCCATCGACATCTTCCATGCGCCCATGGTCATCAAGGCCGACGGGCTGGCGGCGGGCAAAGGCGTCATCATCTGCAACACCCGCCACATGGCCATGGAGACCGCCAAGGACCTGTTCAACGGCAAGCTGCTGGGCGAGGCAGCGCAGCAGGTCCTGGTCGAGGAGTTCCTGGAAGGCGATGAAATCAGCTTCCTCTGCTTGAGCGACGGCAAGCATGTGACGCCGCTGGCCCCGGCCCAGGACCACAAATGCATCGGCGAAGGCGACACCGGCCCCAATACCGGCGGCATGGGCGTCTACTCCACCGACGAGATGCTCGACGCGGGCATGAAGGAGTGGATTCTGCGCCACATCGCCATGCCCACGGTGCGCGGCATGGCAGAGGAGGATACCCCCTTTGTCGGCGTGCTTTACTGCGGGTTGATGATGACCGCGCGCGGTCCCCAGGTGCTGGAGTTCAACGCCCGCTTCGGCGACCCGGAGACCCAGGCTATCCTGCTGCGGCTGGAAAGCGATCTGGTTGAAGCGCTGGAGGCCTGCATTGAAGGTCGGCTCTCTGAGACCGAGCTGCGCTGGGCTCCCGGCGCCTCGGCCTGCGTGGTAGCCAGCTCCGCCGGCTATCCCGGCAGCTACCAGACCGGCTTTCCCATCACCGGCCTGCACGCCGCCGCCCAGGTTCCAGGAGTGCAGGTTTTCCACTCCGGCTCTGCGCAGGTGGAAGGCCAATTGGTGACCGCCGGAGGCCGCGTGCTGGGCGTGACGGCCGCAGCGCCCTCGCTCGAGGAGGCGTTGGGCCGCGCCTACCAGGCCATGGCGGAGATCCACTTCGAGGGAATGTATTACCGGCGCGACATTGGCCACCGCGCCTTGAAGAGGAAACTATGACGCCTGCCATCACTCTCGAAGAACTGCTGGCCTGGAACCGCGAATCGGCTGACTTTTGGAAGGCGCACTTTGACGCCAACCCGGCCCTGCTGGCTCTGCCCTGCGGCATTGACGCCGCCCCCAACGTGCAGGAGTTCGTCCGCCATATCTGGATGGCGGAATTGCGCTGGGCGCAGTTCGTCGCCGGGCTGCCTGTTGCGGCAAGGACGGATCTTCCGAGCGGCCCGCTGGAGGCGCTCTTCAGCCTGCACCAGCAGGCCGGCCAGATCTTTGACTCGCTGCTGAGCGATGCCGCCTGGAACTGGAACCAGACCATCGCCATGGAGTACGACTGGCTGCCGCGTCACGCGCGCACCGGTTCACGGCGCAAAATCGCCTGTCACGCGCTAATGCACGGCCAGCGCCACTGGGCGCAACTGGCCACGCTGCTGCGGACGGCCGGATTCCCGACGGGATTCCTGGGAGACGTAATCTTCAGCTCAGTTCTGAGCTAGGTTCCAAGGGTGCCCCGGTTTCCGGCCCCGGATGCGCCTGCTGCTTCTGGAAGCAGGAGCGGCAGAGCACCGGCCTGCCCTGGGTGGGCTTGAAGGGAACCGTGGTTGGCTCGCCGCACGCCGAACAGGTGGTCCGCGTCTCCGGGCGGACTTTGGAGCCCCCGCTGGCACGCTTCGCCTTGCACTGCTTGCAGTGCCGAGGATCGTTCTTGAATTGTTTGTCGTAGAAGAAGAGTTGTTCGCCGGCCGTGAACACGAACTCGGCGCCGCAGTCGATGCACTTCAAAACTCTGTCCGCAAACTCCATGGCCGGTGTCCCCCAGACGGGGAAAACGCCGAAATCGGCCCTACTCCATGAAAACTTGCCGTTCCCGCTTCCCTGTCTTCGTGCGCAAATCCAAAACCAGGGCCCGGGCCGCCAAAGCCTCAGCGGCAATTCGTGCGTCAATCCGGAAGGCCGGATAGTCAAAAACCAAACATTCCCGCTCCGCAGAGGCGGAACGGGAATGAAAAAGGAAGAACAGCTATCGGCCGTCCCGCCCTGTGTGGGCTGCCGGGCGTCTCCGCTTGAATCTCATGCGGAAACGCCGGGGCGGCGCATGTTGCGATCGGTTGAAAAACTAGTCCTGCTCTTTGCGAGCCTTCTTGCGATTCCGCTTGCGGGCCAACGCCGCCTTTACACGCTTCTTTTCGCCTGGCTTCAGGTAGTAGGAGTGACGCTTGACTTCCTTGATGATGTCTTCCTGCTGTACCTTCCGCTTAAACCGGCGTAGCGCATTTTCGAGCGGCTCGCCTTCTTGAACGCGAACCTCTGCCAATGAATCCCACCTCCAAACCTGCCAAGGGGCTTCTTTAGGATACTGGAAACATTCGGTTTCGGGTATAGGTTCGTTCTTCCTTCCGGGGATATGTGCACCATTTTGTGTTCATTTTCGGGCAATCCTCTGCAAAATTCCCGTTCCGGCGCTCCCCGCTCCTGCTCTTTTACACTGAAAGCAGGGGCCCAGGCCCCGCAGGAGTCTCCCCTATGATCCGTAGTTACCAGGGCCATCTGCCCCAGGTTCCCGCCAGTTGCTACGTCGACCTTTCCGCCCAGCTCATCGGCGATGTAGCCCTTGGCGAGCGCTCCTCGGTGTGGATGAACGCCGTCCTGCGCGGCGACGTGCACTCCATCCGCGTGGGCGCAAACTCCAACGTGCAGGACTGCGCCGTGCTCCACGGCCAGCGCAACACCTGGCCGGTCATCGTGGGCGATTGGGTCACCATTGGCCACAACGCCACCGTCCACGGCTGCGTGGTCGAGGACGCGGTGCTGATCGGCATGGGGGTCACCATCCTCAACGGGTGCCGCATCGGCGAGGGCTCCATCATCGCCGCCGGCGCCGTGGTTCCGGAGCGCACCGTGGTCCCGCCCAGAACGCTCTGGGCCGGCGTCCCCGCCAAGCTGCGCCGCGAACTGGACGACAAGGACCGATCCCTGATTCTCGAATATGCCCAGAACTACCTGGACTACACCGAGATCTACCTGAACGGTGGAGTGGGCGCCGCACAATGACCGCGCGCGGAGCCGTGGACTACTTTGTGGTGGACGTGGAGACCGCCAACCAGGCGCGGGCCAGCATCTGCCAGATCGGCATAGCGTTTTTTTCCGGTGGCCGGATGGTGGATAGCTGGGAAAGCCTGGTCAACCCGCACGACGAGTTTCTGGGGTTCAACGTCGCCCTGCACGGCATTGGGCCGAGAACGGTGGCCCACGCCCCATCGTGGAGCGAACTCTGCCCCAAGGTCATGTCCCTGCTGGCGGGAGCGGCGGTGGCCAGCCACACGGATTTTGACCGCGGGGCCTTGAACGGCGCCTGCCTGCGGGCCGAAGTTCCGGTCGTGCCCTACGCCAAGTGGATCGATACCTGCTGGCTGGCCCGCCACGCCTGGCCTCACCTGCCCAACCACAAGCTGCCCACCCTGGCCCGCACCTTCCGCATCACCTACAAAGCCCACGACGCCCTGGAAGACGCCCGGGTTGCCGGAGAGGTGCTGGCGCTGGCGTTGCAAGAGCGGCAAATCAGCATTGGCGAACTGCTGGCCACGCCGGCGAACCACATTACCGGGTTTCCCAAGGCGGCGGCTGGCGCGCGTGCGCTGAGTCTGCGGCGTTAAAAAGCAGCAGTTTTTCTGGTTGCGGTGATTGTCTTGTGCGAAGCAACTAATTGATTCTACATGTGTTGCTCAATCCAAGCTGGTTAAAAAGCGAACATAGGGCGAACGGTAGGGGGGGGAGGGGGGAGGGGGGGTACCTTGCCGGTTTCGGGAGTTCTGGCTTGCGACGGGAAACGCGGCCACACTTCCACTCCAGCGGTGAAGACCTGTTCCTGGGAACCCTGGCGGTCTTCCTGCTCTCGTATGGTTCGATTGTGCGCCGGAAGAGGGTAATTATCGGCAACGACCAGGAGTGAAGGTTCTGCTTTCCCAGGTACCAGAGGCGGAACATGGGGCGCGCGGCAAGTTGAGGTTCATGTTTTCCCACCCATCGCAAAAAGCGCGATGGATGGGGCACCCTAGCTTTGGGGTTAACGCAAGCGTGGGGTGGCCGGCGAAGGAGTTGAATGGGCGGAGCCTGATTGCGTTTCTGCGGGAGAGATCTTCTTCAAAATAGTCTACTCAAAGCAGATCTAGAAATTCATCGACCGTCAAACCGGATGCTCGAATCAGCGAGCGCAATGTTCCAAGGGCCAACTCGGGATGAAGCGGAACCGTGAGGTTTGCCCGAATGCCAGCTTTGGTGAGAATCAAGTGGCTTCCGGCCTGGCCACGGGCCAACCAACCAGCTTTTTCAAAGGCTTTCACAGCTTCTTTGCCGGAGATGTTGCCGAGCTTTCCCATGGCTGAACCTCGCTATAAATATCATAGGTGGTGCAATATTCAGAGCGTGCGTGGAAAACAGGGTGCTAGTTTGTATCAATCAATGCAGTATGTTGGAGATCTAAAACTCCCTAAACTGTTACAAGCACAGGCATTTGTCCAGCCGGAAGCGAATCGGCGGCCTTTTGGTCTTCTGCCCAAAGCCAGCCCCCAATTGCCTCGCGAATATTTACCAAAGCCTCTTTTTCGTCTTTCCCTTGGCTCACGCAGCCCGGCAGTGCAGGGCACTCGGCTACGATCCAACCGTCTTCCTCGGGATGTAGAACCACATGAAACATCATGGCTAAGCTCCTAAGCGCCCTGAATTCCTCACCGTGAGAGCAATTCGAGTGCACGCAACCTGATTGTACGAGCAGTCCGTACCTGATGCCAACGGATTTGTGTGGTCCATTTAGACTAAAGAAGATATGAGCACACTGAAAGCCATCCGCGGAACGCGCGACTTGTTGCCGCCGGAGACCGCACTGTGGAACCGCATCGAGGCTACGGCCCGGTCGGTCTTTGCCCGCTACAACTTCGGCGAGATTCGCACCCCGGTCTTCGAGGATACGGCGCTGTTTTCCCGCGGCGTGGGCGAGGAAACCGACATCGTCTCGAAGGAGATGTACACCTGGGAGGACCGCGCGCGGGCGCAGTCCGAAAAGCCCCAGTCGCTGACCCTGCGCCCGGAAAACACCGCCGGGGTGGTGCGCGCCTACATCGAGCACAAACTGGGCGAGAGCGGCCAGTTGCAGAAGCTCTATTACATTGGGCCGCAGTTCCGCCGCGAACGGCCGCAGAAGGGCCGCTACCGGCAGTTCTCGCAGATCGGCGCCGAGGTGATCGGACCGGCATCGGCGGGCAGCGAATCGCCTTTGCGCGACGCGGAAGTGCTGGAGATGCTGGCCACTCTGCTGGACGAGCTGGGCATTAGCGGCTGGACGCTGCACCTGAACTCCGTGGGGTCGGCCGCCGACCGCGAACGTTATAACCAGGCCCTGCGCGAGGCGCTGGTTCCTTTGGCGCCGCAGATGTGCGAGGACTGCCAGCGCCGTTCCGTGACCAACCCCCTGAGGGTGCTGGACTGCAAGGTGCCGGCCGACCAGCCGATCATCGAAACGCTGCCCCGTATCGGCGACTCGCTGGATGCAGACTCAATCGCCCACTTTGCCGCCGTCACCGCGGCTCTGGATGCCGCCGGAGTGCCCTACACGCGCAATCACCGGCTGGTGCGGGGGCTGGACTACTACACCCGCACCACCTTTGAGTTCACTCACGGCGGCCTGGGCGCGCAGAACGCCCTGCTGGGCGGAGGGCGCTACGACGGGCTGAGCGGGATGATCGGCGGACCGAGAGCGCCGGGCATCGGCTTTGCCATGGGCGAGGACCGGCTGGTGCTGACCCTGCTGGCGTTGGAGAGTGCGGCAGTCGAGATGAAGGCTGATGCTTATATTGCGCCGCTGGGCGAAGGCATGAACGCCGCCGCCCTGAATCTGGCCAGGGAACTGCGCCGCCAGGGGTTGTGGATTGAACTGGGCGATGGCAGCTTCCGGTTGAAGAAGTCGTTTGAAGCGGCTGACAAGACGGCCCGCCGCATCGTCATTCTGGGCGAAGACGAGCTTCAATCCGGTATTCTGACGGTGAAGACTTTCTCGACCGGCCTGCAAATCAAGGTTCCGCGCGCGGAATTGGCTGTTTTTCTTTCGGAATGACCAACCGGGATTTGTGGTTTCCCACCCATGCCGCAAAGGACGCGGCATGGATGGGGCACCCAGCTTGGTGCTGAGGCAATAGCAATAAGCAACAGCAGGTCCTTCGACTCCCTGCGCTTCGCTCCGGTCGCTCAGGATGACAAGTTTAGTGGGAAGCTCAGAGTGACAGCCAGGGATGGGTCACTCAACTATTTCTTGAAGATTCGCAAGTAAGCAAAGGACACACGTCGTGCTTGATTTTTTAGGTAGCCTCGAACGGACGCATCTTTGCGGCGAACTGCGCGCCGCTCACGCCGGCCAGCAAGTGGTTCTGATGGGCTGGGTCAACCGCCGCCGCGATCACGGCAACCTGATCTTCCTTGACCTGCGCGACCGCTCGGGCCTTGCCCAGATCGTGCTGGACAAGGAGCTGATCCCCGAGGGCCACGCCAAGGGCGAACAAATCCGGCCCGAGTTTGTGGTGGCCGCGGTGGGCAAGGTGCGCCTGCGCGATGCCGACGCCATCAATCCCAAGATGCCCACCGGCGAGGTCGAAATCGAGGCCACCGAGCTGCTGGTTTTGAACGACGCACGCCTGGCGCCGTTCTCGCCTTCAGAAGAAGCCATTCAGAACGAAGAGACGCGCCTCAAGTACCGCTACGTGGACCTGCGCCGCCCGGAGATGCAGCGCAACTTCCGCCTGCGCCATGACATCACGCTGGCCATTCGCGACAACCTCAGCCAGCAGGGCTTTCTGGAGATCGAGACCCCCATCCTGACCAAGAGCACGCCCGAAGGGGCGCGCGATTTTCTGGTGCCCAGCCGCGTGCATCCGGGCGAGTTCTACGCCCTGCCGCAGTCGCCGCAAATCTTCAAGCAGATCCTCATGTGCTCCGGCTTCGACCGGTACTTCCAGATCGCCCGCTGCTTCCGCGACGAGGACCTGCGCGCCGACCGCCAGTTGGAGTTCACGCAAGTCGACCTGGAGATGAGCTTCCCGCACCAGGAGACGGTCTTTGCCGTGGCCGAGAAGTTTCTGGTGGCGGGTTTTGCCGCTGCCGGGGTCACGCTGCCCACGCCGTTTCCCCGGATCACTTATGACGACTCCATGCGGCAGTTTGGCAGCGACAAGCCGGACCAGCGCCTGCCCGGACTGACCGATGTGCGCTCCGCCTTTTCCGACGCTAACCTGGCAACGCTGCAGATTGATCCGGCGCTGCCGGTGGTGGCTTTCCGCATCCCCAACGTGGGTGAGCTGAGCCGCAAGGAGCGCGAAGACAACCATCCGCAGTTCGACCTGAAGAAGGGCGCAAAGTTCATTGACGACTTCAAGCGGCTGGCCAAGGGCTTTCCCGAGGCAGCGGCCAAGGTGCGCGCACTGGCCGGCGCGGCCGAGGGCGATTTTGTCATCATTGTGGCCGGCGACCCGGGCCACCCGGTCAAGGCCAGCGACACCAAGTTCGAGGGGCGCCTGAGCGAGCGCGAGATCAACGTCTACATGGCCGCCGGCAACTTTCGCACCGAGCTGGCCAAGAAATATGCCGAACGGCACGGAGCCTTTGACGTGACGGAGACTGTGGTTCGGGAAGCCGATCCGCAGAGCGGCAAGGTGGTGGACGGAGCCGCGGCCTTCCGGCCCATCTGGATCGTCGACTTTCCCATGTTCGAGTACGACCTAGCCACGGCAAGCTGGGTTCCAGCGCACCATCCGTTCACCGCGCCCCACGAGGCGGACATGGCCAACCTGGTGACGGACCCGGCGAGCGTGCGCGCCAACTGCTACGACCTGGCCATGAACGGCCTGGAGCTGGGTTCGGGCTCCATCCGTATCCACCGCAAGGACGTGCAGCAGCAGATCTTCCAGTCGCTGGGCATCAGCGACGAGGAAGCCCGCGCCCGCTTCGGCTTCTTCCTGGACGCGCTGGAATACGGCACCCCGCCCCACGGCGGCATCGCGCTGGGCCTGGACCGTATTGTGATGTTGCTGGCCGGCGCGGCTAGCCTGCGTGAGGTGATCGCCTTCCCCAAGTCCGCCAAAGCCATCGATTTGATGGCCGAAGCGCCGACCACGGTCAGCGCGCAGCAGTTGAAGGAACTGCACATCCGGGTGGCGCTGAAAAGCTAGATCAAGGGCAGAACCTTCCTAGCTCTTCTTTCCCAGACAGAATGGGCAAGGAGGGTGAAGCTGTTCAGTCCCTTCCACGCATCTGAGACCTTGACCATGAGCTCAATATTCCCGGGGTAGAGAGCTGCCACCTCCGTTGCTACTTGAACGGCGCTTATCGCGCTGTAGAGCACCGATGGCTCCGCTACCTGCCTCTGGAATATGTCCTCTCTCACTTCAGGACTTGGGCGCCTTGATGGCGGTGTCCTCTCGTCTAAAGCGGTCCGGAAGATCGACGCTGCCATGTCGCCGTGCGCAAATGAGCAAAGCCACTGGTATTCCGGGTATAGACGTTCGAGCATGCATCTCTGATCAGGATTCTCAATCCTGCTGATGATCTGTCCCGGAGTTGGAAAGTTTGCAATCGTCTCTTGCGCGATCCCGTTGGGCATTGGAGTTCCAAGCTGCTCAAAATCAATTGTCAACCTTTCAGCGTCCGTAACGCCGATTCTCTTCAGCATCTGTTCCAAAGCTTGGACACCTTGGGTGTTCACAAACTCGTCGAATCTTGGGATATTGACACACTCCTCACGCAAAAGGAGAAATCGAATGTACTGTTTCTTCCATCCGTTCTTGAGGAACAGAGAAACATTCCCTGCATCTTGCAACAGGAAGCAGAATGAATAGAGGGTCTCGAGCTGAAGGCGGGCAATCGCCAACGCATCCACCGACGACGCTGAAACCTCGCCCCTGAGCAGCTTCCTGATCGACTGATGCCCAGAACGCATGCCCTCCAGCGCGCCATCAAGTATGTCGCGGGAAAACTCCGAGAAACCAGAGGGGACCGCCGAATTCAAGGCGTTCTGAGCAGCCGTTATGCATGTATTTACGTACTCGTCGAGTAACTTGACATCGAAGCCTTGGGTTATATCGATATCCGCGGTGAGGACATGCTTGATGTTACTGACAGTCAATTTCGTCACTGACTGCTCCCTCTTTACGCGCGATCCAGCTCCGCAAACAGGTCGCTGAGCACCACGCGGATCGGCGTTTCCGGCACGGTGAGTTCGCCGTTTTGGACGATCTGCAGGCCGGCCTTGGTCGCCGTCCAGGCGGCGCGGCGTTCGGGGTCCAATATCCAAATATTCTCCACGCCGAAGGCGAGGTAATCGTCGATGCGGGCCTGGAAGCGGCTCAGGCGGTCTTCCGGGGAGAGGATTTCAATCGCAATCAGCGGAGGGTGGGTGAGAATTTGTTCTTTGGGCGCATCGGCGCGAAGCACTGAAAGATCGGGAACACGGAAGTGCGCGCGGCTGACCTGGGTTCTTACATCCGTGACTGCGCGCACGCCCCAGGCATCCCGGTTATTGGTGAAGAGTACCGCCAGCAGAGTCTGCAGATAGCCATGATCGAACTCGCCCACGTTCCGTTCCTCGACCCGCCCGTCCACGTAGTCGCAGTCGGGCCGGTAACTGGTCTGGAGATACTCTTCGACCGTCACATAGGGCTCGTCAATGGGCAGCGTGGCCATGGCAACAGTATGCTCCCGGCCCTCTGAGAATCCAACTGGATTCTCTCTTGGTCCGCATTCCGAAGGGCGACGCTGAGCAATTCTCCCTGGCAGGTGGGGCGGCCTAGTTGGCGTCCGGGGGGATGCCCTGGTCTTCCTCGCCCTCGATGGAGATGCGCAGGGAGTGGAGAAAGTGGAGATCGTTCTTGGTGAAGGGCGCTTCCTCGGCGCCTTCTTCCCCGCCGGCCTCGGCGTCCGCGGCCTCCTGGGCAGAGAGCTCGTTGAGGCCGATGGTGGCCTCGAGCATGAGCAGGACATCGAAGCCGTGCTGGCGAATATCCTGCACCACCCCGGCGATCTGTTCGCTCTCGATGACCGACTCGTGGATGGCCTCGCCCAGTTGCTGTATCAGTTCGCGCAGACGAGATGTCATGGTTCCCTCCAGGAGCGGCGGCCGGCGCCAGCCAAAAGCGCGGGTAGCTGCATGGGATTTATCGACCTTACTTCGGTTGCCGTGCAGAAGCAACCGGAAAGCGGCAGCAAACTGTGTAAAACGGCGCAGTGAGGGTCGCTGCTACCATCATAGACGGAATGAAACCTCTCTCTATTGGACGCGCCCTGGGCATTGGGGTGCGCGTTGCTGGGCGAATTGCCGGCGAAAAACTTGCGGCCAGCGGCCAAACCGCGGCCAATGCACCCGCGCGCCAGCCCGCGACCGTCTCCGCGGAGCAAAGCCAGTCTGCCGAAAAGACAGCCGGGCAGGCGGCCGGAAAGGCAACCAGAGGCATTGCCCGCGGCATTGGCGGCTTTCTGCGCCCCTTCCGGAGGGTGGGCGGCATCCTGTGGCTGGAAGTGACCGGGGTCTTCTTTCTTCTGCCCGTCGTGGTGTTTTCGCCCAAGCTGTGGCAGCTCAGGGCCAGTTGGCAGCACGGCCCCAACCACTCCACCTTCCTGTTCACCGCCGGGATCGTGGTCGTTTTCTTCTACCTGGGCGTCAGCTCCTTCTGGCGGGCACGAAAAAAATAATCCTCCCTGGCCCGGATTCCAGCCAGGCTTACAAGGAGAGTCTCTGCTACGATTTTGGGAAGTCAACGCAAGGGGAAGGCGGCCTAAAACCAGCGCCGTCTCCGCCGCTGGTAGATCCAGATCACCACCACGGCGAGAACCACCCCGATGAGCAACCAGGCAATGTCCTCTTGCGTAATGCCGTCGTTCAAGAACCGAAGGCCGTGCCAGCGCGCCAACGCCAGTGCATTGCTCATTGCCATCCCCATCTTTTCCCTCCGCGTGCCGGTCTCAATCTTCAGCCGCCACAAGGATAAGAGCCCGGCGTTGCCCGGCGAGTTGCCTGCGCGGCCAATATGGGCAAGACCCGGATCGGCTTTGGCTGCCTCTGCCGGGACGTAACCGGTTCATTCAATTGCACCTGCACAATGGTTGCCGCTGGCCCATAGACTCTCCGCTCACATCAGCCGCGCGGGCTCCTTGCGCAACAGCCGCCACAAGCCCACGCCGATGGCTAGCACGCCCAATCCGTAGGCCCACAAGGCATGGGTGCCGGTGTGGATCTTCCAGCCCTGGTAGAGCGCAAAGGCACCCGCGGCCAGCAGCATCACTCCGCGAAAATGATTCATTTGGGCTTCCTTCCCCATTTCTTTGAACGAGTGTTTTGTCTTCATCCTAAAGCTCAGGACGCCCGGTTTGACCCCGGCGCGGGCCAATCCCTATCGTTAGCAAGGTACAGCAAGGCTCTGAAAGGAAACTCCATGAACGCCTCCGACCCGTCCGCCGCCCCCGCACTGAAGAAGACCGCCCTTAACGCCACCCACCGCGCCCTGAAGGCCAAGATGGTGGACTTTGGCGGCTGGGACATGCCGGTCGAGTATCCTTGCCCCGGCGGCGGCCTGATTGCCGAGCACCTGGCCGTGCGCACCGGCGTGGGCCTGTTCGACGTGAGCCACATGGGCGAGATCCAGTTCCGCGGCCCCGGCGCGCTGGCTGCCGTGCAGCACATCACCATGAATGACGCCTCGCGCCTCAAGGACGGGCAGGCGCAGTACTCCGCCCTGCTGACCCCCGAAGGCACCTTCGTGGACGACATCCTGGTGCACCGGCTCAGCGAAAACGACTATCTCCTCGTCGTCAACGCCGGCACCAAGGATAAAGATTATGCCTGGATTCGCCGACAGGTGGGCGGGTTCCCGTCGATTCATCTGAGCGACTACTCGGCCTACTACTCGCAGTTGGCCGTGCAGGGACCGCGGGCGCTGGAGACCTTGCAAAAGCTGACCAAGGTGGAGTTGGCCGGGATCAAGAATTACTGGTTCACTTTCGGCGAGGTCTGCGGCGTGGCCAACGTGCTGATCGCCCGCACCGGCTACAGCGGCGAGGACGGCTTTGAGGTTTACATTCCCGCCGACGAGGCGACCACCGTGAAGGTGTGGAACGCGCTGATGGAAGCGGGCCAGGAGTTCGGCATTCGCCCCTGCGGCCTGGGCGCGCGCAATACCCTGCGCCTGGAGGCCGGCATGCCCCTCTACGGCCACGAACTCTCCGACCAGATCAACGTATGGGAGTCTTTTGTTTCGCGCTGGCTGAAGATGGACAAGGGAGAGTTCATCGGCCGCGAGGCGTTGGCGGCGGTGCAGGCCGCAGGCGGGCCGAAGCGGAAGGTCGTGGCGCTGGAGATGGTGGAGCGGGGCATTGGGCGCGACGGGTACTTGGTACTGTCCTTGGACGGCGAGTGCATTGGCACCATTACTTCCGGCTCGCCGGCGCCCTTTCTCAAGACCAACATCGCCTTTGCCTTGGTGCCCGCCGCCGTGGCCGCCAGCGGCGAAGATGTGCTGGTGCAGGTGCGCGCCAACCGGGTAAGGGCCAAGCAGGTTCCGGCGCCGTTCTATAAACGACAGAAAAAATAGCCCGTTGTAATCGGATCGGAAGACGGTAAACTGTATGCGATCTATGATTGAGTCCCTGCACATTGCCGGTTTTAAGCTATTCCGCGACCTCACGCTGCCCAAGCTTGGGCCGCTGAATCTGTTCGTCGGGGAAAACAACACCGGGAAGAGTTGCCTTCTGGAAGCTATTGGTATGTACGCGGGCAGGTCTCCGGTTACAGATATCCTTCAAACAGCTTCCCTTCGCAGCCAAGAGGCGCTTCGCCCCTGGGAGGCAGACGGTTCGAATGAGGAAGGTACGCCGCTTCGTCATCCGATTTTCGACCTGTTCCTTAGGAAAGGATCACCGCCCAACGCGGAGGTTTTTCCTATCTTGATTGAGAGGATCGGCGACCCAACACCTCTGCGTGTGAGCCTTCAATGGTATGACATCATTGTCGACGAGGATGGAATTCGCCGGTATGTTCCTGCACTTCCGGGGCATGTTACAGTGGATCATCTAGAGCTTGCTCTCCAGGTCTTCCGAGGCGACAAGCAAGTAGCTCTGATTACAAGGAGACAGCTTCCTCTTCGCCCCCGGACGTTGGATACAGACAGACTGCCTAATGAAGGCGCGCTTGTTGTTTCTCATCTTCCGGCAATCGGTTTCAGTGAGGAAAAAGCTGCTTCGCTGTGGGATGCTCTGATCCAGGGTCCCGGTCAAGAACTAGTTCTCGACTGGCTGCGCATGCTTAATCCACACATAGAGGCATTGGACTACATCGCAGGCAGATACAGAACACGAGTCGCATTGCTTAAAGTGGAAGGCGAAGGGCGGATTCCACTCGGCTCGATGGGGGATGGACTGCGGCGCATGTTCCATATCGGTTTGGCGATGGCTACGGCATCCAACGGCATACTTTTGATTGACGAATTTGAAAATGGCCTTCATTGGCGTGTTCAGCGAGAGCTTTGGGCTACTCTAGGCAAGGCTGCATCGGAATTTAAAGTCCAGATTTTTGCCACGACACACAGCCGTGACTGCATTGATGGCTTTGTTGCGGCCAGTAAGGTGTTGAGCATTCCGGACGCCACAGTCTATCGTATGGAACGTGAAGGCGACGAGATATACGCTGTAGACCTCTCCCTCATCAACATTGAGGATGCTCTGGAACTGAACGGGGAAGTTCGCTGATCATGGCCATGCCCCTAGTACAGCCATCTACGCAAGACGGCGATTTTTTGTTGCTCGTAGAGGGTCCAAATGATCGCCACGCTATTTCACAACTCGTCTGGCTTGTGTATGGTGCTGAACCGGCATTTGGAATTCTCGATTGTGGAAGCGATGATCGAGTACTGAAGAATCTCTCTCTCCGGCTGGCTGATGCTAATCCTCACCAACGGGTTCTGGGGCTGATTCTCGACACCGATATCGAAGGCCCCGGCGAGGAAGACGCAGTTCAAAGGCGCTGGGCGCAACTTAAGAGCAAGATAGAAGCAGGTTACAGTTTGCCCGACGAGTTTCCTGAAGCTGGCCTCATCATCGATCCTCTGCCTGGCCGAAAATCGAAAGGAACTTTACCGCGCATAGGCGTCTGGCTAATGCCCAACAACAGAGCATTCGGCATGTTTGAAGATTTGCTTATGGAGTCGCTCGGCGACCATGAAAAAGAATACACATCGAATGTTGTGACAAAGGCAAAAGCAGACAGAGTTGCTTCATTTCACGACAGCCATCTCTCGAAGGCGGTGATCCGCACATTCATGGCGTGGCAGGAGCCACCGGATTTGCAATATCTGGGTCTGGCAATCAAGAAGGGCCACTTCCAGAAGATCGATGTTGCCTGTGCGCATTTCCTCGACTGGCTTGGTCGCCTCTACGATCCATTAACGCGGCAGACACCCTAATCTCTTCGATCCGGTCTGCTGGGCACTACCCAAGATTGTGCAGCGCCCAACAGAACCCTGATTTCCTCACACCTGCATGACTTCGATTTCCTTCTTGCGCGACAGTTCTTCCATGCGGCGAATTTCTTCGTCGGTCATCTTCTGGATTTCTTCCTGAGCGCGCTTCTCCTCGTCCTCGCTGATCTGCTTTTCCTTGGCGAGTTTCTTGAGAACATCGTTGCCGTCGCGGCGGACGTTGCGGATGCTGGTGCGATGCTCCTCGAGTACCTTGTTCAGGTGCTTGCACACATCGCGGCGGCGCTCCTCGGTCATGGGCGGCACCGGAACGCGGATTACCTTGCCGTCGGTTTGCGGATTGAATCCGAGATCGGACAGGCGCAGCGCCTTGTCGATCTCCTTCAGGACGGTGGGGTCCCAGGGCGAGATCACGATGAGCTGCGCCTCGGGCGTGGAGACCTGCGCCAATTGGCTGATGGGGGTTTGCGTGCCATAGTAGTCGACCTTCACCTGGTCGAGCATGTGCACGCTGGCCCGGCCTGTGCGTGTGGAGGCCAGGTTGGCCTGAAAGCCGGCCACTGCCTGATCCATCCGCCGCTTCAGGTCGCCGTTGAGTTCTTTGAGCGCCGGAATTCCGGCCATTATGGAGACTGCCATGGGTTTTCGTCCTCGCTAAGCCAGTTGCCAACGAACATTCTACTAAAACCCCGGCCAATGAGCGGGGGTTCTGTCATCGTACGCCAACACGGTCTCTCGGAATGCGGTTTGAGGTGAGACAGGGCAACGCCCCGGAACGTGAGCGGGAGCGATGGCGAGCGCAGATGCCTTATTGATCCGGCACGAAACGGGATCGCTGTGCTTTCCCACCCTTTCCGCAAAAGACGCGGAAAGGGTGGGGCACGGGATTGCAATCCAATCATGCCGGACCAGCAGGCAGGCTTTTACCGCTGGGCCCGGCGCAGAATAACCGGGACACCCGGCGGAATGTGCGTGGGCAGATTGAACGATGGGTCCGTTCCATCCGGCGGCGGCCCGATAGCGGGGCGCGGCCCTGCCGGCTCCTTGGGCATGCGCGACAGCCAGCGGCTGAAATCGATCTTGCGCAGCAGGTCCATCTGGTCGCCGTTGAGCGTTCCCTCATAGGTGCTGCCACCGGCTTTGAAGGTGACCTTGTTGCCATCGATCTTGCCCTCGGTAATGGGAGTGGGCGTATCGCTGCCGCCAAAGAAGCCGCCGCCCGTGCCCTCCACGCTGCCGGTGAGCTTGTCTCCCTGCTGCTCAAGAGAGAAGACGGTGGTGCCATCACCCACCAGGAAGGCCATGATGCCAGTAGCGCCTGCTCCCGGTCCCGGTCTCCACAGGCCGGTGACGCCCGAGCCCTTGGGCGTTTGGCGCTCCCAGACCGCTACCTGCGGCCGCAGTTTGACGGTTTTGGCCTCGATGGTCACGCTGGCCGGCGCAAGCCCCGGAGAAGTGGCTTCCACGGTGATGCGGCCGGCAGCCTTGGTGGCCTGCACAATCGCCATGCAGTAACCGGAGAATGCCCTGCGCACAGTGCCCTTGTCGGATTCCTGGTCCGTGGGGTCGCCGTTGCCCACGCCGATCAGCTTTCCCTCGCCGGTAACGCGGAACGTGACTTCGTTGTCGGTAATAGGTGCCACGCGGCCCTGCGCATCGTGAACGGAGACGGCAAACATGGCCACATCCTCGCCATCGGCGGAGACCTCGCGGCGGTCCGCCTTCATCTGCAGCCCGGCCGCGGAGCCGGTGGTTTCCCGCTTGTCCGTCATGGCCAGCTTGCCGTCTTTGAAGCCCCGCGCCTCGATCGTGCCGGGAGCGTATTTGACGTTCCAGGCCACGTGCGAGTCCTTCTTCACGTCCTTGGCGCCCAGGCTCTGGCCGTTGACCAGCAATTCCACCTTGTCCATGTTGGTATGGACCCAGACCGCGATCTCCTTGCCCTCGTACCCCGGCCAATTCCAATGCGGAAAGAGGTGCAGAACCGGCTGGGAGGTCCACCAGGAGCGGTAGTAGAAGAACGAGTCCTTGGGGAACCCGCAGGTGTCGATGATGCCGTACTGCGAGCTGATGTTGGGCCAGCCGTCGGGCGAGGGCTCGCCGCGGTAGTCAAAGCCGGTCCACACAAAGCCGCCCAGGAGCCAGGGGCGCGCATCGCAGAAGCTCCACCAGCCCTCGGCCGAAGCCCGGCCGGTGGTGGTGTAGGGGTCGTAGGAACTCACATAGCCTTTGCTGGCGTCGGTGATGTAGATGCCGCGCGTGCCGACGGCGCTGACGGTTTCAGTGCCGATGACCGGCCTGTCGGGATGGGCTTTGTGGAACTCCTCGGCGCCGGGGTCCATGTAGTTGTAGCCAACCACGTCGCACTCCACCAGCCCGCCGGTTCCAATGGCTCCGGTGGGCGCAATGGAGACGGGCCGCGTGCCATCGTAGCGGGTGGCGACGGCTTTCATCGCGGTCAGGATAGACACGCCCTTCTCCCCGTTCGCCTGGCCCTCTTCGTTTCCCATGGACCACATGAAGACGCTGGGGTGGTTGCGGTCGCGGCGCACCAGGTCGCCAAACTGGCTCAGGCCCTCGGGATTGGACGACATCATGCGCGTCTCGTCGAAGACCAGCATGCCCAGTTCGTCGCAGGCGTCGAGCATCTCCGGCGTGGGCGGGTTGTGCGAGGTGCGATAGCCGTTGCAACCCATCTCCAGGAGCTTGCGAATGCGGTAGTACTGCACCGCGTCGGGCAGCGCGGCGCCCACGCCGGCGTGGTCCTGGTGATTGCAGGTCCCTTTCACCTTGACAGGTTTGCCATTCAGGAAGAGACCCTTCTCGCTGTCGATCTTGATGGAGCGGATGCCAAACGGCGTCTCGTAGCGGTCGACGGCCGCGCCATTCGCTCTGACCTCAGTGACCAGCTTGTAGAGGTTTCTCTCCTCCAGGGACCACAGCTGAGGCCGGGTAACCCCGATCTCCTGCTGGAAGGTCTGCTCTGCACCTTCCGCAATGGACATGGGAGCGGTGGCCGCTTTGCCCACTTCCTTGCCGGAGGGATCGAGAACGGTGGAGACAATGCGCGCGTTCTGCGCAGCCTTGCCATGGTTAGCGACCTCGGTACGGATGGTGAGGGCCGCTTCGCCGGGCCTGACCTCGGCAGAGACGAAGGTGCCCCATTGCTTCACATGCACCGGATTGGTCTTCACCAGCCAGGCATGCCGGTAGATGCCCGCCCCTTCATAGAACCAGCCATCGCTGGAGGTGGCGTCCACGCGCACCAGCAGGACGTTCCGCCCGCCGGGATTCGCAAAGTCGGTGACGTCGAAGCTGAACGGGTCGTATCCGCCGCTGTGACGGCCGATGTAGAAGTTGTTGAAGACCACCATGGTTTCCCGGTAGGAGCCGTCGAATTCCAGGGTGATCCGTTTGCCGGCGTCCGCGGCGGGCATCTCGAAGACGCGGCGGTACCAGCCGACGCTGGTCTCAGGGTACTTGCGTCCCAGCGGGTAGAAGCCTTTGCTTTCCAGCGCGGGATCGTTCTTGAAGGGCAGCTCGACGGCCCAATCGTGGGGCAGGTCAACGCCGCGCCAGTCGCCGTCGTCGAAGGCAATGGAGCCGGCGGGCAGAAAGTTGCCCGTTTTCTGGAAGTTGCCGGAGCGGCCGCTGCCGAAGCCGAAGTCCTTTTCCGGCTCGTCGGCGTTGCCGAAGTGGAAGCGCCAGCCGAAATCCAGCAGCAGGCGTTCGCGCCCGGCGCCGGTCTGCGGGATTTCATGTTTTGGGCTGGTGGAGAGCGGGCCAGAGGCTTCCGATGTAACATGCAGGGCGGCGCTCATCGGACTCATTCCCTGAGCAGCGGCAACGGCGGCGGGGGCCAGCAGGCTGGTCTTCAACAAATCGCGGCGTGATAAGGTTTTCATTTTTGCCTCCCATGTAGATGTTTTGTGCGTGGGGCGTCCCGGCAGCCGCCAGAATTGCCCTAAGATTTTCGTGCGGAATCCAAAGACACGCCAGTATACGCCGCGCTTCTTATCTGTGGCAGCCATTCCTGCGGGGAAAAGGACCGCGCCGGCGAAGCACTTTAGATGGAGCATCCCAGTCCATTCCCGCAATGCCTCCGGCTGGGGAGAGCTTCCGTCTCTGCCGAGGGAAACTCTCCTCCAGCAAACCGTCAATACGGTCTATGGGCCTCTGTGATGCCGGGCCATGTATCGGTCCGGAAGGGACCGGCTGGCAATCCGGCGCCGTTGAACAGTGTCGCCGCGGGGTTCGACTGCCAGGCATAGCGGACCTCTTGGGGATTCGGCACCGAGGGGGATGAGACAAGCACGGTATCGCCCTCGATGTGCGCGTCCGCCCAATACCATTTGCGGTCTTCTCCGGCAATGGAGAACTCTTCCAGCTTCGTTCCTTTCACCACCAGGCCGCCGCCGGTGTTCGCGAAGTGCAAGCGGATCGCGCCTGGAAGGCGTTCGACCGACGCCACAGCCGGACCCGCATAAACGACCTTTTCGCCATAGTAGTTTGCCAACGCACACAGAGCCAGGCGGTCACCCACGGGCTGCTTGTCCTTGGCATGAATGTTGTCCGGATCGCCTGTGTCGATGGTGACTGCCAGGCAGGAGTTGGGAACACTGGCGGCTGTGAGCGCCTGCGACTCGCGCGTTTCGGCCCAGGCGTCATCCACCGGAGTCGCGCTGCGATGCTGGAAGGCAGGCAGGCTGACAATGTAGAAGGGAAAATCGCCCTGTCCGAAGAGACTTCGCCAGTCGGCGATCATCGCCGGAAGGATTTTGCGGTACTGGTAGCCCCTCTCCGAGTTCTGCTCGCCCTGATACCAAAGGGCGCCCGTGATGGATAGCGGCGCAATGGGCGCCAGCATGCCTTGGTACAGAACGGTCGGCATGACCGGCCAGTTCTCGTAAGCGATGGGCGGCGGATGCGGGGGACGGGCATCGACGCTGAGCCGGCCCTTCCACTTCCCTGCCAGCGGGATGATCGACTTGTCGCCCAGCATCAGGTGAAGTTCCGCAGGCTTGCCAAGGAATCCACCGTCCGGCTTGGACTTCAAGACGCGAATCGCAATGAGGTTCCGTCCAGGCTTGAGCACCGCGCCAAACAGGGGATAAACGCGCGGATTCTCGACCCATGCGCTGCCGCCGGCAAACTTCCCGTTGATGTACACCGAATCCATCCGCTCGATCGCGCCGAGGAACAGCAGGGGCATCCCCGCGGGCAGCGGGTCTGGCAGGACAATCTCTCTTCTGAACCAAGCCACTGCTGGAGTGTCTGGCACGCCGAGTTCCTTGAACCCACCGGGAATATCGACGGACTTCCAGCTTGAGTCGTCCAGTTCCGGAGCAGCCCAGTTTCCTTTGAGCCCGATGTCGTACTGGTCATACCAGTGCATCACGTAATTGCCGTATTCAGGCGCGCCCTCTGAGGCCAGTCTCTGCAACTCTGCCAAGGGGATATCGAAATCGTGAAGCGGGCGAAGCGCATCGGCGCTGGTCCACGCCTCCGCGGGCGTTCCGCCGATTGCATCCACGACCAGGCCGATCGGGACATGGATCTCCTGCTGGATTTTGCGCGCAAAGTAGTAGGCAACCGCCGAAACCCCCTGTGCCGTCTCAGGCGAGACCAGCTTCCAGGTTCCTTCGACAACGTCGCTATGGTGGTAGGCGGGATGTCCCGAAACCGAGAAAAAGCGAATCTCAGGGTAGTTCGCCGCCATCACTTCTTCCGCCCCGTTGCGCGCAAACTGGAGCGGCAGGCCCATGTTCGACTGGCCGCCGCACAGCCATACATCGCCCACCAGGACGTTGTGCAGCTCCACCGTTTGCCGTCCGGAGATTTTGATGGTGTAGGGGCCGCCTGCGGGAGGAGGCTGAATCTTCACCTGCCAGCGGCGGTCGGAGCCCGCCACGGCAGATGCTGTCGCTTCTCCAAGCTCGACGCGGACATTGTCTCCCGGTTCAGACCAGCCCCAAATCGTGTTCGCCTTGCCGCGCTGCAGGACCATGTTGTCGGCGAAGATGGGGCTGACAAACGGGAGCGCCCTGGCCGCTTGAGCCGCAGCCGAAGATGCGGCCGCGGACGCGACCGAAGGTGTAGGTTGGGCGTAGGCAATGCTCAAGGGCGCAACAAGCAAGATAAGGGCGGCAATCCGGACGGGAGTGAATCTGGAGATCATGCGTTCAAGCCTCTTTCCTGAAGACGTAACTGAAGCATTTCTCCTGTTTCTGTAGAGTTGTTCTCTCGTATCCCACCCTAGAGGCAAAAAACAGAAACGCGGCGAGGGTGGGGCACCCAAAGCTCTACACTTTCAGGAGAAACGCCCTGAAGGCAAGAAAGCCGAGGGCCTGGATCGGCTTCACCAAGCCCGCAGTCTTGACCCATTTCCTTACTGAAAGAGCCTCGGCGCAAAGTCCCTGAGATCGCGGCGCCAGGTCTGCCATTCATGCGAGGTGCCTGGCGACTCGTAAAAGACGTGCTTGATGTTCGCTTCCAGAAGCGAAGCATGCAGCTTTTCGAGACCTGCGTGCATCATGGCAGGCTCCTCGGTCCCAACGCCAATCCACAGCAAGTGCACCCGCCTGGCGAAAGCCGCGGGGTCGGCGAGAGCGCCATTGAAGGCTGTCTTCGGGTCGAGCTTTTCATTGCCGAGGACAAGTGCCCCGGCCGCCCCGCTGAATCCTCCAATGTAGGAGAAGAGATCGAGATGATCGAACGTGACCTGGAAGGTCTGCATGCCGCCCATCGAAAGACCAGCCATGGCGCGATGGTCGCGGTTGGGAATGGTTCTGAAGTTCGAATCGACGTAAGGGATGAGGACCTGGGTCATGTCGTCTTCAAAGGCCTGCGCCATCTCCTGCATGGCCTTCATCATTTCCGGCGAGCCGAAGGGCTTCCCGGCCAGGTCCACATCGGGATGGCCGGCACGTCTGGCATAGCCGTAGGCCATCACGACGATCATCGGCTTCGCGCTTTTGTTTGCGATCAGATTATCGAGAATGAAGTTTGCATGGCCCTGCCTGATCCACCCCGTCTCATCCTCGCCGCCGCCGTGCTGAAGATAGAGCACGGGATACCGCAGGCTGGGCTGAGTATCGTAGTTCGGCGGCGTATAGACGAGGGCGTGTCTCCAACTTCCGGTCACCTTTGAGAAATACCAAATCTCGCGGACCTGCCCATGGGGAACATCCTGGGGGAGATAGTATGTTGAGCCGGGTTCGGGGATTTCGATTCCGCTGGCATCTTTGCCCCCGCCGAAGAAAGAATGGCTTGCGGGATCACTGAATTCCGCGCCGTCGATCAGCAGAGTGTAGTAATGGAATCCCGGTACGAGCGGCGCAGAGGTCGCGGTCCAGAATCCATCGGGCTGCTTCACCATGTCCAGCTTGGGCGCTCCCCAGAAGTTCACCTGGACCTTGGTGGCGTCCGGGGCCTTTACCCGGAATTCGGCGCGGCCACCGGCATCGACGCGGGGATAGGCCGCGCCCCACACATCGGTGGACGCGGGCTCAAAGCCGCCTGGGTTCTGTGCAAAGCAGAAGCTCGACAGCAAAAGTACTGCGATTCCAATCCATTTCATCAAACCATCTCCATCCCAAATCGCGTCCGCGGCAGGTTCACGGCCGGGAAATAGCCGGGAGACCGGGCCCAAGCGGGGGCGAATGCGTCATCGGGAAGCGTTTTCCGGCTCAGTCAGTTCATGGCGCAGGAGCTGCGCATTCCCGATCAACGGAATGGTACCCGATGGGGATTCTCGAAGGATAGTCGCAATTTTTCACCGAGTATATCGATTTATTCGATGTATTCTTGCGTTATGGACACAACGCTCGATGCCTGGGAAATCCTGCATACCGTAGTGCAATTGGGAGGATTTGCGCCTGCCGCCGAAAAGCTCAATCGGTCTCAATCGACGATCAGCTATGCCATCGGACGCCTGCAGGAGCAGCTGGGTGTCCTGCTCTTTGAGATCCACGGAAGAAAAGCGCAGCTGACTGAGGTGGGGAGGGTGCTGCTTGCGGATGCGGAACCCCATTTGGCAGGGTTTCATCAGCTCGAGGAGCGCGCCCGTTTGATGGCGTCGGGCGGCGCCTCGGAAGTCAGGCTCTCGGTGGACAGCCTCTTTCCCGACGACCGCCTGTTTGTTGCGCTGGCCAGTTTCTCTCGCAGTTTTCCGCATGTGAAGCCCAAGCTTCGGCAGAGTACGTTTCTTTCGGCGGACTCGGAGTTCTCGCTTCACAACGCTCAAATCTGCGTGACCGGCTTGATGTCGCGCGAGATGTTTGTGAAGCCGATCCTGGTGATAGGAATGATTGCAGTCGCGCGGTACGATCATCCTCTCCTATCGATCCGGCGCAGGCTCTCGCACTCAGACCTGATGCAGCACATGCTGGTGACCATCGAAGGCGCGGCATCCGGGAGCCTGAAGCAGCAACCGCGGCTTCCCCCGCAGCGCGTTCTTCCTGTTGGAACGATCGAATCGGCGATCGCAGCGGTTCGAAGCGGGCTTTGTTTCGGCTGGCTGCCGCAGTACCGCATCCAGTCCGAGATCGACAGGGGCGATTTGGTCGAACTCCCTCTGCCTGCGGGCCAGACGCGGGATGTGCGGCTGAATCTGGTCTGCAAGGACTTGAGCATCGGCAACTCCGAGGCCAATGCCCTGGCGGAGTTGCTGGGGATGAACCGCGAGCCGGAAACGATTTGAGCGGGCGCTTTTGGCGGCGGTTTCAGGAGGATTTCGCTGCGGGCGAGAAAGCATCGACAAAATCGATTGCAATAAAGCGATTTAATTGACTTGCCCGGAGTCTTTGCGGCTCTGTATAGTCCTACTTCCAGAGAACGTTTTCGCGAATCGATCTGCTGGCCTCAGGCTGCTTGCCACCAGGCGCAACGAGGATCGCTCGAGGTCGATCCGCGGCATTCTCCCTGGGAGTCGTCATGAATTTCCGCGCTGTCCGGTTCGTCCTTCGCATCTCTCTTCTGCTGCTGGTTTCGACCGTGCCCCTCATGGCCGCAGAGAATGCTCATTTGTCCATCGACGCTTCCAAGGCCGGAGCGAAGATCGATCGTAACCTCTTTGGTCAGTTCGCCGAGAATCTTGGGCATGGTCTCTACGAGGGCATCTGGGTTGGCCCGGATTCCCCGATTCCCAACACGCGCGGAATTCGCAACGACGTTGTTACCGCCCTTCGGGCCTTGAAGGTGCCCAATGTTCGCTGGCCGGGCGGCTGCTTTGCCGACGAGTACCACTGGCGTAAAGGAATCGGCCCTGTCGGGCAGCGGCCGGCAACGCTCAACTCCGCATGGGGCGGTGTGGTCGACACGAACAGCTTCGGCACGGACGAATTCATGGATTTCATCCAGCAGATTGGCAGCCAGGCCTACGTCTCGGTCAACGTCGGAAGCGGGACTCCGCGGGAAGCGGCAGAATGGCTGGAGTACATGACCGCGGCCTCTCCCACGGCGCTGGCCAAGGAGCGGGCCGCCAATGGGCATCCTGCCCCCTACAAGGTCGGCTTCATGGGCATCGGGAACGAGAGCTGGAGCTGTGGCGGCGACATGACGGCAGACTACTATCTGAGCCAGCTCAAGATCTACAGCCGCTTCGTCCACAATGACAATCCTGCTCAGCAGGGCCCAGACCAGATGCTCAAGATCGCCGTCGGCCCAGGCTTTCCTGAGACGGAGTGGACGGAGGCCATGATGAAGGCCTGGCAGCATCACGACTGGAGCTGGAACTTCGACGGCCTCTCGCTGCACTGGTATACGGTGCCTGGCGGATGGCCACCGTCGGCGCCATCGACAGGTTTCGGAGTTGAGGATTACAGCAAGACGCTGAAGTCCACGCTGTTCATGGATGAATTCCTGCGCAAGCAGGAGACCGTCATGGACAAGTACGATCCGCAGAAGAAGGTTGCGCTGGTGGTGGATGAATGGGGCGCGTGGCTTGCGCGGCTGCCCGGCACAAACAAGGACTTTCTCGTCCAGCAAAACAGCCTGAGAGACGCGATTCTGGCATCGCTGAACCTGAACATATTCGCCCGCCACGCTGATCGCGTGCGCATGGCAAACATTGCCCAGATGATCAACGTGCTGCAAGCGATGATCCTGACGGACAAGGAGAAGATGGTTCTCACGCCAACTTATTACATCTTCAAGATGTATGTGCCGTTCCAGGATGCCACGTTTGTTCCGGTCGTTTTTGATGCCGGCACGTACACGCAGGGCAACGTCACTCTGCCGCGCGTGGATGCCATCGCTGCCAGGGATGCGGCCGGCAATCTCTGGCTCGAAATCACCAACCTCGATCCCGCAAAGCTGCTTGACCTGGATACGGCGATAGCCGGCATGAAAGTGAAGTCGGCAAAGGGAGAGACGCTGACTGCGCCTGCCGTCGACAGCGTGAACACATTCGCAGCGCCCAACACGGTTGTGCCAAAGCCGGTTTCCGCAACGCTGAAAGACGGCAGGCTGACCTTGAGGGTTGAGCCGAAATCAGTGACAGTCCTCGAACTAGAGCCATAACAGAGACGGAGCGATCCACCATGCAATCGGCAATAAGAACATCCGTATTGAAGATGTCGGCGGCGGTGCTGACAGCACTTTCTTTCGCTGCGGTGTCTGCGGCGCAAACGCACACGGTCAACGTCACCATCGACGCGTCGAAGACTGGCGCGCCCATCTCCAAGTATCTCTACGGGCAGTTTCTGGAGCATGGCGGGAACATCGTCAACGAGGGCGTCTGGGCGGAGATGCTGGAGGATCGAAAGTTCTTCAACCCGGTCACTTCGAAAGTCGTGGAACAGCCCGCAGGGCCGGGTGGATGGCGCCGCCCGCCGCTACGCCATTGGACGCCGGTTGGCGGCGACCAAGTGGTGACGATGGATGCGAAGGACCCATACACCGGCGATCACACGCCACTCATCAAGCTCGATGGCGCGGAGGCGCACGGAGTTGTGCAGACCGGTCTGGCCGTGCGCAAGGGGAAGGCGTACACGGGCCGCATTGTGCTGGCCGGCAGCCCCGGCGCCGTGGTGAAGGTGACGCTGGCTTGGGGCAAGGGGGCAAGTGAGCGCCAGACGCTGACGATTGCCGCACTTGGCTCTGCGTACCGGAAGATTCCGATGAAATTCCAGGCCGGGGGTGACAGCGACGATGCGCAGCTTGAAATCACCGGAACCGGCACGGGCTCGTTTCATGTCGGAGCCGTTTCGCTGATGCCGGCCGACAACATCGAAGGCTTCCGCGCGGAAGTGATTGCCGCGCTCAAGCAGCTCCACTCCGGAGTCTATCGCTTTCCGGGCGGCAACTTCGTCTCCGCGTACGAGTGGCGCAATGGGGTTGGCGAGATGGACAAGCGCCCGTCCATCTACGATCCGGTATGGCGCGCTGTTCAACCGAACGATGTGGGCACCGATGAGTTCCTCACGCTTTGCCGTCTGCTCGGCGTGGATCCTTACATCACGGTCAATGCCGGCTTTGGGGACGCCTGGTCGGCAAGAGAACTGGTGGAATACACCAACGGCGCCGTCACCACGCCGATGGGAAAATGGCGCGCCGCCAACGGCCATCCGCAGCCGTATCACGTGAAGTTGTGGGGTATCGGCAACGAGCCCTGGGGCGATTACCAGATGGGCGCCATGTCCACCGAACAGTTCGCGCTGAAACACGACATGTTTGCCAAGGCCATGCGGAAGGTGGATCCATCGATCACGCTGATTGCCGGCGGAGCCATGCCCGATGTGATGACCGGAGCCAATCAGTCCAAGCGCATCGGCGGCAAGTTTGTTCCGGATTATCTCTCCACGGCAGACTGGAGCGGTTACATGCTCGCCCACTGCCTGGACAACATCGACATGCTCAGCGAGCACTATTATTCCGCCAGCAACATGCACACCGACCTGAAGCTGGAGAAGAAGGTCAATATCGGTCCCCAGTCGCTGATCGAATGGGAGCGCGCGCCCGCGACGCAAGTCCGCGTGAAGTACGAGCACTACCAGGAGTACCTGAAGCTGATCCCTGGGCTCAGAGCCAAACCGGTGCCGATTGCCATCGACGAATGGGCCTACATGGGTGGCGGACCGAACTCGTACAAGGTGATTCCGGCCTATGCCTGGGCCTTCCATGAAATGTTCCGCCATTCGGATCTCTTTCAGCTCGGAGCATTCACCTTCGCCACGGCCATGATGAGCGAAACCAGGACAGAGGCCGAATTGAACCCAACCGGCCTGCTGTTCAAGATGTACCGCGATCATTTCGGCGTCATCCCGGTCGAGGTCTCCGGCGACTCGCCGCAGCCCAAGCCCCTGTATCCGGCCGGCGGCGACCAGCCCGCGGTCAATCCGGGCAGCGACACGTATCCGTTGGATGTGAGCGCAGCGCTCAGCGAGGATCGCAAGACGCTCACGTTCGCCGTGCTGAATCCATCGGATGCAAAACAGAGCATGAAGCTGGCGGTGAACGGCGCAAAGCTCGCACGCGCTGGCCAGATGTGGCAGATGGCGCCCTCGTCGGTGGATGCGGTCGTCGCGGTTGGAAAAAAGCCGGAGGTTGCGGTGGAGGAGCACCCGCTGGGCGCGGTGCCGGAGACGATCGAGGCGCCTCCGTTCAGCGTCAGCATCTATTCGTATCCGCTCCAGTAGCTTGTCCTGCCGCGGACCCTGTGCACGCGCAAGGCAGAGTTGGCCGGACAACTGAACAAGTACTGGCAACATGCGCAGCGAAGCGGGGGCTATTCCGGCACCGCGCAATGTGCGATAGCAACCAGTCTCCGAATGAGGACAAAGATGAAGACTACGAATTTGTGTTGTGCAGTGATGCTGGGGATAGCCGCCTCACTGGGTACCATGCTTTCGGCGCAGGTTCAGACGATCGTGCCGCCGGTGGTTCCGGGCGCGAAGCCGGTGGCTGTGGAGCACATCAAGATCCACGGCGCAGCGCTGGAAGGCAATCTGGAGGGCGATGCCGTCGATCGCGACGTGATCGTCTTCCTGCCCCCCAGCTACGAGAAGGACAAGCATCGCCACTATCCAGTTGTTTACGCGCTGCACGGCTTCTTCATTGGAGCCGCGCAGTGGACGGGTGAAATCCACGTGCCGCAGACGATCGAAGGCGCATTCGCCTTGGGCGCCAAAGAAATGATCGTCGTCCTGCCGGACTCGAAGACCATCTACAATGGCTCGATGTATTCGAGTTCGGTAACCACCGGCGATTTTGAAAACTACATCGCCCACGACGTCGTCACTTATATCGACGCGCATTACCGGACGATTCCCGAGCGCACCAGCCGCGGCCTGGTGGGCCACTCGATGGGGGGCTACGGCGCCTCGCGCATCGGAATGAAGCACTCCGATGTCTTCGGAGCGCTCTACATTATGAGCCCCTGCTGCATGTCGCCGATGGGGGGTGGCGGGCCCGGCCCCGCGGACCGGATGAAAGAGATGGCGATCGCCAACGAAAAGAAGATTGCCGAGGCGAAATCGCCATCCGAGGCAGCAGCCGCTTTGCCGGGCTTTGGCGTGGCTCAGCTTGCCACGGCAGCGGCCTGGTCGCCCGATCCAAAGAATCCTCCGCTCTATCTCGATCTACCGACGAAGAACGGCGTTCCCCAGCCGGATATCCCGGCGAAGTGGGCTGCGAACGCGCCACTGGCGTTTGTGGATCAGTACATCGGGAATCTCAAGCAGTATCGCGCGATTGGCATGGACGTCGGCGACCAGGACGGCTTGCGCTTCGATGCCGGAAAGCTGCACGATATTCTTGACAGTTATGGAATCGCGAACAGCTTTGAAATCTACCCAGGCACGCACACCAGTGCTGTGGCTGACCGTTTTCAAAACCACGTGCTTCCATTCTTTAGCAAGAACCTGTGTTTCCAGGCGAGCTGCAAGTAGGTTTTGAGCAGGAGAAACGCCATGATTGACCGTTCGCGCCGCAACTTCCTGAAGACTTCTGCCGGGGCCGCCGGTCTGTGCCTGATCGGCTCCTCGACAGCAGTTCAAGCCTTGACCGCCAATGAGTCCGAGCATCCCGCGGGCAGGCTTGAACCCTTCCCGCTTGCCTCGGTTCGCCTCGGCCACGGCATCTTCCGTGAGCAGGAGGAGACCAATGCTCGCTATCTCGACTCGCTCACGGTCGATCGGCTGCTGCATTCCTTCCGCATCACGGCGGGCATTTCTTCCAGCGCTACGCCGTACAAGGGATGGGAAGATCCCACCTGCGAGCTGCGCGGCCATTTCGCCGGTGGCCACTTTCTGTCTGCCGCAGCGCTGGCCTCGGCATCTTCAGGAAACACCGTTCTCAAGAACCGCGGCGATGAACTCGTTGCCGGTCTCGGCGCCTGCCAGAAAAAGATGGGAACCCGCTATCTAAGCGCCTTTCCCACCGAACTCTTCGAACACCTGGCGCAGGATAAACCGGTTTGGGCGCCCTTCTACACCTACCACAAGATCATGGCCGGCCTGCTCGACATGTATCTGCACACCGGCAATTCGGATGCTCTGCAAATTGCCGAAGGCATGGGTCAATGGGCGCAGGATTTCATGTCGGGCTTCAGCACCGATCAGCGCCAGCGCATGCTGCGCACCGAGTACGGCGGCATGAACGAAGTCCTGGTCAATCTGGCTGCAGTGACTAAGAAGGAGCGTTATCTCGACGCGGCCCACCTCTTCGAGCAGCCTGGCTTTCTCGATCCGCTGGCCGGACGCCGCGACGAGTTGCAGAGCCTGCATGCAAACACGCACGTTCCCAAGATCATTGGCGCGGCCCGCATGTATGAGGTCACAGGCGATCGCCGCTACCGCGATATTGCAGAGTACTTCCTCGCCGAGGTGCTCGCGGCGCGCAACTACGCCATCGGCAACACCAGCCTCGACGAGCATTGGACTACGCCGCCGGATCAACTCAGCGGCACATTGGCCTGGACGAATGCCGAGTGCTGCGTGGCCTACAATCTGATGAAGCTTCAGCGCCACGTCTTCAGTTGGACTGCCGATGCGCGCTGGATGGATGCCTACGAGCGCACGCTGTTCAATTGCAGGCTGGGCACGCAGAATGCGCAAGGTCTCAAGCAGTACTTCTTCCCGCTCGCCGCCGGCTACTGGCGCGCCTACAACTCGCCGGAGGAGTCGTTCTGGTGCTGCACGGGAACCGGCGCCGAGGATTTCGCCAAGTTTGCGGACACGATTTATTTCCGCCGCGGCAGCGATATCTTTGTCAACCAGTTCATTTCATCCACGCTGGATTGGAAAGACGAAGGCCTCGTTCTCGAACAGGTGACGCAGTTTCCGCGCGAGCAGGGCACGACGCTCAAAATCAAATCTCCACACCCGACGGCGCGCACCATCCACCTGCGCATTCCCAATTGGACGACTGAAGAGGCGCAGGTGAAGATCAACGGGCGCCCGCTCGAAGCGATGGCAGATCCGGGATCGTATCTCGCCCTGCGAAAGACCTGGCAGGACGGCGACACCATTACCGTCAGCTTGCCCATGGAACTGCGGCAGGAGCCGCTGCCTGGCGATGGCTCCGTCAGTGCCGCAATCTACGGTCCGCTGGTGCTCGCCGCCGATCTCGGTGCGGGCCCGTCCGACGGCCCGGACAGAGTGATCCATAGCGGCGAAACGGTGCCCAAGAATCTGCCCGCCGCAACGCCCTTGCCCAAGGTCGCGGACCCACCGGAGGCAAGCACGAAGCAATGGATTCAGGTCGAATCCACGTCGGGGCTGCGCTTCACCGCGGCCGGCGAAGGCGCGAAATACGAGTTGATGCCCATGTATCAGATCGGCGACCAGCGCTACTCCGTCTATTGGCAGATGCAGAAGCCCAAGAAGCAGGGGTAGGTCTCTGACAGCATAATTTCGTACCTCTGGTTCATACCTTCCCAGGTCCCAAAATCGGGACCTGGGGCACCCAGTGTTGGTACAACTTCAAGCTGTCAGAGGGCTAGAGCGTTTTCTGTTTAAGTGTTTCCAGTGGAGATTTGGATTCATGCTCTCCCACCCTTGAATCAAAGAACGATTCAAGGATGGGGCACCCAGATTATTGTTCGCACTCGCATCGAAACCGCTCCAGCGCTCAGAACCAATCGCGCACGCAAACAGGGTCCAGGGAGCAAACCTGGCGGGACCGGAACCTGATGGGCCGGGCTCTTACGAAACTCGGCTTGGCGATGTGAGACCTGTGGAAGCCGCCTGCTCATGGGCGTGATAGCTGGAGCGCACCAGGGGGCCGGACTCCACATGGCGGAAGCCCATCCGGAGGGCCTCGGCTTTCAGCTCGGCAAACTCGCGCGGGGTATAGAGCCGGGCCATGGGCAGGTGGTCGCGGGAGGGGCGCAGATATTGCCCGATGGTGAGAATGTCGCAATGGACCGCAGCCAGATCGCGGAAGACCTGGAGCAGTTCAGCCGTCTCCTCGCCCAGGCCCACCATGACGCCGGATTTTGTGAGCCCCTGGGGCCGCAACTCTTTGGCGTAGCTCAGCAACTTGAGGGTGCGCTCATAGCGTGCGCCGGAACGCACCGCCCGGTAGAGCCGGGGCACCGACTCGGTGTTGTGGTTGAGCACATCGGGCCGGGCCTCGACCACGATGCGGATGGCCTCCGGGTTGCCTTGAAAGTCGGGAATGAGGACTTCGCTGCGGCAGGCGGGCGCCTGGCGGCGAATCTCTTCAATGACCAGCGCAAAAGCGCGTGCGCCGCCCACCAGATCGTCATCGCGGGTAACGCTGGTGATGACGGCGTACTCCAGGCCCAGCGCGGCCACGGCCTCGGCCACGCGGCGCGGCTCGTCGAAGTCGATGGGCTCGGGACGGCCCTTGGGCACGGCGCAAAAGCCGCAGCGCCGGGTGCACAGGTTGCCCAGCATCATGAAGGTGGCTGTTTTGTGGTGCCAGCACTCGCCGATGTTGGGGCAATGGGCGCTTTCGCACACCGTGTTCAGGTTCATTGACCGCGCCAGTTGCTTGAGCGAGTGGTAGTTTTCGCCTACCGGGGCGCGCGCCTTGAGCCACTCGGGCTTGGGGGCCGGAGCCTTGCGGGCGGATTCGATCTGCACCAGGTCCATCACGCTTTCATTGTAACGGGAGTGGAAACCGGACGGCTCTGGCACCCCCAGGCCAATCCGTCTGAGCGGAGTTCTCAGGCATGGAGAAGCTTCGACGCGGCCCTACGGGACGCGAAAGAGATTTTGGGCCTATTGTCCCAGGCTTGCGCTACGCTTCAGCCTGGGCTATTTTCATGTCTTCCCTCCGGGAAGGCGGGGGTTGATCCTCCGTTTGAGGGGCAAACGGAACCGGTCGAAGAACAAAGGGCATTCCTTCGATGGCCCAGTTGGCAGCCCTGAGAGCGTCTGGGGCCGGTGACCAGGTTGCTAGAATGCCGAGAAAGCGCAATGGAGGCATTTGCATGAAGCAACGGCTGCTGGCACTTGGAATGGCGATTGGCCTTGGAATAATCGTGCCTCTTACTGGCGCGGCCTTACAGTCCTCTCATCCGGCCACCGGCCCGGCAACCGGAGCGCCGGCCACCACGCCGCTGGATGCGCATCCCATTGTGGCGCTTACCTTTGACGACCTCCCCGCCGCGGGCAGCCTGCCGCCGGGCCAGAACCGCACCAAAATCGCCACCGCGCTGGCCGCCGAGCTCAAGGCCAACCACCTCACCGGCACCTACGGTTTTGTGAACGCCGTCAAGCTGGAGAACGATCCCGACGCGCAGCAGGCCCTGCGCATCTGGCTGGACGCGGGGATGAACATCGGCAGCCACACCTGGTCTCATATGTCGTTGACCGACAACACCGCGGAGGCCTACGAGCAGGAGATCGCCCGCAATGAGCCGGCGCTGGCCCAGTACGCCGAGGTGCGCGACTGGCACTGGTTCCGCTATCCCTACCTGTGGGAGGGCGACACACTGGAGAAGCGGCGCGACGTCCGGTCGTATCTCAAGGAACACGGCTACCGCGTGGCCCAGGTGACGCTCGATTTTGAGGATTATGCCTGGAACGACGCCTACGGGCGCTGCTCGGCCAGGCAGGACGACGCGGCGATTGCCTGGTTGCGGCAGAGTTACCTGGAAAATGCGGCGGAGTATGTGCGGCTGGGCCGGGAGGAGGAGCGTATCGCCTTTGGCCACGAGATTCCCAACGTGATGCTGCTGCACGCCACGGCCTTCACCACGCTGATGCTTCCCGATCTGCTGGACCTGCTGCGCGCACAGGGCTTTCAGTTTGCCGCACTGGCGGAGGTGGAGCGGGACCCGGCCTACGCCCAGGACCCCGACGCCGCGCTCAAATACGGCGGCACCCTTCCCGACCAATTCATGGATTCACGCCATCTGCCGTACCCGCCGTTCAAGACCAAGCCGATGGAGAAGCTGAAGAGCCTGTGCCGGTAAGGTTCCTTCCAGCCTCTTACCGCAGCCGGCTGCGCACTTCGATCCGCACCATGTAGAGAAAGAAGACCAGGTTCAGAAGCCCCTGCACCAGGGCAGGGGACTGATGCTGGGCGGAAAAGATCCACAGGTTGTAGCCCGCCAGCAGGAATACCGCAGCCAGAGCCAGCGCCCAGGCCCAGCGAAACAGCAGCAGCAGGCCGGCGCTGGCGGCCATGAAGGCGGCCGCAAAAAGCAGGAATAGCGGCGGATAATGCCGCCCATCCACCACGCCCAGGCTGATGACGCCTGCCAGCACCAGGAGATAAAGACTGATGGCGGCCAGACCGGGCAGCGGCAGCAGCTCCCGGCGCGCAGGCCGGACTTCGTCCTTGTCTGCTTCGTCTCTTGGGGCTTGGTCTTTTTCGGCTTCGTCGGTCATAGCGAGTGCAGGTAGGCTAGCAGATCGCTCATCTGGTCGTCTGTCAGCTGGGTGGCGGGCATCTGCTGCCGCCCATGCAGAATTACGCTGATCAACCGCTCGTCAGTGGGCGGCGCGCCCGAGGGCATGGACTTGAGCTTGGTGAGCGCCTGCAATCCCGGCCCGTGGAGCCCGCGGGTGTTGGTGGGGTAGTGGCACTTGGCGCATTTCTGCTGATACACCTGCGCTCCCCGCGCCTCTTCCAGGGTCCACAGGGCCTCCGGCTTGGAGGCGGGCAGCGAGCGGCAGCCGGCCACCACCACGGCAAGTCCGGCGGCAAGGGTCAACACACAGAGAGTAAGAGCAAGAGAACGAGTGCGCATCTGCCTTTGATGATACAAGGTCGCCGACCGCACGGATTCTGACGTCCTAGAGCGTTTTTCCTGATGGTTTAGAGGAAGAAGCCTTCCCTCAGGGGCTAAAGCCCCGCTGATTTTGCGGTCTTTGCGGCACGGCTGAAGCCGTGCCCTTTCAAAGCCACTCTACACCAACTGCGAATTTGCTCTAGATTGAGCGCAGAGGATTCCCAGGTCTCAAATTCGGGACCTCCACCCCGCGGACGAAGGCCTGTCCGTGGGGACCCCGGACCTGGGGCACCCAAAGTTGAAAAAACAGGCGGTCAGAGGCCCTGGCTCACTGCGCCGCGGCAATGGCCTCCGCAATGCGGTCGATGGCCTGCACTTCCACCTCGCTTCCCGGCCGGTGGCCGTTCACCAGGATGGAAAACACCACCGTCTTGCCGCTGGCAGTGGTCAGGTAGCCGGAGAGGGCGTTGGCCTCGTTGTGGGTGCCGGTCTTGGCCCACATCTGGCCTTTGAGCGGCGAGTTCTTGAAGCGCCCGGCCAGGGTGCCGTCCACCCCGGCCACGGGCAGGGTGCCGCGCCAGACCTCGCCCCAGGGCTGCCGTGCCGCAAAGGCCAACAGTTGGGTAAAGGCGCGCGGCGCGATGCGGTCTTCCTGGCTCATGCCGGAGCCGTCATAGAGAAAGAAGTCGCCGTCGTCGATGCCCGCGTCCACCAGGAACTGCCGCACCACCCGCGCCCCCTGGGCAAAGCTGCCGTCGGAGCCGTGGACCTTGCCCAGCAGGCGCAGCAGCAGCTCGGCGTGCAGGTTCTGGCTCACCTTGTTGATGACCGTCACGTCCTGGATGAGCGGCACGGAGGTATGCGTGGCCAGCACTTTGCGGCCCAGCACCGGCGCTTCCACAATGAACTGCTCGGAGCGCGCCATCTTGAGCGGCTGCTCCCTCTCGGCGGCAAAGTCGCCCGCGCCATTGGCGTATTCATGGCGCGACTCGGGTGCGCCGGCCACGGTGACGCCGCGGCTGCGCAGTGCTTCCTTGAAAGCCTCCGCCGTGAACTCCGCCGGATCTTCCACGGCCAGGGTGGCATGGAAGCCCCCGGCCGGCGCCGTGCCCCAGGCGCGCACCAGCATGGAGCCGGGGCGCCGGTCCAGCCCAGGGTGCGCCGCTTCGCCCTTGGGCGCTGGCGTCATGGTGCTGTCCAGGGTGTAGTAGTCCACGTCGGGAGTCCACTCCGCCACGGTCGATCCGGGGCCCGATGGATCAGGCGTTAGCGTCAGCTCCACGGTGTTGTCGTTGAAGGTCAGCGCGGAAACCGGAGCTCCGTAGGCCCATTGCAGGTCGTCCCAGCCCCAGGCCTGGCCGTAGCGCTGGTCCAGAAAGAAGCTGTCGTCGCCCACCACGCTGCCTTCCACCCCGCGCACGCCTGCCTGCTCCACCTGCTCGGCCAGCAGGTTCAGCACATCCATGGCGCGCGGCGGCTTCTCCGCCTCGCCAGCCGGGGACGCAGCAGCAGGAGCTGTGCCCGCAGGGGCCGGCTCCCGGTAGGGATAGCGCCGCGCGCTCATCGTGGGATCGCCCGCGCCCAGCAGGATCAGGTCGCCGTGGAGCACGCCCTGGCTGTCGATCTCGCCCCCGGCCACCACGTTGGTGGTCCAGGTGAGCGTTTCCGCCGGCAGCAAGGCACATGCCGCGGCGGTGGTCAGCAGCTTGGCGTTCGAAGCGGGGATAAACAGCCGGCCCTCGTTGAGCCCGTAGAGCGGCTGCCCGTCCAGCGTGGCCACGCTGATGCCAAACTCCGCATGACCCAGCTCCGGCTCTGCCAGAATGGCGTTGATGCGGTCGGCGAGCGGCCCGCTGGCCGGAGCGGGACGCGCCGCGGGGCGTGCGGCGCCGTGTGCCCTGGCCTGCGCCAACAGCCCGGTGGAAGGAAGCAGAAACCCCGCCAACAAAAGCGCCAGAAACAGCCGAAAAACTTTCATGGACGGAGTGTAGCAGGAGGCAATCGGGCTGCGGCGTACCATCGAAAGGCAGGCGGCATTTTCAAGGGCACTGTAACTCGATGTGGGTTGCACTTGGCGCCAAACACTGACTGGCAAACGAGGATGAGAGCCATTCAACGAAGCATCACAACCTGGCAACTGCGCAGCCGCGCGCTGGAACTGGGCCCGCGCACGCTGGTGATGGGCATTGTCAACGTCACGCCCGACTCCTTCAGCGACGGCGGCCTCTTTTTTGACCCTGAAGCAGCCGTAACGCACGCGCTGCAATTGCTGGACGAGGGCGCGGACCTGCTGGACCTGGGCGCGGAGAGCACCCGGCCGGGTTCGCGGGCGGGCGGAACCGCCGGGACGCCGCTGGCCCCGGCGGTGAGCGCCGACCAGGAGCAGGCGCGGCTGCTGCCGGTGCAGGAGGGGATTCTGCGCGAGCGGCCGAGGGCGATTGTCTCCATCGATACCTACAAGGCCGCCACGGCGCGCGCCGCGCTGGCCGCCGGCGCTGAGATCGTGAACGATGTCAGCGGATTCTCATGGGACCCGGAGATGGCTGAAGTATGCGCGGAGGCAGGCTGCGGGGTGGTGCTGATGCACACCCGCGGGCGGCCGGAGGAGTGGCGCGCGCAGCCGTGCTTGGCTCCCGAGGCAGTGCTGGCGGAAGTGCGTACTGGCCTGGCCGCCAGCCTGGCCGCAGCAGCCCAGGCCGGCATTGCGCCGGAGCGCGTGGTACTCGATCCAGGCTATGGCTTTGGCAAGGGATTCGAAGGCGACTTGGCGCTGCTGGCCCGCCAGGAAGAACTGCTCACGCTGGGCCGGCCGCTGCTGGCCGGGCTCAGCCGCAAATCTTTCCTGGGGCGGGCGCTGGCTCCGCTGTTCGGCGGCAGAGACGCTCCGGTCGAAGCCCGCGAGACGGCCAGCCTGGCGGCGCTGGTTGCGGCCATTCTCCATGGGGCTTCTGTCGTGCGGGTTCATGCGGTTCGATCGGCGGTTGAGGCCGCGCGCGTCGCCGATGCGGTTCTGGCGGCGGGCTAGCAAACCGGATGGAGATTTGTGCGAGCCCACCCTAGCCGCAAGAACAAAGACGCGGCGAGGGTGGGGCACCCTGCATTGCCGATGCGGTTCAGGCTGGCGGGGGCCAGGCCGGATCTTATCTTGAGAGCTGATTGCGGTTAACTTAGCCAAACCTTCCTATCAAACAATGCCTATGCAGCGTTCAGCCATGCACGTCCAGGGGAGAGTTTGTCTGAATAGGTCAGAATAGCTCTGACAAGAAAAGACTGGCGCGTCATCATAAGGCATGAAAAAGTATTTGTTTGGACTGATTCTCGCCTTCTGCTTCGCAGTTCCGTTTGCGGCGCAGGCGCAGGTGGTGGTTGTAGTGCACCCCCACCACCACCACCATCACCATCACCATCATTACCCCAATCAGTTGCAGCAGTAGTTTCAGCTGCGAATCCTCGAATTGCTGCGACCAGGCCAGAGCGTTTTCTGTTTAAGTGCAAGCAGTGGAGATTTGAATTCATGCTCTCCCACCCTTGAATCAAAGAACGATTCAAGGATGGGGCACCCAAATTATGGTTCGCACTCGCCTCGAAAACGCTTTAGATGATATCGATCCGGACAGGGACGCAGCTCCGTGCGAAAAGACCGCCAAACTTTGCTCAGGATGATAGACCCTTTGGGGGTTTCATCCTGAACAGAGCGGACCAATCTCAACCTACCTGAGTTACTCCTTCAAGCAATCCGCGGTTAGCCTACGGACGGCAAACCGGCCAGTGCCATCGCAATCTCTTCCGCCGGATAGTCGTAGTTTTCGAGTTTGCCGGCCTGATAGTCGATGTAGGACTGCATGTCAAAGTGGCCGTGGCCACTGAGGTTGAAGAGGATGGTGCGCGACTTGCCTTCTTCCCTGGCCTCCAGGGCTTCGCGAATGGCGTGGGCGATGGCGTGGTTGGACTCGGGCGCGGGAACAATGGCCTCGGCGCGGGCAAACTGGATGCCGGCGGCAAAGGCGTCCAACTGCTGCACCGTGGTGGCTTCAATCAATCCCAGGTCCATGACATGCGAGACCAGCGGCCCCATGCCGTGGTAGCGCAATCCGCCCGCATGAATGCCGGGAGGCATGAAGGTGCTGCCCAGGGTGTGCATCTTCATCAGCGGGGTCAGGTGCGCGGTATCGCCAAAGTCGTAAAGGAACTCGCCCTTGGTCAGGGAGGGGCAGGCCGCCGGTTCCACGGCCACCACTCGTGCATGGCTCAGGCCCTTGAGCTTGCGGCCCAGGTAGGGCATGGCCAGGCCGGCAAAGTTGGAGCCGCCGCCCGCGCAGGCAATAATCACGTCGGGCTCGTCGCCAGCCAGTTCCATCTGCTCGATGGCTTCCAGGCCGATGACCGTCTGGTGCAGCAGAACGTGATTCAGCACGCTGCCCAGGGCGTACTTGGTGTGGGGATCCTTGGCGGCCACTTCCACGGCTTCTGAAATCGCGATGCCCAAGGAGCCGTTGGAGTCGGGATGAAAGGCGAGAATGGCGCGGCCGGACTCGGTCTCCATGCTGGGACTGGCGGTGACGCTGGCGCCGAAGGCCTCCATGAGGGCGCGGCGATAGGGCTTCTGGTCGTAGCTGCAGCGCACCATGAAGACCTTGCAGTCCAGGCCGAAGAACCCGCAGGCCATGGCCAGCGAGGAGCCCCACTGCCCGGCGCCGGTCTCGGTGGCCAGATGTTTGGTGCCTTCCAACTTGTTGTAATAGGCCTGGGGCACGGCGGTATTCAGCTTGTGCGAGCCGGCCGGACTGGCGCCCTCGTACTTGTAATAAATCCTGGCGGGCGTATCCAGGGCCTTCTCCAGGCGGCGGGCCCGGAACAGGGGGGCGGGACGCCACTGCGCATACACCTGCCGCACTTCGCCGGGAATCTCGATCTCCCGTTCGGTGCTGACTTCCTGAAGGATCAGGCTCATGGGAAACAGCGGGGCCAGGTCGTCGGGGCCCAGGGGTTGCAGCGTGCCGGGGTGCAGCGCCGGCGCCATGGGCGTGGGCAGATCGGCGGCAATGTTGTACCAGGCCTGGGGAATCCGGCTTTGCGGAAGGTTGTATTGGATGGTTTCCATGCCGGAAATTCTAACAGCGGCGATGGTTCTTTGGCCGTGATGGGGCGCGGAAGCACCAGAAGCGGTGCACCTCATCTTGCCGCAGAGACTGAATGGTACAGGCTTTAGCAATGAAGGCCTGTGTGGCGCACGGAAACTTAGCGATTCCGACGGTAAAGTACGCGGCTGAGTGGGCTTCCTGCTTTCCCACCCATGCGCTGAAAAGCGCGCATGGATGGGGCACGGAGCTTAGGCGGCGGGTTCTGGCCTGGTTCATTTCTGGCCCTAAGGGGTCACAGGGGGGCTGCTCATTGGCAGGCGCACGATAAACCGGGTGTTTCCCGGTGCGGATTCCACATCGATGGAGCCGCCGAACTTCTGGGTCACGATGCGATGGACAATCTCCAGGCCCAGTCCCGTGCCCAAGCCCTGCGGCTTGGTGGTATAGAACGCCTCGAAGATGTGGGGAAGCACCTGGGGCGAGATGCCCGGGCCGTGGTCGCGGATGCTGACCGCGAGCCGGCCCGGTTCTGTTTCTGTGCCTGCTTCTGTCCAGGTCGCGATCTCGATCTGCGCATTCTGGGGCGAGGCGTCCACGGCATTGTCAATGAGGTTGGTCCACACCTGGCTGAGCGCGGAGCCGCGCGTGTGCAGGATGGACGGCGCCGCAGAGAAGCACTTCACCACGGAAATCTGCTTGCCGCGCAGCTTGTGGCCGAGAATGGTGAGCGTGCTTTGCAGGCTGCCATGCACGTCCAGTTCGCGGGCCTGCGATCGCTCGTCGTAGGCGAATTCCTTGACCGCCGTCACCAGGTCGGAGACGCGCGTGATGCTCTCTTCGATGGCGCAGACCAGGGTGACGCTGGAGACCAGCGCTTCAAGCCAGTTGAGCGCGTCGGAAAAGCTGCCGGGCTCGAACGATTCCCGGGCGCAGCTCAATTCCTGGGGATCAAAGCCGATGGCCACCAGCGCCGGAGCGATGGTGAAGGCGTTCTCCACACCGGTGGATTCGAGCCAGCCGGCCATGGCCTCTTCGGCGTCGGCCTGCACCAGGCTGTCCAGGGCCGGGGGGTGGCAGCCGCCGAACGCATGTTCCAGCAGGCCGCGCATGCACTCCAGTTGGTCAGGAGTCTTGGGCCGGTCGCTGAAGCGCAGGCTGAGTTGTTGCAGGCGGAGCAGGTTCTGGCGCAGTTGCGAGGCGGCGCGCTTGGCAGCCGCGCCGGGGTTGTGCAGTTCGTGCATCAGGCCGGCCGCCAGCGTGCCCAGGGAGACCAGCTTCTCGCGGTGCAGCGCCTCGACCTGGTAAGCCTTGAGCCGCTGCGAATTATTGGCCAGGATTTCCCGCCGCGCCGAGGGGCAGCAGGCGAGGATTGTCCAGAACTGTTCTTGGTTGAAGCGCAGCAGCACGGAATCCTGCGCGGCCAGAATGAAGAAAGGCGACAGGGCCTTGCCGGTCAGCAGGGGAGTTTCGCCAAAGCCCTCGCCGGCGCTGGCGATACCCACCACGGTTCGCGCGCCATCCGTCTCCGGACGCTCGGCGCGAATTTCGCCGTCGAGCACCAGCCAGTAGGAGCGCAGCGGCTGGCCCGGCTCCACCAGCACTGCGCCGGCCTTGGCCTTTACGTGGTCCACTCGCTCGACGCCGTGCAGCGCGGCAAAGTCCGTTTCAGCAAAGGGCCGGGTGTGGCGCAGAGCCCCGGCAACCTCAAGCAAGGGTAACTGCTCAATCTCCATTGGTTGTTCGACCTGGGCCATTGTCTCTTTCCGCTCTAGGTCTCTGACAGGATAATTTCGCACCTCTGGTTCATACCTTCCCAGGTCCCAAAATCGGGACCTGGGGCACCCAGTGTTGGCACATCTTCAAGCTGTCAGAGGCCTAGAACCCCGCCAGATACTGGTGCGCAAACTGTACCGCGATCGAACCCTCACCCACTGCCGAGGCCACCCGCTTGACCGAGCCATGGCGTACATCGCCGGCCACAAAAACGCCGGGCACGCTGGACTCGAGCAGAAACGGCTCGCGCGGCTCCCGCCATTGCTCAGGCAGCCTGCCTTCCGAGCGCAAATCCGGCCCGGCCAGCAGGAAGCCCTTTTCGTCCCGCAAAATGGCGGCCGGCAGCCACTCGGTGCCGGGCGCCGCGCCGATGAACACGAACAACGACGTGGCCGGCACGCGATACTCCCCTTGCGGGCCGCGCAGTTGCAAAGACTGCAAACGCTTGTCGCCTTCCACCGCAACGACCTGCGTTTTTGGCGTCAACACAATATTGGATGTGCGCTCGATCTCATCGATCAAGTATTTCGACATGGTGGCCGAGAGGCCCTCGCCGCGCACCAGCATGGTTACCTTGCAGGCGAACTTGGCAAAGTGCAGCGCGGCCTGGCCGGCGGAGTTGGCGCCGCCCACGATGAAGACCTCTTCGTCCTTGCAGGAAACCGCCTCAACCAGCGCGGCGCCGTAGTAAATTCCTCTTCCGGTCAGGCGGCCCGCGCCGGGAATATCGAGCTTGCGGTATTGAACGCCGGGGGCCAGCAGCACGACGTGGCTCGATACCTCGCGGCCGTCCGCCAGTTGGACCATGCGGTACTGGCCGTCGATGCGCAGGCCGGTAGCCCGCTGGGTGAGGAACTCCGCGCCGAACCGGGCTGCCTGGATGTGCGCGCGGCGTCCCAGGTCGGCGCCGGTGATGCCCGAAGGGAAGCCGAGGTAGTTCTCGATCCGCGAAGTGGAGCCCGCCTGCCCGCCCGGCGCCTCGGGTTCAATGACCAGCGTGCGCAGCCCCTCGCTGGCCCCATAGACCGCGGCAGCCAGCCCTGCCGGTCCGGCGCCCACAACCACCATGTCATAGAAATCCTGGGCCGCCTGCGTGCTCAGGCCCACGCGCGCCGCCAATTCGTCGGGCTCGGGGTCCACCAGCGAAGTGCCATCGGCAAACAGCACCACCGGCAACTGGTCCGGGCGCAATTGCCGCTCTTCCAGCAGCTTCAGGGCATCTTCGCTGGCGGCAATGTCGAGCCAGCGGTAGGGCACATGATTGCGGGAGAGAAAGCTGCGCACCTTGTGGTCCTGGAGGGACCAGCGGTGGCCGATCACGCGCAACCCCTCGAAAGGCGGCTGGAAGCCGGCCTGCCAGTCTTCCAGTTGGTCGGCCAGCACCGGATAGAGCTTTTCTTCCGGCGGGTCCCAGGGCTTGCTGAGGTAATAGTGGATGCGGGCGGTGTTGATGGCCCGGATGGCCGCCTCGGTGTCGGCATAGGCGGTGAGCAGAATCCGCCGCGCCTCGGGATACGGTTGGCGCGAACGCTCGAGGAACTCCACGCCCGTCATGCCCGGCATGCGCTGATCGCTCAACAGCAGCGCTACCGGCTCCTGGCGCGCTTTCAGTTGGGCCAGCATCTCCAGGGCCGCCTGCCCGCTGGAGGCGCGCATCACCCGGTAGGTGGCGCCATATTCGCGGCGCAGATCCTGCACCACCGCTTCCAAAACGCTTGCATCGTCGTCTACCGCCAGTAGAATCGGCCTCGCCATATACCCCCAGTTTAAGGGGGATTGTTCCTTTTTGTGTCCTTGCCCGGACAGGGTCAGGCGGATTTTCGACAAGAACGGTCCTTTTTGGCGCGGGGCGTGACGGTTCCCCTTGGGAAGACCACAGCCGAAGTGCCTGCCAGGGGCATTCTGAGTGAGGGGCAATTGCATGAACGGAATTCCGTTCTTCATCGTGATTCGATCCGGCCCTCCGGGGCGGGTTCATCGGCGTAAAACGCATTCCCAGGGCTTCGCCCTGGGCTATTCTCGCTGCCTCCCTCCGGGAGGGGCACCCAGACCAGCCTGCTCAGAAGGCAAGACGGACCTGACTCGGCGACAAGAAGCCTTTTTGCGATTGCCCGTGCATCCTGAGCGAGGCTACGCCTGCGAATTCTCGTGACGCTGCCGGGAAGGAGACTGTAATCTCATCGGTAGGAAAGACAGCCGAGCAGATTTACCTGCCACCTTGGTCCTGTTACGAAGGGAATCCGGGGCAGGCGCAGTGTTTCAAATGCAGACAGCCCCAACTCTTCTCCCCGTTCTGCCGATAGTGCCTCAAGGGGCAGAAACAGTTGCCTGAGCTTGAGCTCCTGTTTCCGGGCTCACCGCAGACGAGGCGCACATCATGAACAAAATCATCCTGGCCGATTCACAGGCAATTTTCCGCGCAGGCACCGCCAAGGTGCTCGCCAGGGACGAAGATCTGCGCATCATTGCGCAGTGCACGGACGTGGAGCGCATGTTGCACGCAATCATGACCTTTCCTGGCTCCGTCGTGCTATTTGCCGCATCCCTGCGCCCGGATCTGACGCAACTGCGCACCCTGCTTGAGACCCACGGGAGCCGCGGCATTGTGATTGCCGAGAACAACGAAACCGCCGGCTCCTATATGCAGCAGGGCTTTCGGGGCGTGATTTTTCGCAACGTTACCGCGCCGGCGCTGGTGGAGTGTGTGCGGCGCGTGGCCGCGGGAGAAACCTGGCTGCCTCCGCAACTGGTGCCGCATGAAGCGCCCGAAGACGATATGGTGGGGACGCGCGTCCGCGATCGCTTCACCCCCAAGGAGATGCGCATTGTGGCGCTGATCGTGCAGGGCTGCAAGAATCGCGAAATCGCCGTCCGCCTGAAAACCACCGAACAGGTGATCAAGAACTATCTGCGCTCGATCTACGACAAGACCGGGGTCAGCGACCGCCTGGAACTGGCTTTGTTCACCATCCACCACCGGGTGCTGGCGCAGGCCGCAGCCGAGGTCGGCAGCAAACTGGAAGCCGAGGAACAGGGCGCGCCGCCCGCCGTGGCGTAAAGGCGGGTGGCCACTCTTTCTCTGCCAATGAGGGGTGCGCTCCATCCACAGTTTTGGGGCCGCGCAAGGGCGGGCTCCCCGGCATGAACCACAGTCTCACAGAAGGAACCAGCGTTGCGCGAGCCGCTGGGATGAGCCGGTAGAACCCATTGATTCTGCTTGGTTTATTTGTGGAGTTAGAGATTTTTACTGGGACACTGGTGCTGTACCTCCCCGGAGCCTGCTCGCGCAAGTGGTTGATTATGAGTTGGTTATTTGCGGTTTACAGTCTTACAGCCGGAAAATCGCGCTTTTTCTGGGGGGGCGGCAGGCGATTGATCCACTATCGTCTGTTGTTTCAGATGGTTGTGGTTCATGGGCACCTCCAAATGCAGCCTTAAATGTGGGTATTTTCTCTAAAAAGCAAGGTAAAACGCCTGGTTGCGAAGGCGGGCAACGATGAAGGTTGCGCCTTCAGCCCAGAGCCCGTTGCAGCCGGCGTGAGTTCATCCCTTTCCCAGGGCGCCCAGCCCAGGGTGGTTTCTGCGCTCGTTGAGTCAATTCCAATTGTGCGCCAGCGGAGGATAATTCTCGGCAAAGTGCGGAGGGCAAAGCGCCGACTTCTGGGGGGCGGGGCCTGGTTCGGGAACGGACAACGGGCGCGTTGGCCTTGGAGGCTTCCCAGGTCTGAAAATCGAGATCCTTCGGCAAGTTCAGGACGGGCTCTGGGGCACCCTCCGTCGTGGAATTCTTCTGCAATGACGGCGGAGTGTTGTGCCAGCCCACCCTTCGCAAGGCACGCGAAGGCTGGGGCACCCGCACCCAGCGCGGATTTCCGACATCCCAGGTCTCAAAATCGAGACCTGGGGCACCCAATTCTCTTTCTTTCGAGACCTGGGGCGGCCGGCAAGCAGGTGTTTTCTGTTTGACCTCTCCCTATCCCATCCTGTATCCCAGTCACAACAGATTCTCAACGACAAATTCCCCTCGGAGACTCCCACATGCCCGTTCCAACTGCCATCGCCGGCGCCGCCAGCGAGTTTTCGCTGAACACCGGCTCTCTCCAGAAGGCTGTCGCCGATCTCACGCCCGAGCAATGGCTCGGCCGTCCCAGCGACCACTCGAATCACATCACGTGGATCGTCGGGCATGTGATCTGGGCCCGCCACGCGCTCATCAACCGCGTCGGCGGTACGTGGTCCTGCCCCGGCGTCGAGGTCTTCGCCCGCTCCGCCAAGCTCGACGCAAGCAGCAGCTACCCGTCCCCGGAGGCGCTGCTGGCCCTGTGGCGCGACTCTGCCACCGCGCTGGACGTTACCCTGGCGGAGCTCACGCCGGAAGCGCTGGCCGCGCCCGCCCCTCCCGGGCCGCCCAGCCCGGACGGCAAGGTCAGCGGGTTCATCGGGGTCTTAGCCTGGCATGAGACCTATCACCTCGGCCAGATCGCTTACCTGCGCAGTTGGCTTGGCCACTCCGGCCTCTTCGGCTAAAGCCGCAGTTATTTGGTTCCTGTAAGGATGGGGCACCCGGCGGAATACCCGAGAGGCATACCTCAGGGGCTGAAGCCCGCGTTGATTCTGCATGGCTTATGTCCGGGCTGAAGCCCGGACCTACCGCCCGAACGCGTTTTTCCGCAGCATGTGAGGCCGTGCCCTTTCAAAGCGTCTCTGCACCAACAGGGGAAATGTTCCAAAGCCAAAAAATGTAGATATTCTGTATCCGACCTTCGGCGCGGTGAAACTGCGCCGAAGGATGGGGCACCCGCTGTTTCCTGACCAGAGGGTTGTGCATTCCCAGGTCCCAGAATCGGGACCTGGGGCACCCAAGTTGGTACAACTTCAAGCGGCCAGAGACCTAGCGAGCGTCTGCCGTATGCAGTGCTTCGGCGACGCTCTTGGCCTGGGTGAAGAGCAGCAGATAGTCCGGGCCACCGGCCTTGGAGTCGGTGCCGCTGAGGTTGAATCCGCCAAAGGGATGCGCTCCCACCATGGCGCCGGTGCATTTGCGGTTGAAGTAGAGATTGCCCACGTGGAACTCGCGGCGGGCGTGGTCCAGGCGGGCACGGTCACTGGTATACAAGGCGCCGGTCAGGCCGTAGACGGTGTTGTTGGCCACCGCGAGGCCCTCCTCGAAGCTCTCGACGCGGATGAGCGCCAGCACCGGGCCAAAGATTTCTTCCTGGGCCAAGGTGGACTCCGGCGGCACATCGGCAAAGACGGTGGGCTCGAGGAAGTAGCCGCCCTCGGCGGTAGCGGGCGCATGGCCGCCGATGATCAGCCTGGCTTCCTTTTTGCCGGTTTCGATGAAGGCCAGCATGGAATCCAGAGCGGCCTGGTTGATGACCGGGCCGAGGCTGGGGTTGGCGGCGGGATCGCCCACCGTGAGTTGCGCCACGCGGGTGCGGAGCCGCTCGATAAAGACATCGTAGACAGGGGCTTCAATGATGGCGCGGGAGCAGGCGGAGCACTTTTGCCCGCTGAAACCGAAGGCCGAGGCGACCACGCCTTCGACGGCCAGGTCGAGTTCGGCGTCGGCGCAGACCAGGATGGAATCCTTGCCGCCCATCTCCAGGATGGTGCGCTTGATCCAGATCTGGCCGGGCTGGGCCTTGGCGGCGCGCTCGTGAATCTCAAGGCCCACGGCCTTGGAACCGGTGAAGGCGATGAAGCGGGTCTTGGGATGCTGGACCAAGGAGTTGCCATAGGTGGCTCCGGAGCCGGGGCAGAAGTTGACCACGCCCTCGGGCAGGCCGGCTTCTTCAAGCACTTCCATGAATTTGGCGGCGATGGTGGGGGCGTCGCTGGAGGGCTTGAGGATGACCGTGTTGCCGGTGACGATGGAGGCGGCGGTCATGCCCGCCATGATGGCGAAGGGGAAATTCCAGGGGGGGATGACGGCGCCCACGCCGAGCGGGATATAGAGCAGCTCGTCGCGCTCGCCGGGCAACTGGATGGGCGGGACGGCGGTGGCCAGGCGCAGGGCTTCGCGCGCGTAGAACTCGAGAAAATCGATGGTTTCGCCCACGTCGGCGTCGGCTTCAGCCCAGTTCTTGCCCACCTCGAAGGTGAGCCAGGCGCAGAACTCGAACTTGCGCTGGCGGATGATTTCCGCCGCGCCCAGCAGCAGCGAAGCCCTTGTGGTTACGGGCGTCCGGCTCCAGGAGGCGAAGGCGCTGAGGGCCGCCTGCATGGCCTGTTCGGCGTGCCCGACGCCGGCTTTCTGGTGAATGCCCACCACCTGGGCGGGGCGCGCGGGGTTCAGGGAGCGGATCTTCTCCGGGGTCTTGAACCGGTGGCCGCCGATGACCAGATCGTACTCTGCGCCCAGCTGGGCGGCGACCAGGTCCAAGGCGGCGTGCATGTTGCGGAGGTTTTCCGGGGCCTTGAAATTGGTGAAAGGCTCATTCACAAACCCGCCCTGGGGCGAGCGCGGCTGAATTTGGGTGGAAAGAGTAGTTGCCATAGCGACCTTAGTGTAGTCGAGTTGCGAGGGGCGGAGGGGAGGATTTGGGTCGGCAGCGGGGCAATTGCATGAACAGCGATCCTGATTCTCATCAGGATTCGATCCACCCCTCCGGGGCGGATTCATACCACTGAAACGCTTTCCCAGGGCTGCGCCCTGGGCTATTTTCGCCGCCTCCCTCCGGGAGCCGCGCCGAAAGCATGCCCGTTCCAAAGGCATACCGAACCCGGTTCGGCAACAAAGAACGTTCATGCGGTTGCCCTGGGTGGGACAGCGGGCCGGCGGGCGGAGTTGCGGCCCAGGTCTCAGAAGCGGGACCTGGGGCACCCGGCTGGATTGAGGGAAGAGGGAGTGGGGGGCAAAAGCTGCGTTTTTCCCTTGACATCCGACAAGAGCGTGGGCGAAGCTGTTGTCGAACATCGAGGGGAAACATGCCGCCATCTACCGATTTGCTGCAAGGGACACTGGATTTGCTCATTCTGCAAACGCTGGCCGGGGGGCCGATGCACGGCTGGGGCGTGGCGCAACGCATCCAGCAAGTGTCGAAAGAGGTGTTGCAGATTGGCCAGGGATCGCTCTACCCGGCGCTGCACCGGCTGGAATACAAGGGGTGGATCGAGGCCGACTGGGGGAACTCCGAGAACAACCGGCGGGCCAAGTTCTATGCGCTGACGGCGACGGGCCGCAAGCAACTGGAGACGGAGTTGCAAACCTGGGAGCGGCTGTCGGCGGCGATTGCCCTGGTGCTGGGGCGGAGCGTGGAGGCCTCGGCATGACAAAAGGATGGCTGAGACGGTGCGGGTTTCTGCTACGGCAAACGCTGCGGCCGGCCCGGCGGCAGAGCGAACTGGACGAGGAGCTGCAATTTCATCTGGAGCAGTCGATGCTGGCGAATGTGGCTGCGGGGATGACGGCAGAGGAGGCGCGGCGGCAGGCGCTGGTGGAGTTTGGCGGCGTGGAGCGGGCGCGGGAGCAGTGCCACCAGCAGCGGCCGGGCTGGTGGATAGACACGGTCATGCAGGATGTCCGTTATGCGCTGCGGGGATTCCGGCGCAATCCTGTTTTCACGATCACGGTGATTGCCACGCTGGCGCTGGGCATTGGCGCGACCACGGCGGTTTTCAGCGTGGTGGATCGGATTCTGTTCCGCAGCCTGCCTTATGCGCACGACGACCGGCTGGTGTCGGTGGGGCTGGTGCAGTCGCTGGAGCGGCAGGAGTTCACCGTTGGGGGCTTTTTCTTTGACTGGCGCGACAATCAAAGGCCCTTTGAGGCTTTTGCCTCGCAGGAAGCGCTTCCTCATGCGTGCGATCTGGTTGAGGCCAATCCGGCGCAACTGAATTGCATCCATGCGCAAGCGGGCTTTCTGCCGCTGCTGGGGATTTCGCCGGTGCTGGGGCGCAACTTTCTGCCGGAAGAGGACCGGCCCAACGCGCCGCGGGTCGCGCTCATCTCCTATGGCTTGTGGCTGGATCACTACAACCGCGATCCAGGCGTGCTGAACCGGACCATCGATGTGGATGGCAGTGCGGCGCGGGTGATTGGCGTGCTGCCCCAGGGCTTTGAACTGCCCACCCTGCAAGCGGCCGATGTGATGATGCCCATGGCGCTCGACGAAGGGGTCGAGCGCAAATCAAGCCCTGGGCACCCCATGCGCACCTTTGCCCGGCTCAGGCCGGGAGTGAGCCTTGCGCAGGCCAAGGCGGAGTTGGGGCCGCTGTTCCTGCACACGCGGGATACCTTGATCCCGGCGCCGATTCGCAAGGACTTCCACTTGAGCGTGCGCTCGCTGCGCGACCGCGAGACCAAGGACGTGCAGTTGACGGCCTGGATTCTGCTGGGCTCGGTGCTGGCAGTGTTGCTGATTGCCTGCGCCAATGTGGCCAGCCTGATGATGGCGCGGGGCGAGGCGCGGGAGCGGGAGCTGGCGGTGCGCTCCGCGCTGGGCGCCAGCCGGGGAAGGCTCGTCCGGCAGGCGCTCACCGAGGCCGCACTGCTCTCGGTTGCGGGCGCTGCGGTGGGAATGGCGCTGGCGGAGGGTTTGCTGCGCGTCTTCCTGGCCCTTGCTCCCACCGGCATTCCGTTTCTGAAGCGAGCGGGCCTGGACCTGCGCATCGCGCTGTTCACTGTGGTGTTATCGCTGATCTGCGGAGCGATCTTCGGTTTGCTGCCTGCCCTGCAAACGCCGCGCGCCGCAGCCCTGGCCGCGCGGGCCGTCCAATCCCGCCGGCGCACGGTGTTGCGCCGGAGCCTGGTGGTGGGCCAGATCGCCATCAGCATGGTTCTGCTGGCGGGCGCGGCGCTGCTGCTGAGGAGCTTCAAGAACATGGAGCAACAGAGGCTGGGCATGGAGACCCAGGGAGTGCTGACGGCGCGGATTGCGCTGCCGGGGTTCCGCTATGACACCGGCCAGAAAAAAATGGCGTTCTATCTGCGGGCGGAGGCGGCGCTGCGGTTGCTGCCGGGGATTCGCGCGGTGGCGTTCACTGATTCGGTGCCCCCCGGCGGCTGGAACAGCGGAGAACGATTTTCGGATCTGGCGGCTGAAGGGAAACCGCAGCCTGCGCCGGGAACAGGCGGCTCGCTGGTGACCCGCGGGGTCACGCCCGACTACTTCCGGGCGCTGAATATCCCCATGGTGCGCGGCCGCGGCTTTACCGAGGCCGATCGAACGGGCAGCGCCTACCTGGTGGTGCTGAGCCGGCTGCTGGCGGCGCGCATGTTTCCGGGTGAGGACCCGGTGGGCAAGCGCATCCGGAGGGGGCGCGACGGCGTTTGGTTCACGGTGGCGGGCGTGGCGGAAAACGTGAAGAATGGCGGGCTGACCGAGCCGGACGATCCGGAGATCTACTTCCTGCGGCGCAGCGTGCAGCAGGACTGGGGCGGGCGCATGCCGGTAGGCGAGGTGATGAGCGGCGCGGCGCCGGTGATGATTGTGGATGCGCTGCTGCCGGCAAAGACCGTGGCGCCGTGGGTGCGGGCGCAGATTGCCGGGATCGACCCCACGGTTCCCGTAGAAATGGAACCCCTTAACCAGAGCGTGAGCAAACTGGCGGACCGGCCGCGCTTCGAGACGGCGCTGCTGGGGTTCTTTGCGTTCTGCGGGCTGCTGATGGCGGTGATCGGGCTGTATGGGGTGATTGCGTTTGTGGCCGCGCAGCGGACGCAGGAGATTGGCGTGCGCATGGCGCTGGGCGCCACGCGGCTGGACGTTTTGCGGCTGATTGCGGGCGAAGGCGTGCGGCTGATTTTGCTGGGAGGTGCGTTGGGGTTGGCTGCGGCGCTGGCTGCGGCGCAACTGCTGAAGAGCCTGCTCTACAACGTGGGGCCGCACGATCCGGCGATGTATGCCGCGGCTACGCTGCTGCTGGCCCTGGTGGCGCTGGCGGCCACGCTGATTCCGGCGCGGGCGGCGATGCGGGTTGAGCCGGTGGCGGCGCTACGCTACGAGTAACTGGTGAAACGGAGGGGCGCGGCGAGGGTGGGGCACCCGGCGGGCGGGTTGCATCGAGAGTAAGCGCCAGGCCTTTGCCGGCGGAGTGGTTTTGTTCCGGAGGTTTCCGCATGATGAGAGAATTCCTGACCCGGTTGCGCTTCCTGCTGCTGTTGCGGCCAAACGCCGAACTGGACGAGGAACTCCAGTTTCATCTGGAGCAGTCAACCGCGACGAAGATGGCTGCGGGCGTGCCTGCGGCCGAGGCGCGGCGACAGGCGCTGATCGAATTCGGCGGGGTGGAGCGCACGCGGGAGCAGTGCCACCAGCAGCGACCGGGCTGGTGGCTGGGCACCGTGTTGCAGGATGTGCGCTATGCGCTGCGGGGATTCCGGCGCAACCCGGTCTTCACGATCACGGTGATTGCCACGCTGGCGCTGGGCATTGGCGCGACGACGGCGGTTTTCAGCGTGGTGGACCGGATACTGTTTCGTAGCTTGCCCTACGCGCACGCCGACCGGCTGGTGTCGGTCGGCCTGGTGGCTCCCATTATTCCGCAGGAATTCATGCTGGGCGGTTCCTACTACGACTGGCGCGACAATCAGAAGCCCTTCGAGGCGCTGACTTCGGAAACCGGCGTGGATGCGTGCGATCTGACCGAACGCAATCCTGCGCGGCTGAAATGCGCGAGCGTGGAAGCGAACTTTCTGCCCACCTTCGGCATCTCGCCGGTGTTGGGGCGCAATTTTCTGCCCGAGGAGGACCGGCCGCACGGTCCCAAGGTGGCTCTCATCACGTATGGATTGTGGCTCTCGCATTACGGGCTCGATCCGGGTATTGTGAACCGGCTGGTGACTATCGATGGAAATCCGGTGCGCGTGATCGGCGTCCTACCCAAGGACTTCGAGATGCCAACGCTGGAGGCCGCAGACGTGGTGGTGCCCCAGGCCCTGGACGAGGCGGAGCAACGCAAGGCCGATCCCGGCCGGGTGATGTATGCGTTTGCGCGGCTGAAGCCCGGCGTGAGCATCGAACAGGCCGAGGCTGCTTTGCAACCTGTGTTCAATTACTCGCTGAGCCTGGCTCCGCCCCAATTCCGCAAGGAAGTGCATTTGCGGGTGAGACCGGTCAGAGACCGCGAGGTGCAGGATGTGCGCCTGGTAGCGTGGATCTTGCTGGGGGCCGTGCTGGCGGTGCTGCTGATTGCCTGCGCCAACGTGGCCAGCCTGTTGATGGCGCGCGCCACGGCGCGGGAACGGGAGCTTGCGGTACGCTCCGCGCTGGGCGCCAGCCGAGGCCGGTTGATTCGCCAGGCGCTGACTGAGACTCTCCTCCTGTCCCTTGCGGGAGCAGCCGCGGGATGCATGCTGGCCGAGATCCTGTTGCGCGTGTTCATCTTCATCGCTCCGGCCGGCATTCCCTTTCTTGGCAAGGCGCAGATCGATCTTCGCATCATCCTGTTCACCGTCCTTCTTGCGCTGCTGTGTGGCGCGGTGTTTGGCGTCTTGTCCGCATTGCCGAGGCCGCAGGCTGGCGCGCTGGCCGCGCGCGCAACAGGCTCCATCACGCACGCTTGGATGCGGCGTTCGCTGGTGGCGGGACAGATTGCCGTGAGTATGATCCTGCTGACCGGTGCGGCCCTGTTATGGCGCAGCTTCAGCAACCTGGAGACGCAGCATATGGGCATGCAAACGCAGGGAGTGTTGGCGGCCCATATCGCGCTTCCGCGCTATCGATACACGACGGCACAGCAGCAGATGGAGTTTTTCAAGCAAGCTGAAGCCGCCTTGCGGCGTCTTCCTGGTGTTTCAGCGGTGGGAATGAGTGACTCCCTGCCTCCCGGCGAGCTTCATGGCGAACAGATTTATAGCAACATGGCGATTGCGGGCAAGCCGCGGCAGGCAGGCGGGACGGGCGGCATGGTTACCTGGCGCTGGGTAACGCCGGAGTACTTCAAGGCGCTCGATATTCCGATCGTTCGCGGGCAAGGCTTTAGCGAGGAGGAGCGAACGCAAAGTCAGGGCTTCCTGATTCTGAGCCAGTTGCTTGCAGCGCGCATGTTCGGCAATGAGAACCCCATCGGAAAGCAGGTGCAGCCCGTTCCTGGCGGACCGTGGTACACCGTTCTGGGGGTGGCCGCGAACGTGAAAAACGCCGGGCTGACCGGTGCGGACGAGCCTGAATTCTACCGGCTCAGGCGCAGTTTCGCCGAAGATTGGAACCCGTGGGCCGTGATGATTCTGAAAACCTCGCTTTCCCCCGAGGCTGCGGCGCCGTGGGTGCGGGCGCAGATTGCCAGGATCGACCCGACGGTTCCCGTAGAAATGGAAGCCCTTAACCAGAGCGTGAGCAAACTGGCGGACCGGCCGCGTTTCGAGACGGCGCTGCTGGGGTTCTTTGCGTTCTGCGGGCTGTTGATGGCGGGGATTGGCTTGTATGGCGTGATTGCGTTTGTGGCCGCGCAGCGGACCCAGGAGATTGGCGTGCGCATGGCGCTGGGCGCCACGCGGCTGGACGTCTTGCGGCTGATTGCGGGCGAAGGCGTGCGGCTGATTTTGCTGGGATGTGCGTTGGGGTTGGCTGCGGCGCTGGCTGCGGCGCAACTGCTGAAGAGCCTGCTCTACAACGTGGGGCCGCACGATCCGGCGATGTATGCCGCGGCTACGCTGCTGCTGGCCCTGGTGGCGCTGGCGGCCACGCTGATTCCGGCGCGGGCGGCGATGCGGGTTGAGCCGGTGGCGGCGCTACGCTACGAGTAACTGGTGAAACGGAGGGGCGCGGCGAGGGCTGGTTGCCAGCCCACCCTGGCCGCAAAGACAAAGGCGCGGCGAGGGTGGGGCTTCCGGGATTGAGGCCCACGGGCACCGATGACCTCGCATCGACGGCAGCGCCGGAGAATCGATGGATTCTCCGGCGCGGGCTGGCGATTGCCGATCATTTCCCCGTTTCGCTGGGCTGGTTGGCGACCTGGAGGTAATTCTTCACGCTGAAGACGCCGGGGACGCCGTTGGCGCGGAGAAAGGCAGCTTCCTTGTCGGCTTGCGAGTCGACCACGCCATAGAGTTCCACGTGGCCGTTCTGCACCGAGATGCGGATGGGCTTGGCGGGGTCCATGGCGTACTTGTTGAGCGGCCCATAGCCATAGACGGCGCGGGCCACCTCCATGCGTGTCTGGCCGTCCATCATAGAGGTGGGATCGACTTCGACCTCGTCCACCACATCCTTGACGCCGGGATGAGTGGCGACCAGGGCCAGGGCGGAGTCCTTGTCTACATAGGTGCGGGCGTGTCCGCCCAGGGTCACTGCGCCGTTTTCCACGCGAACGGAGATGGCGTTGAAGGTGTTGCCGTAGCCGACGCGGTCATAGGCCAGCTTTTCCGCCAGTTTGGCCTGGAGTTCGCTGTCGGGAACCGTGGGTCCGCCCACTTCGATCAGGTTGCGGATCGCCTCGACACCCTTGGCCTTGTGGACGCGCTTCTCGGCATCGGCCTTGTACTCATAGAGGCTCACGGTTCCGGTCAAGGTGGCAATGCCGTTGTCTACGCTGACTTTTACTTCTTTGAACTGCGACTTGTTGAGCCGCGCCGCAGCCGCCGTGGCCGCCGGGCTGTCCTGCTGCGCCTGTGCCGCTGCCAGGGAAATCTGGGGCAGGCAGAGAAGAGCTCCGGCAAACAGTCCGGCAAGCACGGTGATCCGGGTGGTGCGCATCGTTCTGGTCATTGAGAAAACCTCCTTGCGGTTGCAATAAAACCTGGGGACGACGGCTGGCGATGGATTGCCAGCCATCTGCCTCTATAGACATGGATGCAAGGGAAATGTCGCGGGCCACCTGCGGTGGGGCCAACCTTTTTTTATTTGATGGAGTTTGTCGTTTCCCACCCTTGCGACAGGAAGAAGTCGCAAGGATGGGGCACGGGGCTTTTGTGCGGCTTCAGGCACAGCGTTCATTCCAGCCGTAACTCGCGGCGGCGAGTTACGGCTGCTCAGGATGACAGCAAGGGTGAGGCACGGTGCATAAGACGATCAATGACTTCTGCCTAACCCACCCTAGCGACAAGAATAAGAACGTCGCGAGGGTGGGGCACCCACGCCTCTGCGCGGGGAAGTTGGGGTACCCGAGTTTGCGCGGAGTGGAGAGGGGCCGGGGCTGGTCAGAAGCGGTAGCGCAGGGCAAGTTGGGCGAGGCGGGGAGAGAGGGCGCTGACGGCCTGGCCGAAGCTCGAGCTGGAGAGATTGCCCTCGACGACAGCGGGGCCGAAGAACTGGGCGTGGTTGAAGAGGTTGAAGGCCTCGGCGCGGAACTCGAGGGCGCGGTTGTCTTTGACTAGCAGGCTGCGGGAGAGGGTGGCGTCGAAGTTCTCCAGGCCGGGGCCGGAGAAGAAGCGGCGGCGTGCGTTGCCCATTGTGCCCAGGGCGGGCAAGGAGAACTGGGAAGCGTCAAAGACGGCCGCGCCGTGGCGGGGGTCGCGGTGGAGGGAGAGCGAGGCGCCGGTAAAGGCGGGGGTGTCGACGCCGTTGTTGTTGATGCCGTTGGGGATGGTGCCCAGCAGGGAGGTGTCGTTGTTGTTGAGCAGGGTGACGGGTAGGCCGGAGGTGAAGCGGGCGATGCCGGCGACGGCCCAGCCGGCAGCAATGGCATGGAGCGCGCCCCTGGACCTGGTTTCAGGCAACTGATAGCGGAAGCTGGTGACCAGGTTCTGGCGCAGGTCAAAGGCGGAAAGAGCGCGGCTGAGCGAGGGATTGACGGGGTTCACCGGTTCGGGCAGGCCGGATGACTGGTCGATGGATTTGGAGAAGGTGTAGCTGGCGAGCAGGTCGAGGCCGCGGGCGCTGGCTTTGAAGCTGGCTTCAAGGGCGTTGTAGTTGGCGTTGGCAATGGTGCGCTGCAATTCGACGCTGCCGAAGGCGGGGCCGAAGCGGGTGCGGGCGGCCTGCTCGTTGAAGGGGCCGCAGAGCTGGGAACCGAGCGCGAGGCAGAGGGCGGGGTCGGCGGGGTTGGCCTCTTCCAGCACCAGCAGGTGATGGGAGGAGGTGCCGACGTAGCTGAGCGAGGCCAGGGCGCCAGCGCCGAACTGGCGCTCGACACTGGCCATCCAATGCTGGGCGTAGGGGGTTACGTCGCTGGGGTCGACGGCGGGAATGCCGACCAGGGGCTCGAACTGGGACCAGTCCACGGTGGTGTCGGGATGGGCGCGGCTGACGTCGAAGGCAACCTTTTGCAGGGGAAAGCGCTGCCCGGCGTCGACGCCGGTGGCGGCCACGGTGAAGGGCGAGGCAAACAGCGGCGGCGCGGCCGAGGTGTAGGTGTAGCCATAGGGCGGGTTGGCGCTCATGATGCCGGCCGAGAGGCCTTCGTAGGCGGTGTAGAAGATGCCGTAGCCGAGGCGAAGGCTTGTTTGTCCCGGCTGGCCGGTGAGCCGGTTGAGCCAGGGAGTGGCGAAGAACGGTGACCAGGCCACCCCGGCGCGGGGAGCAAAGTTGTTGCGGGCGGGCGCCAGCGAGGCCGAAACGCCGGGGTCGCCGGGGAAGACCAGGCCTTGGGGCGCGCCGGGAAAGACCTGAGACTGCTGGCCCTCGACCAGGGTTTGCAACTGGTTGTACTTTTCCCGCCAGGGGCGGATGCGGTCCCAGCGCCCGCCAAAGTTGATGGTCAGCTCGCTGGAGTACTTCCAACTGTCCTGGGCAAAGGCGGAGAGATAGAGGTTGCGGTTGTAGAAGCTGCCCGCCTGCCCCTGGGTATAGCTGGAGGGTACGCCGAGCAGGAAGTCGGCGAAGTCCAGGCCGGTTTCGGAGCCGCTGAAGGCGAAGCTGCCGTTGAAGATCACATCGGGGTGGGTGTTGATCTGGTTGGAGTGCAGTTCGGCGCCGGCCTTGAAGCCATGCTTGCCGACGATGCGAGAGAAAGCGTCGCTGACTTCGTAGATGTTCTCGGCCTGGACAATGGCGGTGGTGTCCACGCCCAGGGTGAAGTCGTTGAAGGCGATGTTCTCAATGCCCTCGGTGGAGGGTTTGAGGGCAACGATGCCGGTGAAGCCCTGGGAGGCGAGCGAGGGGCCGACGCCGCCTTGGGGCTGGCCGACGGCGTTGGCGTTGCGCATGTAGCTCGAGTGGAACTCGTTGAGCGCCGCGCTGCCAAAGGTTACGGTATGGCCCAGGCTGGCGAGTTGAGCGCGGCCCCTGGAGGTGGCGCTGAAGCCGGGCACGCTGGCCCCGCCGGTGCCGGTGGGGTAGGGGTTGCAAAGCGAATAGCCGTCGAGGAAGTAGTAGGCGGTGAGCGTGCCCTTGCCGTGGGACCAGTCCATGCGCAGGGCGCCCTTGTTGTCGGTGAGCGTCTGGGCCTCGGCGGCGGTGGCAAAGAGCGCGCTGCCGGCGTTGGGCTGGGGGATGGATGCGAGCAGAGCTTTGGCGGGCGCGGACCATGCGCCGGCCGGGATGGAGCCCGAAGGAAAGACCTGGGCGTAGGGCTCGCCGGCGGTGACTGGAGAACCGAGCCGGGCGGAGAGCAGGGCGGCCCAGGCGGCTCCGTTGACGCTGCCGGTGAGCGGCGTCTGGCTGAAATCGCCCGCGCGCTCGGCCAGGGAGGGAACCGCGATGTCGCCGGTGTCAATGCCCTCGGTGAGACGGGTGCCCTGGTAGTCGCCAAAGAGCGCCAGGTTGCGGAGAGAGGGAGACCCACCCAGGGTGGCGCCGAACTGGTTCTGGCGATAGGCGGCGCGGTCCTGGGAGAAGTAGTTGCGGGCGTCGAGAGCGGTGTTGCGCAGGAACTCGAAGGCGCTGCCGTGCCAGGCCGGGGTTCCAGCCTTGGTGGTGACCAGCACCTGGCCGCCGCTGGAGTTGCCGTACTCGGCGTCGAAGTTGCTGGTGAGGACGCGGAAGCTGTCGATGGAGTCCAGGTTGGGCACGATGGAGGTGCCCATGTTGACGTCTTCCTCGACGTCGCTGCCATTGACGCGGAAGCCGTTGGAAGCCTCGCGCTGGCCGCTGATGGAGAGGTTGCCGGGGTTGGCGTCGCCGGAAGGCGGCGTAGAGGCCACGCCGGTCATGATGACCGCTCCCGGCTGGGCCGTGCTCATGGGCACGATGCCCGGCTGCACGGCCATGAGGTCGGTAAAGCTGCGGCCGTTCAGGGGCACGCTCTGGATCTTCTTTGTGTCCAGCGTTTCGCCGATCTGGGTGCTGGTGGTTTCCGCGGCCAGGGCGTCGGCGGTGACTTCAACGGTCTGCGCGCTGGCGGCTATTTGCAGGGCCAGGTCCAGGCTGGCGGCAGGGTGCGCTGGACTCAGCTCAACCTGGGCGGTCAGGGGGGCGAAGCCGTCCGCTGCAATATCGACCCGATAGCTGCCGGGCGCGGGCACCTGCACGGTGAATTCGCCCAGGTCGCCGGTGACGGCCTCGATGGCCGGGGAAGAACCGGCGAGACGAATGGCCACATGAGCCTGGGGAATGCGTGCGCCGCTGCCATCGTGGACGACGCCGGAGATGGTGAAGACCGGGCCGGCATAAAGCGAGGGGGCAGCGAGGGAAAGAATCAGGAGAAAAAGGGGAAGAAAGAACGGCCTCAAAAAAATGCTCCGAATTTCTGCAACGGGTCGCAGTTTGTGGAATCCGCCGGAAGCCCCCCGCTGTACGCGCCTGGAGGGGGAAGAAATCAATATCCGACCGATTCAGTCCTTGTTCAATATACGACTAAGTTAGTCCGGGATCAAGCGGGACTGGGGCGGGGGTTTCATCTGGGGGACGGACGGCCTTACAGGCGCAGCAAAAGGGCGAGGCAAGGGGAAATCTCCATATGAACGGGGCCGGTCAGGGTTTGTGTTTTCCCATCCTTGCGACAGAAAGAAGTCGCAAGGATGGGGCACGGAGCTTTGGTGGCGGGTCCTGCCGTGGTTCATTTCTGGCCGTAACACGCCCGCGCGGGTCAGGCTGCTCCCGAAGAGCAACCCTCAGGGGCTAAAGCCCGCCCTTTATTTTGTGCGACTTGTGGCACGACTAAAGTCGTGCCCTGACACTTCTTGCCCTTGAATTGAGTTTTTTCCGCAGCCTGTGAAGTCATGCCCTGAGGCTTCTTGCCCTTGAATTGAGTTTTTTTCGCAGCCTGTGAGGTCGTGCCCTGACAGGTCTTGCCCTTGAATTGACTTCTCCCGCAGCCTGTTTAGCTGTGCGGCGGGCTTGCCCAGGACTGGATGCCGAGGCTTTGGCAGGAGCGGGTGGCGAGGGCGGCTGCCTGGCGGAGGGCGGGCTCGAATTCCGGTTGGAGGGCGAAGTGGTAGCAGAATGCGCCGTGCAGAACGTCTCCTGCGCCCAGGGTGTCCGCGGCGTCGATGGGAGCGACCTCGATTTCAAAGCGGCGGCCGCAGTCCCAGCCGAGGATGGATTTTGCGCCGCGCGTGACGGCGATAGAGGGGACGCCCTGATCGGCAAACCAGGCAAAGACGGCCTCGGGGGTGGCGGGGTGGCCGGGCACTGCGAAACGCTCGCCGCAGATGGCGGCGGTGAGCAGGGGAGCGAGTTGCTCGGTTCCGGGCTTCCAACTGCCGCCGTCCAGAACGAGTGCGGCGCCGGCGTTATTACAGGCCAGGAGCAAGGGCAGGGTTTCTTCCAGGAAGAAGCCGTCGCTGAGGACGACGGGAGGGATTGCGCCCCAGGAGGCTGGTGCTTCCACAGCCCACTCGGGGCCAAGATGGCGCAGATGCACGGTCGAGATGGGCGGATTGACGATGGTGCGGCTGCCGTTGGCGGCGTTGACCAGGACGGTCGAGAGCGGCGCCTGGTAGGCAGTGCCGGCGGCGAGGTCCAGCAGGGCCAGGCCGTGGCGCTCAAGTTCAGAGCGGAGGTGCGGGGCCCACGGGCCGCCTCCGATGGCGCTGACCAGCAGAGCCTTGCCGCGCAGCAGAGAGTGGGTGATGGCGGCGTTGAGCGCGGGACCGCCGGGTGCGGCCTGGCAATGGCGCGCGTAGGCCTTGGTGTCCTCTTCGGGCAGGCAGTCCAGCCAGTAGAGGACGTCCAGGGTGGTTCGGCCGAGGAAGAGGACGCGGGAGGGATTCATATCTTCACGGTCCATTGTAGGCACCTGCGGTAGGGCCGGGGCGCTGATGGAGTTTGCTGCTTTCCCACCCATTCGCAAAGTGCGCGAATGGATGGGGCACCCGATGTATGCGGTGGCCAGCTTTCCAAAACAAGGTTGGTACCCGATGCATGCGGTGGCCAGCTTTACAAAGCAACGTTGGCCCCACCGCAGGTGGTTGGTCCCGCCGCAGGTGGCTACGGGGTTTCGGTAAGGGCTTCGGTGGCTTTGCTCATCTTGGCGGTGCGCTCGATCTTGTCCCAGTTGAAGGGCTTGCCGTCGATGGCGCGCATGACGGTTTTGAACAGGACGATGGAGAAGACCTGGCGGTAGGCAAAACGCTGCAGCCAGATGTGGAAGAGCAGCCAGCCGTCGCCCTTGTTGGCGGGGTGGCGGCGCTCGAGGCTGAAGGCCACCGAAGAGGTGACAAAGTCGATGAGCAGGAAGGCGCCGAAGTAGGCCAGCAGTTTTTCAAGGCTGGCGGCGGAGGCGGCTTCAGGATGGAAGTGGCGATTGACGAAGTAGTTGACCACGCCGGCCACGAACATGAGGTCGATGAAGGGCGAGACCAGGGGCATGAGCATCTGGAAGATGAGGATGTTGGGCAGGGCGAAGATGCCCATGGCCTTGTTGCGAATGAAGGCGCCGCGATGCTTCCAGACTGCCTGGAGGATGCCGAAGGACCAGCGGAAGCGCTGGCGCATGAGGCCTTTCATGTCGATGGGCGCCTCGGTAAAGGCCAGCGAGCGGTCTTCGTAGTCGACGCGCAGGCCCTGCTCGAGCAGGCTCATGGTGAGGTCGGCGTCCTCGGCCACGGTGTTGATGGGGTATCCGCCGGCGGCCTTGACCGGGGCGGTGCGCCAGGCGCCGATGGCTCCGGGGACGACGGTGACGATGTGGAAGAGGGCCAGGGCGCGGCGATCGAAGTTCTGGCTGGTGATGTACTCGAGGGCCTGCCAGCGGGTCCAGAGATTGACGCGGTTGCCGACCTTGGCGTTGCCGGCCATGGCGCCGATGCGCGGGTCCTCGAAGTGGGGGATGAGCTTGCTGATGGCGTCGGCGGCGATGACGGTGTCGGCGTCGATGCCGACGTAGACCTCTTCCTGGAGCCTGTCGAGGGCATAGTTGAGGGCGGCGGCCTTGCCTCCGTTGGGCTTGGTGAGCACCTGGAGGTGGCCGGCGGCAATCTCTGCCGCGTAGGCCTCGCGGGCCACTTCGGCGGTGCGGTCCGAGGAGCCGTCGTCGATGACGATGACGTGCAGGTTCTTGTAGTCGGAGTTGAGGACGGATCGGATGGTGCGGACGATCACCGTCTCCTCGTTGTAGGCGGGGATGAGAACGGCGACGCGGGGATTGTAGCCGGGCGAGGCCAGGCGGTAGGGCCTGCGCAGGCGGTCGATGATGGCCAGGATGCCGATCAGCAGCAGGCGCGCGCTCATCAGGATGTCGCCGACGAAGAAGACCATGACGATGAACTTGACGACCAGTGCGGCGCTGGAAAAGGCGATGTAATCGGGCAGGGTGCGCAGGCGCTGCCAGAAGGTGAGGCGGGGCATGACCTGGGCGGTGGTTTTGCCCATGAGGGCAGAGACCGGGACGATGGTATAGCCGTGAGCGCGCAGGGCGTCAATGAGCACGGGCAAGGCGGCCACGGTGGCGGAGCGTTCGCCGCCGCCGTCGTGGAGCAGGATGATGGAGCCGCGGAACTGCGGCTTTGTCTTCATGGTCACCAACTGGTCGAGGACCGATTGGGTAATTTCGGCGGGAGACTTGCGGGGATGTTCGTTCCAGTCGTCGGTGTCGATCTTGTTGCCGATGATGATGTAGCCGTCGTTCTGGATGCTCACCACGGGTGCTGCCTGGTCGTCGGTGTCCGGCTCTTCGTCGATGTCGTAGGGAGGGCGGAAGTAGAGCGGCTGGAGGCCGAGTTTGCTGGCGAAGAGGCGCTCGGTCAGCTTCAGCTCGAGGTCGAGCTGGCGGTTGGAGATTTCGCTGATGTCGGGATGGCTCCAGGTGTGGTTGCCGATCTCGTTGCCCTCGCGCGCCACGCGCTGCATGAGGCTGACATTTTCAGCGGCCTCGGCGCCGATCATCATGAATGTGCCCTTGACGCCCTTCTTCTTGAGAACGTCGAGAATCCTGGGCGTCCACTTGGGGTCTGGACCGTCGTCGAAGGAGAGGGCCACCTCGTTGGGGTGGTAGCCGTATTGCTCGATGGTGTAGGTGCGGGGATAGATATCCATGTGCTCATCGATGATGAGCTTCTTGCGTGGATCGAGCTCGTCGGTGTCCACCGTAACGGTGCGCTTGCCGGGCTGGGGCAGGCCGGTGACGCGCAGGATGTCGCCCTCGCCCTCGGTATCCACATCGTGGCCAGGCTGAACCGGTCCCAAGGCGCGCAGCGAGTCGGGACTGCTGGGCTTGTCCCACACGTTCCACAGGGAGCTGTCTTCAGAACCCAGCCGCCACAGGGCAAAGGTCTGGAGGCCGAGGCCGCGGGCGGCGCGCATCTCATCGAGCAGCGTGACTCCATCCAGGAACCAGACCACGTGGCGCTGGTTGCTGTCCTCGTCGATGTACTCGTAGTGGGGATTGAGGGAGTTGTAATCGAGGTCGAGGTCGGCATCGGCGTCGGAAGCGCGCTGCCAGGCATCGGAGACGGAGAGGACTTCAGTATCGACCACATGGGGCTTGAAAGCCTTGCGGGCGCGTTTCTTGCCACCAACCGGGGGCATGGACATGGTCCAGTCGTAGCCGTAGTTGCCCAGCGCGCAGATGATCTTTTCCTTGGGCACCACCTTCATCACCCTGGTCAGGTTGGCGAGGAACCACTCCTGGCTGGAGATGGGGCCGGGGTCGCTGTCGACCTCGTGCTCGTCGTAGTTCATCAGCAGAATGCCGTCGGAGTTGGCGGCAAGCAGCTTGAGGTCGTCGTTGTCGGTGGAGACGGCGGTGTTGATATAGAGGCGCAGGTTATGCGCGTGCATGTCGGCGTAAAGCTCCTGGATGAAGCTCATGTAGGCCTGGTCGGCGTTGTCGGGCAGGTTTTCAATGTCCAGCGAAAGGCCGGGATAGACCCACTCTCCCTTGGGGCCCTTGAACGCGGTAAGGAGGTGAATGATCTGCTGGCGCAGGGCGGTGCGCTTGCCCACGTCGGTGAGCACGCTGCCGATGCTGGAGTCGAAGCTCTGGGTGTGCGGGTTGTAGCTGGTGAGGTGGGGGAAGATTTCCGTGTCTTCCTTGGCAGCCTGGATGACCCGCTTGATCTTGTTGCCTTCGTCGGGGTCGCGGACCGAATTGCCCTCCACCACAGCGTATTCGCGGTTGTCGCTGGTGGTGCCCATCAGGGCTCCCGAGGGAGCGTTGACGTGGAGCCACTCAGGGAAGAGGATGTCGATCTGGTGGACATGCTCTTTGAAGGAGGAGTAGCTGGCCGCGTCGTCCTGGACGTAATAGGCGGCGCGCACACCTTCGCCGGTGTTGAAGGGAATCTCAGAGGGCTTGCGATTGGTCTTGCGGCGCGCGGGACGCTGGTTCTTGGTCCCACGCAGCACCGGGGAGCGGTCGGAAAGGGCCTTGTAGTTGTGCTTGGGTATGGGCAGCAGCAGCTCAGGCAGCCGCTGCATGCGCAGCACATTAAAGATGAAGGCGGCCAGAACGAGGGTGGAAACCACGGCCGTGATGTCGAAGATGCGGCGGAGGCGCTTCCAACGCTTTCGTTGCGGATCGAAGAAAATCTGTTTATCGGGCATGACCGGTCTCGTTTCCAGGCCGCGAAAACCGCAGAAACGGTCTACGCTATACAGTACGAATCGTATGGAAGCTGCCCCCGAGAGTCAATTGACCCCGTTGCGCCGCATGCCGGCAAGCGGGCTTTCAGTGCTGTGGGCGACGCTGGCCCTGGCCGCGGGCGCCTTTTTGCGCGTCTGGATGCTGAAGAAGTTCTTTCAGATCAACGGAGACATGCTGCTCTATGGCGATCTTGGGAAGAACCTGCTGCTGCATGGGCAGTTCGCCTTCTCCGAAGTTCACGGCACGCTGCACGCCACGCTGATCCGTCTGCCCGGCTATCCGCTCTTCCTGGCTCTCTGCTTTGGGCTGTTTGGCATGGAAAACTACTTTGCGGTGAGCGTGGCGCAGATAGGGCTGGAGCTGGCCGGCTGCCTGCTGCTGGCCGACTTTGTGCGCTCGATTGCGCCCCTGGCGCTGAAGCGGCGCGCCGCGCTGGCGACGCTGTGGCTGGCTGCGCTGTGCCCCTTCACGGCTTCGTATGCGCCTGCTCCGCTGACCGAGGCGCCCACGCTGTTTGCGATCGCGCTGGCGCTGTGGTCGCTGGCGCGCTTCCATGCGCGGCCGGGATGGGGCCCTGCGGTCTGCTTTACCGCGGCGGTCACCTATGCGGCGCTGCTGCGGCCCGACGGCGCGCTGCTGGCCGTGGCGCTGGCGCCGGCGCTGGTGTTGCGGGCGGCAAAAGAGCGCGGGCCAAGCGCGCAGCGGCATCTGGCCCGCATGGCGCTGGTGTGCGCCTTACTGGCGCTGGCCCCGTTTGCCGCGTGGACCTGGCGCAACTGGCAGGTTTTTCGTGTCTTCCAGCCGCTGGCGCCACGCACAGCCGCCGACCCCGGAGAGGATACCTACCCCGGCTGGGAGCGCTGGACGCGGACCTGGTGCCTGGATTTCGTTTGCACCTACGAGGTCTACTGGAATGTGCCGGGCGACGTGCTGGACCTGAAGGCTCTGCCCAGCCGGGCCTTCGACTCGCCCGCGCAATACACGGAGACCGCAGTGCTGGCGGCGGCCTACAACGCCGGGGGCAGGGAGCTATCACCCGACCTGGACGCGCGCTTTGCCCGCCTGGCCGCCGCGCGGGTGGCTGCTCATCCGCTGCGCTATTATCTCTGGCTGCCGCTGGGGCGGCTGGCAGACATGTGGCTGCGGCCCCGGGTGGAGAACCTGCCCATCGATCTGGACTGGTGGGTTTATGCGCGTCACCGCGCGGAGACCCGCTTCAGTTGGGCCTGGGCAGGGCTGAATGCGCTCTATCTGCTGCTGGGAGTGGCCGGGCTGGGGATGCGTCCGCACTTCTGGCCGTGGATGCTGGCCTACATGGCGCTGCGCAGCGTGCTGCTGCTGACCGTGGGAGCGCCGGAGGCTCGCTATACGCTGGAGTGCTTCCCCATGCTGTTTGCGCTGGGCGGGATTGCGGTTGCGGGGGGCTGGGGGAAGGTTGGAGCCTGGTTGAATGGCCTTTTTGCGGAACGGTGATAAGGGGCCAGCATTTCTCCTGATGAAATAGGGGGAGAGCATTGCCTCAGGGGCTGAAGCCCGCGTTGATTTTGCATGGCTTATGTCCGGGCTGAAGCCCGGACCTACCGCACGAACAGGTTTTTCACGGCCTGTGATCCCGTGCCGTTTCAAAGCGTCTCTACACCAACAGGGGAAATGCTCTAAAACCATAAAAATGTGGATATTTTGTATCACACCTTAGGCGCGGTGAGGCTGCGCCGAAGGTGGGGCACCCGGCACCCGGCGATAGAACCATAAGAGGAGTGTAGATATTTTGTATCCCACCTTAGGCGCGGTGAAGCTGCGCCGAAGGTGGGGCACCCGCTGTTTGCTGATCGAAGGGTTGTGATCTCCCAGGTCTCAGAATCGAGACCTGGGGCACCCGCTGTTTCCTGGGCGCTCATTTGGGTGGGAAGGGAAAAGCCGGTTAGCGGTTGACGTACTGGGTCTGGCGGTCGGTATCCAGGGTAAAGGCGTTGGACGGCAGAGACTGATTGGTCTTGATATTGAAGTAGACGCTGACCCGATATTGTCCTGGGCCCTCGTCGAAGACCTGCTTCAAGCTAACGGCCCGCTCGGGGTCGATCCAGACCGTGACCTTGGGGATGTTCTTGCGCACGGCGGGGTCTTTGGCCACCAGTTCCAGTTTTTCGGTCTTCACGCGGGTTTTTCCATCCATCAGGACTTCAGAACCCAGGTACTTGACGTCCCACTTCTGCTCCAGTTCCTTGCCGCTGGCGCCAAAGCCGAGCATCAGGTAGCTCTCGTACTTGCCGGCCTTGGCGAAAGTGGTGACCTGGTCGATGCCCTTTTCATAGAGCTTGAGGACGCCGTTGGAGTAGGCGTAGACCTTCGGGGCGGGCTTGCCGTTGAATTCGCGGATGTGTGCGGCCATCTGGAATTGCTTGCCTGTGCGCTCGTAGTAGACCGAGCCCTGCTGCACATCCTTGTCGGGGATCGGATCGGTGGTGACGGAGTCGAACTCAAAGTCCGCCTGGGTGGAGTGGAAGTTGGCGGCTGCGGCGTCCATGCGGCTGAGGACGCTTTCCAGTTCCTTGTCGTTGGAGGGGGCGGCAAAGGCTGCCCGCACCGGCAGCAGGGCGAGCGCGATCGTCGCGGCAAAGAGGAGATTCTTTCCCAAGCGCATAAGTTTCCTTATCTTGTTTGACGCCAATCTACGGCGGATGACGATTTACCGGTGCGCCCAGACCTTCCAGGCCGAGTTACCCTGGGCGTCGGTCACTGTTTCCCAGCGCTCGACAGAGACGGCGTCGCCGGTGACCGGCTCGATCGCCTTGCGCAGCGCCTTCTTCACCACCTGGTCGGAGGCGGTGGTGTGCAGGTCGAGATCCACATCGGCGGCCTGCACGGTGACGATGACGCCGCGGCCCTCACCGCCAACCACCTGGATGGGGTGATGGGGGCCGGCGGCGCTGGAGGGCTTGTCGCCGAAGTCCCACAGGTGAGGCGTGATGAAGATAAACAACAGAATCAGCGTCACCAGGACGTCGTAGTGGAAGCATCCGCGCGGGTAGGTCCAGAAAAAATAGCTCTTCAGAATCTGCTTGATGCCGCGCCTGGACTGCGGCGCGAGTTGGCCCGGACTCAGTGGTTCCATTAGGATTCCCTCACAATTCGTTCCAGCCCGCCCATGTAGGGCCGGAGTGCATCTGGAATCAGCACGGTTCCGTCGGCCTGCTGGTAGTTTTCCACGATGGCCAGCCAGGTGCGGCCCACGGCCAGGCCGCTGCCGTTGATGGTGTGCACAAACTCCGGCTTGCCCTTGCCGGTTTGGCTCGCCGGCCGGTAGCGGATGTTGGCTCGCCGCGCCTGAAAGGCCTCAAAGTTGGAGCAGGAGGAGATCTCCCGGTAGAGCTGCTGGCCGGGCAGCCAGACCTCGAGATCGTAGGTCTTGGCGGAGGAGAAGCCGGTGTCGCCGCTGCACAGCAGCATGCGGCGGTAGGGCAGGCCCAGGATCTCAAGAATCTCTTCGGCGTCGCGGGTCAAGCGCTCGTGCTCCGCGTCGGAGTCCTCGGGGCGAGTGAACTTGACCATCTCGACCTTCTGGAACTGGTGCTGGCGGATGATGCCGCGGGTGTCCTTGCCGGCTGCGCCGGCCTCGGCGCGGAAGCAGGGGGTATAGGCCGTCAGCCGGATGGGCAGGCGGGCGTCGTCCAGGATTTCGTCGCGATAGAGGTTGGTGACCGGCACTTCGGCGGTGGGAATCAGCCAATGGTCGCTGTCTTTGAACTCCCCGCGGGCCACGGCCTCGGCGTCGGCGTCGGAACAGCGGAAGAGGTCCTCGGCAAACTTGGGCAACTGGCCGGTGCCGTAGAGCGACTTGCTGTTGACCATGAAGGGCGGCAGGACTTCCTTGTAGCCGTGTTTCTGGGTGTGCAGGTCGAGCATGAAGCTGACCAGCGCCCGCTCGAGCCTTGCGCCCGCGCCCATGTAGACCGCAAAGCGCGCGCCGCTCAGCTTGGCCGCGCGTTCCAGATCGAGAATGCCGAGCGACTCGCCCAACTCCCAGTGGGGCTTGGGTTCGAAATTGAGGACGGGCTTGTTGCCCCAGGTTTTTACGGTCAGGTTGTCGGCCTCGGAGCGGCCGGCGGGGACTTCGTCGCGGGTGAGGTTGGGAATGCTGGCCAGCAACTGGCGCAACCGCTCGTCCAGCGTGGCGGCGGTCGAGCCCAGCTCGTCCAGCTTGTCCTTGAGGGCGCGGGTTTCGTCCATCAGCGCCGTGGCGTCCTGGCCGGTCTTTTTGAGCGCGCCCACCTGCTGGCTCAGCTCATTGCGACGGGCCTTGCACTGCTCGGCCAGGGTAATGGCCTCGCGGCGGCTTTGATCGAGGGCATGAAAATCGCCCAGCAGCGCAGCCGGGTCCGTCCCGCGCGCGCGCAGCTTGGCTTCTACGAGTTCCAGGTTGGCACGGACAAATCCCAAGTCGAGCATAGCCCTACCAGTTTACTAGAAGAGGCTGGAGAGCAGGGATCAGTGGTCAGTGGTCAGTGGTCAGTTTGCAGTTGGGCATGGAGTGGCTGAGAAAAAGGTTGAATTGCGGGCGAATCCGGTAAAGAGAACCCTCCAGGTAAAGCCCGCCGCAAATTTGCTGGCTTTATGCGGGGTTAATTCCCCGCCTCCTGCCGGAGTGAGTTCTATCGCAGCATGTTCAGCTCCTGATTCGATTGACCGATCACTGATCACTGACAACTGACCACTGCCTTTACGGATGCTGCTCGATGGCGATGTTGACGGTTGCGGTGTTGCCAGAGGCGGCCAGGCCGAGCAGGTTGGTGGCCACACCGGGCAAGGTGGCCGGGGTGAAGGTGACGGCGCCGTCCAGGGCGGAGGTGGCCGTGGCCGCCTGGGTGGCCAGTAATTCCGCCTGGGCGCACCGGCCATGGGGGGCGCAAGGCGGGGCCCAGGCGTAGAGAGCCTGGTAGAGAACCACGGTGCCGCCAGCCATGGGGTTGCCGTCCATGTCGAGCAGGCGCAAGGTGATCTGGCTGGCGGATCCCTTGACCGCGAGGCTCTGCGTGGCGCCGGAGACGGCTTTCAGCAGGGCATACTCCGGCCGGGAGCCGAAGGCGGTGAAGGTGACGCATTGGCTGGTGCCGTTGAGGCAAGCGGTGGAGGTAACCTGCTGCCCCTCGGCGAGCGGGCCCACGGTCAGGGTCTTGCCGGCGATGCCGCTGGAGTTGGTGAGGGCGGCGGCGCCGCCGAGGGCGGAGATCCCGCTGCCGGTGGTTTGCCAGGCCACCGACTGACCGCTGACCGGCGCGCCGCTATTGAGAACCAGGGCCTGTACCGGCCAGGTGACCGTGGCTCCGGCGGCCAGGGAGAGCTGGGGCGTGAGGGATGCCAGAACCGGAGGCGTTCCGCCGCTGAAGTGGGCCTGGAGGCTGGCGCCGTTGGTAAGCGAAGCGGTTACGACGGATGAAGAGCTGCTGGTGGCGGTCACGCTCATGGTGGCGCGGCCATCGCCGGTGGCGACCACCGGGCAGGTGGACAATCCGCAGGCCAGCGTGGCTGTGCCGCTGGTGACGGTGTAGAGAACCGTGACTCCGCCGGCGGGATTCAAATTGGGCCCCAGAGCGGTTACGGTGAAGGGCATGGGCACGCCCATGGGCACCGTGTTCATGGGCGCAGTGAGCAGGGTGAGGGAGTCGCCGGCGCCGGCATCGTAGCTGACCCCGCCAGAGACGATGGCGGCCGCGTAAAAGATGGGCAGGTCGTCCACCTCGACGTCTACCGAGCCGGAGACGCCGGCCTGGACCGCGGGCGCAATGGCCGTAATCTCGTTGGGCGAGATGCTGGTGACCAGGGCGGGCTGGCCGCCCACCAGCACCGTGTCTGCCAGGCGAAATCCCATGCCGCGAATGACGATGGGCCCGCCGGAGGCCGGCAGGCGCTGGGGCGAGACGGTGTCGGCGTAGAGCACCCAGCCGTTGTAGGCGTAGTCGGGACGGCCGTCGCCGCGCTGGTCGGCGATGGCGATGCGCACCTGGTCGTCGCCCGAGGAACTGACGCGCAGCCAGGTTTCGCCGGTGGCCAGGCCGTTCATCCCTGGGCCCGCTCCGATGGCGGTGGCGCCCACCGGGTCAAAGGCGTCCCACACGCCGATCGCGGGCATGGCCTTGGATTCGGTGGGAGCGCCGGACTCGTCCAGGGCCTGGGTGACCACGGTGAAGGTGCGTCCGCCGCGCACCGGAAAGATGAACCAGTCGCTCTGGCCCACCTGGCTGAGCCGTCCGCACCACAGGCCGCTGGCGGGCATCAGCCGCGGCGCAGCCTGGGTCCCGATGGCGCCCTGGTAGCCGCCCTCGGCCGAGCCGGCGGCGATGACGGTGATGGTTTGCGCACTGCCGGCGGCCATTCCCGGCACGGAAACAGCCGCAAGGGTTCCGGAGGGAGTAGGCTGACCGTCCAGATAGGGGCCGACCGAGTCGGTGAGGATGTAGAGGGGATTGATGGCCTCGAAGGTGAGCTGATAGTTGGCACTGGTCGCGCCCGGCGGCAGGGGCATACCGCTCAGGTCGAAGTAACCCTGCAGGGAAGCGTCGTTCGAGCCCCACATATCGAACCGGTTGCCGCTGGTGTCGGTCCAGCCGGTGATGGGGTTGCCGTGATTGCCGTTGAAGTACCCGCCGGAGACGAAGGTGACGGCGTACTGGTAGAGGGGGTTGCCGTTGGCGTCCAAGGGGCGGGCGACGACGTTCACGCCCTGCATGCCCAGGCCGGCGCTGAAGCTGACGGTGCCTTGAATCGAGACCGTGTTGGCCGCGGTGAGTTGCTTCGCGGGGAAGCTGGACAGATTGGCGGCGGTGACGGGATAGATGCGGTTGAGGGCGGCGATATCGTCAAAGCGCAGCACCGCAGGGTTGGGAATGCATACGCCGCCGCTCTGGGAGCAGTTGCCGCTGAGGGGTTGCATCACCGGCCAGCCCATCATGCCGCCGGTTTCGCCGTTCTGCTTTGCGCCGGGATTCACCTGGGCGTAGTCCAGGCCGAGGATGCGGCCAAAGGCCCGCTCCAGCTCGAAGCTCATCATCTGCTGGAGGCTGGCGTTGGTGGCGCACAGGCCGTTCAGGATGATGAAAGCGTGGGCGATGGTGGCATCCGGGTTGAGATTGTCCATGCCCACCCAGACGCCGTTGTTCTGGCAACTGGTGGGCTGGCTGGCGCCGGAGCCGAAGATGGCATCGATGACCGAGCCGTCGCTGTCGTAAATGATGGCCAGGGGGTAGTTGGTGGCCGCCGGCGTGATGTCGGCGGGCTGGGTGATCTGGCCGTTGCTGGCGGCGATGTTGGCGCCGCTGACATCCTCGTTGAGCGGACCCATGTCAGTGAGCGCGACCGCGGCGGTGGGAACGGCGCTCCACAGGGCCGCTGCCGCATCCACCATGGCCGTGGCCTGCTGGTTTGAAAGCGCGCTGTTGAGCGGACCCTGATCGACGTAATAGTCGACCCTTCCACCAGACCAGTGGACGGGCTGGCCGACCACGCCGGGATTGAAGAAGCTGACCCCGGCCACGTATTTGGGGCCACCGGCCAGGGCAAAGGTGGGGGCCAGCAGCAGGGCCAAGGCAAGGCGGGAAAGGTTTGCGGCGCGCAGGCGAGCGGAAACGGGCACGGGAGATCCTCCGGACGGAGGATTCGGGGCAAGTTGCGGGCCAGCGGGGGGTGAACCAGATTAGAGGTTTCCAATGGTGCAGAGTGGGCCGTTCGGCCGGTTAAAGACTCTCCATGGGCAGGAACTTACACGGGCGGGGCTCTTAGGACATTTCTCCTGTTTCTGTAGAGTGGTTCTCTGGTATCCCACCCTGGTGTGGCGTCCCAGATGTTCTTTGAAAAACAACCGCAGATCCCCTTCGGCTTCGCTCAGGGCAGGCTTTCGACTCACCACCCCCAAGCTGAAAAGCGCTTGGGGCCCCGTTCGCTCAGATGACAACCCTTGTTTTGTTGCGAACTTCAGGGACGGGAGATTAGCCGCGAAAAACAAATACGCGGCGAGGGTAGGGCGCCCAGGTTATTTGGTGCTTCTGGGCACGGCGTTCATCTCAGCCGTAACTCGGCCCACTCGTGCAGGCCACCGCAAATAAGGCCATTTACCGTGGCCCGCGAATGGGCTGAACTTGTGGAAGCGACTTCCCCAGGGGCTAAAGCCCGGCTCATTTTGGGCCGTTTACTGCACGACTGAAGTCGTGCTCTTCCAAAACATAAACGACCATCTGTGGGGCGGACACCACTAGCTCAAGAGCATTCTTCGTATCTCCCCTTCGGGATCGTCCACCATGCGGCATTCATTGTCGAAGACCATTGTCTGGCAGCGAACTGGATCCGTCGGTTCCCAGGTCAAACCCGGCTGGCTGGGGTTACCGGTACGGGCGAAGTTGGCCCAGGCCGTGGCCATCTTTTTCGCCAGCGTCTGTGCCTCGGGCGTGTTGCCGGTGCCTTGTTCGCAACGCTTGGTATTGTCGAAACAGAAGGCCAGCTCGGCGGTGTGCCAGGCGCCGGCATCCTCCAGCATGGGCGACTGCCAAGTGAAGTAGTAGGTGAAGACCGGCGCCGCTTTCTGGTCGCACTTCAGTTTGGCCATCCGCACCACATTGTTGCGTATGGAGATGCCGTTCAGCCCAGGGCCGCCGCACATATAAGAGAGGGTGCGAATGCTCTTCTCCGGATGCGCCTTTTTCAAAGCGGCGACAAGTGCGGTGGCCTTCGCCTCGCCATAGGCGCGGGCCAGGTTGGCATGCCACTCGGCCTCAGTAGGCCGGGAGCGCATGCTGTTGCCCTCTTCACTGACCGAGCCGAGCAGCATGGGGATGTTCTTCGAGATCTCCGGAGCGGCTTCGTTGAAGGAGCGCACGGTGATGATGCGGCCATCCACGGTCGGTCCAAAACCGGCACGCGGCACGGCTCCCGGCGTGAAACCCATCGTCATCGGCCCGCGCATCGGCGGGTTGATCTTGGCGGCGGCGGCGTTGCCTGCTGCATTCAGTTTGTCCCAACTCATCTTTTGCAGGCTGGCGATGTCGTTGGGCTGGAGGCCGAGCTCGACCATCACCTGCCTGGCAAGCGCCTTGGACTGCTCGCCGCTGGGCGGATTGCCACCGCCGCCCGACTGCACCGAAGCGCGATGGAAGAGCCCCGCGGCCGAAGGCATGCCCATAAGGGTGGTGACCTTGGAGCCGCCGCCGGACTGGCCGTAGATCATGACACTGTCCGGATCGCCTCCGAAGCTGGCGATGTTGTCGTGAACCCAGCGCAGCGATGCGACCAGATCGGTCATTCCCACGTTGACGGAATCGGCGTAGGCCGAGCCGCCGATCTCGGAGAGGTCGAAGAAACCCAGGATATTGAGCCGGTGATTGACCGAGACCTGCACCACATCGTGATGCCGCGCCATCTGCGCGCCTTCGTGGGAGGGCAGTTCGTAGGAGGAGCCGAAGCTGAAGCCGCCGCCATGGAAGTAGACCATCACCGGACGCTTGCCGGTGAGGCTAGGCGTCCAGATATTCAGCTTGAGCATGTCTTCGCTCATGTAGCCGTCGTCCCAATCCTGCAGGAAGGACTGCTCGATCGCCGTGAAGTCATGCAGGTGCTGGGGGCAGTTGGCGCCATAGCACAGAGCGGGATACTCGCCATCCCAAGGCTTGGGGGCTTTGGCGGGCAGCCAGCGATTCTCGCCGCCGGTGTCCTGGCCATAGGGCACGCCCTTGAACGTGAAGACGCCACCATCGACAAAGCCACGCACCTTGCCGTACTGGGTGTTTGCAACCGCGTTCTTGGGAGTGGCGCAGTTGCCTGGTTCCTGATGCGCCGCAGTTTTGGTGCTGTCCATCGCAACGCCCGGTTGGCTCACGGCCAGGCCAAGGCCGGCCGCGGCGGAAAGCCGCAACAGATCGCGACGGTTGAGACGTACGCCATGACGAGAATCTGAACTGGACATATTGCCCCCTCTTGGTTCTTGTTGGGCTCGCCAGACGGGACGCAATGGAAGCCTGGCCTATCGCATCCGTCAACCTGCGCAACGTGCCCAATGGAAATGAATATTGGAAAACGATTGCCGTAAGAACGTTAGACACCGATTTCTGCCGTGTCAAGAGCCGCGCAAAGCATCGATAAATTCGATCAAGTATCCCGAAGAATAAAACTATATCCTCGAATTGTCTTCCCTGTACGATGGCCATGGTCTTTGTTCGGCGCATTGAAGGGCGTTCAACGTTGGGATCGCGCTTGCGAGAGAACGTTTACCGCGGGCGCTCCGGCGCACGGCGCCTTGATGGAAGAGAGGAACTCGGCAATGAGATCGCTTTTACTCGCATTCGCCTTCGCGGCAGTGCCGTGCATGAGTCTGGCCGCCAGCACCACTGCAAAGGTGGAGCAGGGCGTTTTGAAGGGCACAAAAGAGGCGGGGCTCACCGTCTACAAGGGCATCCCTTTCGCCGCTCCGCCCATGGGTGAGCTGCGCTGGCGCGCGCCGCAGCCAGCAGCCAAATGGGAAGGCGTGCGCCCCGCGGACAAGTTCGCGCCGCAATGCGTGCAGAGCATTCCGGGGATCACGACGAGCGAGGACTGCCTCTATTTGAATGTCTGGAGCCCCGCCAAGTCAGCCTCCGCCCGCGTCCCGGTGCTGGTGTGGATCTACGGCGGCGGATTCAGCGTCGGAGGGACCTCCGTTCCCACTTACAGCGGAGAGCAACTGGCCCGCAAGGGCGTTGTCCTGGTCAGCATCGCCTACCGCCTGGGGCCGATCGGCTTTCTCGCGCATCCTGAGCTGAGCGCGGAGTCGCCCCAGCATGTCTCCGGAAACTACGGCTTGCTCGATATGATTGCGGCGTTGGGTTGGATTCAGAAGAACATTGCCGCGTTTGGCGGCGATCCCAACAAGGTCACCATCTTCGGCGAGTCAGCCGGAGGCATCGCCGTGAGTCAGCTCTGCGCTTCACCGCTGGCAAAGGGCTTGTTTCAGGGGGCGATTTCAGAAAGCGGGGGGTCCTTTGGTCCTGCTCGCGCCGGCGGTATGCCGGGCGAGAATATGCGGCCTCTGGCCATTGCGGAGAAGGACGGCCTGGCCTTCGCAGCCAACGCCGGAGCAACATCGATCGCGGAGCTTCGCAAGCTGCCGCCGCAGAAGCTGCTGGCCGCTCAGCACGGCATGGCCTGGCCCAATATCGACGGCTGGGTGATTCCTTCGGATCAGTACACGCTCTACGACGCTAAGCGGTTCAACGACGTGCCTGTTCTTATCGGATACAACTCGGATGAAGGCGCAAGCTTTTCCCACGACCGTACGCCGAAAGAGTACATTGCCGCTACACGCAAGCGCTACGGCGCCTTTGCCGACAGCCTGCTCAAGGCCTATCCGGCCGGCGAAACGAGCGTGCCAAAGACCGCCAGGGACCTTAGCCGCGACACGGCTTTTGGCTGGCATACCTGGATCTGGGCGCGGCTGCAATCGGAGCTGGGCCACTCGAAGGTCTTCTACTACTGCTTCGATCAGCATCCGGACTATCCTGCAGACTCGCCACAGGCCGGGCATGGCTCGCCGCATGGCATGGAGGTTGAGTATGTCTTCGAGCACGTTACGGGTGGCTCATCTGGGAAGCCAAGCGCAACCGATCTGACGATCTCCGACGCCATGGCCACCTACTGGACCAATTTCGCCAAGTACGGCGATCCGAACGGCAAGGGCATGCCCAACTGGCCCGCATTCAGCGACCAGCATCCCGAACTGATGTACTTCGCCGGGACTCCGCACACCGGGCCCGTTCCCAACGAACAGGGGCTCAAAACGCTGGACGGCTACTTCGCCTGGCGCCGGTCTCCAGACGGCATGCGCGCCTCGGCGGTTGAAGACGCCAAGCCCGCCACCACGAATGTAATGGGCGCGCAGTATCCGCGTGTTCTCGCCGACCATAGCGTGGCATTCCAGCTCAAGGCGCCCTCGGCTCAGTCGGTCGATGTCGATATCACCGGAAAGAAGTTCCCCATGACGCGCGGCAGCGACGGCGTCTGGAGCGTGACGACTCCACCTCTGGTGGAAGGCTTCCATTACTATGCGCTCGACGCTGACGGGGTTCGCATGAACGATCCGGGCAGCCACACCTTCTTTGGCATGGGCATGGACGCAAGCGGCGTCGAAGTACCCGAGGACGGCGTGAGCTATTCTCTGGCAAACGATGTGCCCCACGGCGATGTCCGCATCCGTATCTACCACTCGAAGATCACCGGCCAGTGGCGGCGCTGCTTCGTCTACACCCCGCCCAGCTACGACGCCGACCCCAATTCGCGCTATCCCGTGCTCTACCTCCAGCACGGCTCGGGGGAGGATGAAACCGGATGGACCTTCCAGGGCCACGCCAACCTGATTCTGGACAATCTGATCGCAGAGAAGAAAGCCGTTCCCATGATCATCGTCATGGACAACGGCTACGCGTCGGCGCCCACCGGGCCTTTCGGTCCTCCGCCGAGCCGCGCGGGAGACTTCAGCACCTTCGAGAACGTGATGACCAAGGAAGTCATCCCGATGATCGACTCGACGTTTCGCACGGTTCCGGACCGCGAGCACCGGGCAATGGCCGGACTCTCCATGGGCGCCAACCAGGCCCTTCATCTGGCGACGGATCATCTTGAAACCTTCGCCTACATGGCAGGCTTCAGCGGCACCATGAACGGCTTGAGCGCCGAAGCTCTCGACCCGGCGACTGCATTCAATGGCATCTTCAAGGACGGAGCGGCCTTCAATGAGAAGGTAAAGCTGCTTTGGATCGGCATGGGGACCGAGGAGCCCGATTTCTTCCATGGCTCCATCGGCGCCTTCCGTACAATGCTGGACAAGGCGGGCATCAAGTGCGTCTACTTCTCTTCGCCCGGTACAGCGCACGAGTGGCTCACATGGCGGCGCGATCTGAACGACTTCGCGCCAAGACTATTCAAGTAGCGGCTCTTCGAGAGCATTTTCGATTCAGTTATTTTGAAAGGGAGAGACGTGCGAACGGTCAATTGTAGGGTTATTTTTGCGGGAATTGCATTGCTGAGCGCGTGCAAGCTTTGGTCGCAGGGTTCCGAACAGCCGTTGTATTTGAACCCGGCCTTGCCCGCCGTGCAACGGGCCGCGGACCTCGTTCACCGCATGACGGTAGAAGAGAAAGTCTCGCAGCTTGTGAATCAGTCCCGCGCCGTGCCGCGTTTGAACGTTCCAGATTATGACTGGTGGAGCGAGGCGCTGCATGGCGTAGAAAGGAGCGGCGTCACCGAGTTTCCGGAACCGATCGGCCTGGCTGCAACCTTCGATCCGGATTCCATTCATCGGATGGCCGCGGCCATCGGGACCGAGGGAAGAATCAAGCACGCCCAGGCGATGCGGGACGGACACAGCCTTGTCTTCGAAGGTCTTGACTTCTGGGCGCCGAACATCAACATCTTTCGCGATCCGCGCTGGGGACGCGGACAGGAGACCTACGGGGAAGATCCCTTCCTCTCGGCGCGCATGGGTGTGGCGTACGTTACTGGCATGCAAGGGGACGACCCGAAATACTATCGCGCCATTTCCACGCCAAAACACTTTGCGGTGCACAGCGGCCCCGAGCCGACGCGTCATACCGCGGACGTGGAGGTGAGCAAGCACGATGAAATGGACACCTACCTGCCTGCATTCCGCGCGGCGGTCACCGAAGGCAAGGCCGGCTCGGTCATGTGCGCCTACAACAGCGTCAACGGGCAGCCCGCCTGCGCAAATGAGTTTCTGCTGCAGGACCAGTTGCGGGGAAAGTGGAAATTTCAGGGCTATGTGGTTTCGGATTGCGATGCGGTGGTCAACATTTATCGCGACCATCATTTTACGAAGACGCAGCCCGAGGCTTCCGCATTGGCCATTCAGCGCGGCATGGACAACGAGTGCATCGATTTCGCAAAGGTCGACGACGACCACGACTACAAGGCGTACTTCGATGCGTACAAGCAAGGCATTCTGAAGGAAAGCGAAATCGATACCGCGCTGATTAGGCTGTTCACGGCTCGGATGAAGCTGGGCATGTTCGATCCGCCCGAGATGGTTCCATATACCAAGATCGATGAAAAAGAGCTTGGTAGCGCCGAGCATCGCGCACTGGCGCGCACGCTTGCCGACGAGTCCATGGTGCTGCTCAAGAACGACGGCGTTCTTCCGCTGAAGCAAGGCGCGATCAAGATCGCTGTGATTGGGCCTCTGGCCGACCAGACGAAGTATTTGCTCGGCAACTACAACGGCACGCCGACCCACACGGTATCGGTGCTGGAAGGGCTCAAGACCGAATTCCCTCAAGCGCAGATCACCTTCGTGCCCGGAACGCAGTTTCTTCGGACGGACGGCGATAAGGTTCCGGAATCCGTACTGACCACGGCGGATGGAACGCCTGGTCTGACAGTCCAGTTCTCCACTGGCAATACCTTTCAGGGCAAAAGCACGGTACTGGCGACGCGGCGGGTGAGCGGCGTCGATTTGAAAGCGGAGGAGATTCCTCCAGAGGCCGCGGGCAAGTTTCCGTTGTCGGTCGAGTGGAGCGGCTTTCTCACGGCGAGCGAAACCGGCGAGTACAGCATTGGAGTGCGCGCCAAGGGCGATTTGGCGATGCTCATGATCGACGGCAAGCCACTCTCGATGCAATATCTTGACAGGGAGCAATCGCAGGCAAAGGCCGGACACGTTCGCCTGGAGCAAGGCAAGAAAGTGGCTGTCAAAGTCAGGTATCAGTTGACGAAAGCCGGACCGGTCGAGGCCCAATTGATGTGGGCAAAGTACGATACAAAGCCGAAGCCCGAGGCTATTGCCGCGGCCGCAAACGCAGACGTTGTTGTTGCAGTCCTGGGCATTACCAGCGATCTCGAAGGGGAAGAGATGCCGGTCAATGAGGACGGCTTCAAGGGCGGCGACCGCACCAGCATCGATCTTCCAAAACCTGAAGAGGAGTTGCTGGAAGCCGTGACGGCGACAGGAAAGCCCGTGGTTCTTGTGCTGGCCAACGGAAGTGCTCTTGCGGTGAACTGGGCCAATGAACACGTAAATGCGATTCTCGATTCCTGGTACGCGGGCGAAGAGGGCGGTGAGGCAATTGCGGAAACTCTTTCGGGGAAGAACGATCCTGCGGGCCGCCTGCCGGTGACGTTCTACACCGGAACAGACCAACTTCCGCAGTTCGAAGACTATTCGATGAAGAGCCGCACTTATCGCTACTTCAAAGGCAAGCCGCTCTATCCGTTTGGCTATGGCCTGAGCTATACGACTTTCTCGTACAGCGGCTTGACGCTTCCGAAAGACGCGATCGGCGCCGGTGACCCATTGATAGCAGAGGTGACGGTCACGAATACCGGAAAGCGGGAGGGCGATGAAGCTGCGCAGCTCTACCTCAGCTTCCCGAATGTGGCGGGAGCCCCGCTGCGCGCACTGCGGGGCTTCAAGCGTGTGCATCTGGCCCCTGGTGAATCCCGGAAGGTGCGATTCGAACTGAAACAAAGAGACCTCGGCATGGTTAGCGAAGCAGGCGAGCCAATCATCCCGGAAGGCAGCTATTCCGTGACAGTTGGTGGTGGCCAGCCTGGGACCGGAGCGCCTGGCGTTACCGGGCAGTTCCGAATCAAGGGCCAGATCTACCTGCCGGAATAGTCGCTCTGGCTGGTTTGAATCGGGCAGACCAGCGCGGCTACGGGTTTGCGAAAGGGAGAAACGCAACGATGAATCGCCGATCACTTCTCACGGGCGGGCTCTCGATGCTGGCGCTGGCTCGCATGGCGCATGCATTGGGGAACTCGCCGTTCTTTCAGGGAGACGTTCCGCAGGGGCCCTTCCTGCCATTTTGGGAGTCTCTGAAATCCTATCGTTGCCCGGATTGGTTTCGGGATGCGAAGTTCGGGATCTGGGCGCACTGGAGCCCGCAATGTGTTCCCGAGCAAGGCGATTGGTATGCAAGGAACATGTATATCCAGGGAATGCCTCAGTATGAGTATCATGTCAGCCACTACGGGCACCCGTCGCAGTTCGGATACAAAGACATTTGCCATCTATGGAAGGCGGAGCGATGGGACCCCGATGCGCTTGTCAAGCTCTACAAGCGGGCAGGGGCGGAATACCTCGTCTCCCTGGCTACGCATCACGACAACTTCGATTGCTGGGATTCGAAGCACCAGGTTTGGAATGCGGTGAACGTCGGCCCGAAGCGCGACATCGTCGGGACCTGGGCCAGGGCGGCACGCGCAAACGGACTGCGCTTCGGCGTCAGCTATCACGGAACCCCGCATCGCACCTGGGATGAGTTTCTCCCCGTCCGCTACCAGAGCGACTCCACAGGCCCGCTGGCCGGAGTCGCGTACGACGGGATGCAGACGATCGCCGACGGCAAGGGCAAATGGTGGGAAGGAATGGACCCGCGGCTGCTCAACGGCAAGCCCCACAGGAAGAACACACCCTGTCCGGAGTTTGTTCAGCAATTCATGCTTCGCGTGCAGGATGTGATCGATAACTACAACCCGGATATCCTCAACTTCGACGACGGAGCAAGGTTCACCTTTGACGGCGGCGGGCCTTTCGCTCCGGATCTGGGCGTCTGGCTAGGCATTCCGGATCTTGCGCCCCAGATCATGGCTTACTACTACAACAAGAACATCCTCACTCACGCGGGGCGTCTGGAAGGCGTGGTGGATCTGAAAGAAGTGGATGAGCCGATATGGGGCACTCTGACTCGCGACTTTGAAGCGAGCCTGACAGACACCCTGCAAGAGAACCCGTGGCAGACGGAGGCGTGCATCGGAGATTGGCACTATAACCGAGCGCTCTTCGAGAAACATAGTTATCAGAAAGCTTCGCTGATGATCCCTCTCCTGGTCGATATCGTCAGCAAGAATGGGAACCTGCTCTTGAGCATTCCCCTGCCCGGCCACGGAGAGCCCGACAGCGATGAGCTCGCTTTCCTGGATGAGCTTGCCCAGTGGCAGCACATCAACAGCGAGGCAATCCAGGGCACTCGTCCGTGGAAGATTTTCGGTGAAGGGCCGTCGACCGAGGTCAAAGGCTTCGCGGCCTATCAACTTTCCAGATACAAATTCGATCAAACGGACATACGCTTCACAACCAAAGGGGATGTTCTGTACGCATTCGCCCTGGGCTGGCCCTCGGACAACCGGGTGTTGATCAAATCGCTCGCCAGCACCGCACCGCACTACCAGCGTCAGATTCGCAAGGTGGAGCTGCTGGGGGCGAAGGCCGAGCTCAAGTGGACGAGGGAGCCGGATGGACTTAGAATTTGGGTTCCGCAAGATCCGCCTTGCCGTCACGCCTATTGTTTCAAGATATTGCCGGCATGACGGCGGCCGAAGATGTTCTGCATCCTTCGGCCGTGACGCTCGGCAGGGAGAACCTTGAGGGTTCGATAAAACTCGCCGCAATCTCCTGAACAGGAGCGCTGCAAATCAAAAGAGGTGAAATGCGATGATATTCCGGTCTTCAGAAGTACATGAGGTTCGATTCTGTTCGCCTGTTGTCCGTTCCTGCATGCCAATCTTGTTTCTGCTCCTGGCGGCACACGGCGGCATGGCCCAGATGCCTGGCCAGAAACTCCCTGGATTGGAGCCCACAACCGTTCAGCAGTCATCGCAGGGAATGCGCGCCACCGTTGGGGCCGAGACTCTCGACATTACGGTGTGTGACGGTTCGGTGATCCATGTGCTGGCCCGGCCCAATGCGACGGCGTCGGCTGGGCCGCAGCCCTGGATGCTGGATGCAAGCAAGTCCTGCGCGGGCGCTCCATTTCAGTTCACGCAAGATGCCAAGTCGGCGACGGTCAAGACGGACAAGATCGAAGTTTCCTTTGGCCTCGAGCGCGGCAATCTCTCCTTTCGCACGGTGAACGGAGACCCGCTGCTGCGTGAGCGGGACAGTGTTCCCCGCACCTACGATCCGGTGCAAATGAATGGCGAAAGCACTTACCAGATTGCGGACAGGTTCTCGCCCACACCGACAGAAGCGCTCTATGGGCTTGGGCAGCATCAGAACGGCATGTTCAACTATCGCGGCGCAACCGTCGAATTGGCACAGAACAATACGGACGTGGCGATTCCTCTGCTGGTTTCGAGCAAAGGCTATGCGCTGATGTGGAACACGGCTGCCCTGACCTACTTCGACAATCGCTTTCCATCCGAACTGACGCTCAGCTCCATCGCGGGCAAGTCGATTGATTATTACCTCCTTTATGGCCCGGAGATGGACACCATCATCCACGAGTACCGCGACCTGACCGGGCATGCTCCGATGCTGCCAAAGTGGGCCTACGGTTTCTTTCAATCCAAGGACCGTTATGTATCGCTCGACGAGATCGCCGGCATCGCGCAGCGCTATCGCCGGGAGCACATTCCGCTGGACACGATGGTGCAGGACTGGTTCTGGTGGAAGAACGAGGGCGACCCGGAGTTCAACTCCAACTATCACGATGTGGCGAAGGATCTCGAAGGCCTGCACAGAGAGCATGTGCATGCCATGATCTCCGTCTGGGGCCTGCTCGATCCGGCCTCCGAAACGTTCAAGACGCTCGAAGCGAAGAAGCTGCTCATTCCCGGGGCGCATGTCTATGACCCGAGCAACGCCGAGGGCCGCGATATCTATTGGAACCGCCTGCCCGGCAGGCTGCTGGCACAGGGATGGGATGCGTTCTGGCTCGATAGCGCCGAACCGGAAGAATTCTGGCCACACATGGGCGACGCCATTCTGCGCAACAAGCAGCTCGCCATCGGCAACGGAGCCGAGTACACCAACGTATTTCCGTTGCTGCACACGCTGGGTGTGCAGGATCATTGGAAGGCTGAAACCGATCGCAAGCGTGTGTTCCTGCTGACGCGGTCGGCGTTTTTCGGCCAGCAGCGCGTTGGCGCGACAGTGTGGTCCGGAGACGTGTTCAGCTCCTATTGGGCGCTCTCGCGCCAGGTGCCCGCCGGCCTCAATTTCGCCTTGAGCGGCTATCCCTACTGGACGACCGATATTGGCGGGTATTGGCCTCCTTATCCGGGCGCCGTGGACGGACCCGCTTATCAGGAACTCTACGCGCGCTGGTTTGAGTTCGGAACATTCTGCCCGATTTTCCGCACCCACGGGCATCGGGACCACAACGAGATGTGGACCTACGACCGGGTCGAGCCCACTCTGATTCGCTACGACAAGCTCCGCTATCGCCTCATGCCCTATATCTATTCGCTCGCGTGGAAAGTATCGAGCGCCGATTACACCATTCAGCGCCCGCTGGTCATGGATTGGCGCAGCGACGAAAAGACATGGAATATCGGCGACGAGTTCATGTTCGGTCCGGCCATCCTGGTCAACCCGGTGCTCAAAGCGAATGCCGACCGGCGCAGCGTCTACCTGCCGCCCTCGCCCGCATGGTACGACTTCTGGACAGGAGCGTCGACGCCGGGCGGCAAGGAGATCGATGCTGAGGCGCCGCTCGAGCGCATGCCGCTCTTCGTGCGCGCCGGGTCCATTCTGCCGATGGGTCCGGAGATCGAATACGCAGAGCAAGATCCAGGCGGTCCCGTCGAACTTCGCATCTATCGCGGAGCGGACGGCGAATTCGATCTCTATGAGGATGCAGGGGACAGCTACGACTACGAAAAGGGGCAGCACGCGGTGATCCCCATTCGCTGGAACGACAGTACCGGTCTGCTGACGATCGGCAAACGCGAAGGCTCCTTCCCGCAAATGGCGGCTACTCGGCAGTTTCGCATTGTGCTGGTCGCGAACGGGCGCGGCATAGGCGAGGCCGTAACCGGCGAACCCGACCGTCAGATCACTTACGACGGAAGACAAGTGCAGGCTTCACTCTCTCGCTGAAGCGCTTTGAGGATCGGCGGCGCGTCGGGCGCTTCATGTGCGCATCTGACAAGAGCGCGTTCGGCATCCTGGGTTGCCGGCCCGTTCGCCGACCTCACCACCGGCCCCAAGTTACGCGGGATCGATCCGCGTCAATTGGAGGAACGCCAGTCACGGAATCAACGGGATCAGGCCAGACTGGCTCTGTCGAGTACAAATGAGCGCCTTGCAGATTGCGCACCTGAACCAGCGAACGCGCGATCTGCCGAGTAGGCAAGAGTCGTGCGAAGCGGACCCACGGGCACTGTCGAGTGCGCTGTGCCGACGAATCGCAGTGACGTTGGCTCGTCAAGCTGGGACGGAATCAAAGGAACAAATGGCAGTTAAGCGAAACGGAGGATAAGGATGGGCAAGATGAAGACAAGAGCTTTGATGTTCGCCGCGGTTGCCTTGTGGCTTGTGATTCCTTTCGCAGCGACGGCTCAACAAACGGGGCCTGCCGTTCCGGACGGGTTGAAGGTAACCATCGATACGCAACAGACATCGCCACCAATCTCGAAGTACCTTTACGGTCAATTCATCGAGCACATCGGCGGCACGATGTACAGCAGTCTTTGGGCGGAGATGCTCGATGACCGCAAATTCTACTTTCCGATTACTGCCAGGAAGGCCGAGACTTCGGCCCGTCCGCAGGGTGGCCCATTCGGCATGAGACTGCGCCAGTGGCATCCTGTCGGTCCGGAAGATGTTGTTGTAATGGACAAGGAGCATCCGTTCGTGGGCGACCAGAGCCCTTGCATCGCGCTCGACGCCGCTACACCGCACGGCATCGAGCAAGCGGGCCTTGCGCTGATCAATGGCAAGAAGTACACCGGGCGGATTTATCTTCGCGGAACTCCAGGCAGCAAGGTCAAGGTTTCGCTGATCTGGGGCGCAGGCGAAAACGACAGGCAGACCATCGCGATTGCAGCGCTCACCAATGAGTACAGGAAGTTCCCTCTGGCGTTCACGGCGAAAGCCGATACTTCTGACGGCACGATCGAGATCTCGGGCACAGGCGCGGGAACCTTCCATGTCGGCACGCTATCGCTGATGCCTGCCGACAACATAGACGGATTCCGGCCCGACACAACCAGCCTTCTGCGGCAGATCAAGATGGGCTTCTGGCGGTATGGAGGCAACTACACCTCCGGCCTGATCTGGTACCACATCGTTGGAGACATCGACAAGCGTCCGCCGGACTTCGACCATGCGTGGAACGCCATGCAGAGCAACGATCTTGGCCTGGACGAGTTCATGACGTTGTGCAAACTGATCAACGTGGAGCCCTACATCAGCGTCAATGCAGGCTTCGGCGACTCGCACTCGGCAGCCGAAGAAGTCGAGTACATGAACGGTTCGGTCAATACGTACATGGGAACAAAGCGCGCGAAGAACGGCCATCCGGAGCCTTACCACGTCAAATTCTGGAACATCGGCAACGAGCCCTGGGGCGCGTGGCAGCTTGGCCGTACGGATCTGAAGTACTTCATGCTGAAGCACAACGAATTTGCCAAGGCGATGCGCCAGGTGGATCCCTCGATCACTTTGATTGCCTCGGGATTGATGCTGCAGAACGATAACGTGCCGCCCGAACTGCGCGCCAGGAATGTCGGCAATCTGGGGCCTCTCTATGGGTCGGATTACGACTGGACGGGCGGCTTTCTGAAGAGCTGCATGGGCAACTTCGATATCATCTCCGAGCACTGGTACGCCGGTGGAGGCCACCACTGGGATATCGAGAAGGGGAAGGCTCTTGCGCCGGATAAGGGCTCGGACGATGCGTACGTAAAGATCAACCAGACGCTGCTCGAGGCGGCTCGTTATCCAGCCGATACGGTGCGCCTGAAGGCCGAGGAATGGCAGGGATATCAACGGCGCTTCCCGCAGTTGGTGGAAAAGAAGATCCCCCTCTCCATTGACGAGTACGCTTACTTCAACTTCAACAGCGGCGGCCCGTTTGGAGGCGAGAATCTGAAACAGGCCCTGGCCTACGCGATGATCCTCAACGAGATGGCCCGCTACACAGACTTCCTTACCATGGGGGCGCAGACCACCGGTGTCTCATTGATCGACTTCAACCGCACCGCCTCGACCTTGAACGGGCTGGGACTCGTCTACAAGATGTACGGCGATCACTTCGTGGGTGCGATTCCGGCCGCCCTCTCGGGGAATTCGCCCCAGCCAGCGCCCAAGTATCCCGCCGGCAGTCCCGATCAGCCGGAAAAGAGCTCCGGCAGTCCGACCTATCCTCTCGACATGTCTGCGGCGCTCAGTCCCGATCGCAGGTACTTGATCGTCTCCGTAGTGAATGCGACGGAGTCAGAGCAGAGGTTCGATCTGAGCGTCACCGGCGCGCATGTGGCTGGGCCATCGACACTGTGGCAGTTGACAGCCAATAGCGCTGACGCTCTCAACCGTGCCGGTCAAGCGCCGCAACTCGCAATCAAGGAGTCTGCCATCGGCAACGCTCCGGCGACGATCGCCGTGGCGCCCATCAGCGTAAACATCTATCGATTCCCGGTAGCTCAGCCGGCGCAGTGAAGAGTAGCGTTCGCTCAGATTCAACCTGGAGGAAAAGTATGAAGAACCGCATGACGCCAATTGTTGCAGGCATCGTTGCATGTATGGGAACGCTCTTCTTTGGCTCAATTCTGCCATCCGCAGTTGCCCAGGATGCCGCGAATCTTCCCTATATGAATCCAAAGCTGTCACCCGAGCAGCGGGCCACTGACCTGGTGCGTCGCATGACCCTGGCTGAGAAGGCCACGCAAATGCAGAACAATTCCGCCGCAGTTCCGCGGCTCAATGTTCCGGCATACCAATGGTGGAGTGAGGCGCTCCACGGAGTGATCAACCAGGGCGTAACCGAGTACCCGGAGCCGATCGGCCTGGCAGCGACGTTCGACGCGCCTGGGATTCACACCATGGCGACCCAGATCGGCGTTGAGGGGCGCATCAAGCATGTGCAAGATACAAGCAGCGGCCACACCGGCATCGGGGGAGGCCTGGATTTCTGGTCCCCGAATCTGAATATATTCCGTGACCCGCGCTGGGGCCGCGGACAGGAGACCTACGGCGAAGATCCCTTCCTCACCGGCCGCATGGGCGTTGCCTATGTGACCGGAATGCAGGGCGACGACCCCAGGTACTACCGCGCGATTGCCACACCCAAGCACTACGCCGTGCACAGCGGTCCTGAGCCAACGCGGCACTTTGCCGACGTGGATGTGAGCAAGCACGACGAGGTGGATACCTACGAGCCTGGATTCCGCGCCGCAATCGTGGAAGGCAAGGCCGGCTCGGTGATGTGCGCTTACAACGCCATCAATGGCGAGCCGGCATGCGCAAACCAGTACCTGCTGCAGGACCAATTGCGCGGCAAGTGGGGCTTCCAGGGGTACGTGGTTTCCGATTGCGACGCAGTTCGGGACGTTGCCGCCAATCATCGCTACCGTCCAACGCAGGCGCAGGGCGTGGCGATTTCCGTGATCCGTGGCATGGATAACGAGTGTGTCACCTTCACTTCAAGGTTTGGCGAGCCGGTTGAAAAAGCGTATATCGATGCCGTGCAGCAAGGCTACCTGCCTGAAAGCACGCTCGACACGGCGCTGATTCGCCTGTTCACCGCTCGCATGAAACTCGGCATGTTTGACCCGCCAGAGATGGTTCCTTACACCAGGATCGACCCCAAGGAACTGGACAGTGCAGAACACCGCGCCCTGGCTCGCAAGCTGGCCAATGAGGCCATGGTCCTGCTCAAGAACGACGGTCTGCTTCCGCTCAAATCGGGGATCAGGAAGATTGCGGTGGTAGGCCCGCTCGCTGACCAGACCAGGCCCCTGATCGGCAACTATGCCGGCCAGCCCACGCATATCGTCTCCATCATGGAAGGCCTTAAAGCAGAATTCCCGAACGCCACGGTCACTTTTGTTCCGGGAACCCAGTTCCTGCGCAACGATGGAACCCCCGTGCCGGACAGCGCGCTGACGACTCCCGAAGGAAAGCCGGGGCTGAAGGCGGAATACACCGAGTCCATGGGCCGGCCGGGGATGGGAGCGCCCCCCACCGTGCTTGCCAGCCGGATTGAGACGAACGTCAATCTTGCTGGCGACAAGCTGCCCTCAGAGCTTGCAGGAAAGAAATCCATCGGCGTCCATTGGACGGGATTCGTGACGGCTCCGGATTCCGGCGACTACCTCGTCGGCGTGCGCGCCATGGGCTTCGCAAGACTGTCCATTGACGACAAGCAGGTGGCGATGCTGTTCAGCAGAGAGGAAGCCGGCGCCGGCGTGGGCCGAGTTCACCTGGAGAAAGGCCAGAAAGCTGCGCTCAGCCTCAACTACGGCAGCACGGGCGGCACGCCACAGGCAAGACTGATCTGGACGAAAGTGAATGATGCGCCTTCGCCTGAGGCCATTGCAGCGGCAAAGAATGCCGATGTCGTGATCGCCGTCGTGGGCATTACCAGCATGCTTGAAGGGGAAGAAATGCCGGTCACTGAACCCGGATTCCTCGGTGGAGATCGCACCAGTATCGATCTTCCCGCGCCGGAACAAGCACTGGTTGAATCTGTGGCGGCCACCGGCAAGCCACTGGCCGTTGTCCTCATCAACGGTAGCGCTCTGGCCGTCAACTGGATCAACGACCACGCCAACGCAGTTCTCGAAGCATGGTACCCCGGCGAAGAGGGTGGAGCGGCGGTCGCAGAGACGCTCAGCGGCAAGAACAATCCTGCGGGACGGCTGCCGGTTACGTTCTACAAAGGCGTCAACCAATTGCCCAACTTTGAGGACTATTCGATGGAGGGAAGGACCTATCGGTATTTCAAAGGCAAGCCGCTCTACCCGTTTGGCTATGGGCTCAGCTACACAACCTTCAAGTACAGCGAGCTGAGTGTTCCATCGCAGCCTGTAGCCGCAGGACAACCTGTCGACGCCGATGCGACCGTGACGAACACCGGCAAAGTCGCGGGAGATGAGACGGTACAGGTCTATCTCAAGTTCCCCGATGTCAAGGGTGCTCCCCTCATCGCTCTGCGCGGATTCCAGCGCATTCATCTGGAGCCGGGCGCGAGCCAGAGGGTTCACTTCGAGCTGAAGGACCGCGATCTGGGCATGGTCACCGAGGCAGGCAATCCGTTGATTGCCGCAGGGGAATACACCATCAGCATCGGCGGCGGCCAGCCCGATACGGGAGCGCCAGGCGTTAGCGGGCACTTCCGCATGGAGACCCAAATGACCTTGCCTGAATAGTGTTTGCTCGCTGGCGGCGCGCTGTGAGGTCAACAACGCGCCGCCCGGCAGAGCACTCAGCCCCGGCATTTCATCCGGCTGTCGTCTATGGATAGATGCCGCGCAACTGCACCGCCTCTGCCACACGCCCGATCCCCAGCATGTTGGCCGCAATGCGCATCGGCACCTTGTGCTCCAGATGGATCTTCAGCACATCGCGGAAGGATGTCTTCATCACGCGCTCCAGGCGGTCGTAAACATCCTGTGCCTCCCAGAACAGGTGCTGCTCATCCTGCACCCACTCAAAATACGAGACCGTCACGCCGCCCGCATTGCACAGAATGTCCGGGATCACAAAGATTCCCTTGCTCTGCAAAATCCGGTCGGCAGCCGGCGTAAGAGGCCCGTTGGCGGCTTCGGCGATGATCTTGGCGCGCACCGCGGGGGCATTTTCCGCCAGGATTGTGTTCTCCAGGGCGGCCGGCACCAGGATGTCGCACTGCAAGGCCAGCAACTCGGCGGGGCTGATGGGTTCGCTTTCCGGGAAACCCTCCACATGGCCGCAGAGCGCTTTCATGTGGATCAACTCCGGAATATTCAAACCGTTCGGGTTATAAACGCAGCCGGTCGAATCGCTCACCGCGATGATTGTCGCTCCCGCATCGTGCAGCAACTGCGCCGCAATCGATCCGGCGTTGCCAAAGCCCTGCACCGCGACCGTGGCGCCCTTCAACTGCATGCGCAAGTGATCGCACGCGCTCTGGATGGTATAGAACACCCCGCGCCCGGTGGCTTCGTTGCGTCCCAGCGAGCCGCCCAGGCTGATCGGCTTCCCAGTCACCACGCCGGGAATCGGGTAGCCCTTGGTCATGCTGTAGGTGTCCATGATCCAGGCCATGGTTTGCGAGTTGGTGTACACATCCGGCGCCGGTATGTCCTGCTCCGGCCCGATCAAGGGAAGAATGGCGCTGGTGTAGCGCCGCGTCATCCGCTCCAGTTCGCCCGCAGACATGTGTTTGGGATCGCAAGTGATGCCGCCCTTGCCGCCGCCAAAGGGAATGTTCACCACCGCGCATTTCCAGGTCATCCAGGTGGCCAGCGCCTTCACCTCATCCAGAGTGACCTGCGGGTGGAAGCGGATGCCGCCCTTGCAGGGTCCGCGCACCGAGCTGTGTTGCACGCGATAGGCCTCAAAACGGCGTATGTGCCCGTCGTCCATGCGAACCGGCACCGTCACCATGAGGATTCGTTCGGGATACTTGATCATCTCCCGTGTGTCGTTGTTGAGTCCCAGTGCGTCCGCTGCTGTGTCGAAATTCTCCAGCGCCACGTCGTAGGCGTTGGCTGCCACGGTTGTCATCAGCATCTTCCTGCCCTCCTTTAAGGGACAAGTTCACTTGGTAACTAAACCCTCGCGCAATCCGCTCAGCTCGGATTGATCTCCACCTCCGCAACCTGGGCGGGCTCTTGTGTCTTCAGCGTTTGATAGACAGGCGTCAGCCACTTGAGGTAGCTCTGCAGATGGCCGCGCGTCGCGTCGAAATACAACTGCCGCAACTGGCGCGTAAGGACGCCGATTTGCCCATCCTTCACCGGCCGGTGGTCGACGCGCACAATCGGCGCAAGGCCCACCGCGGTTCCGGTAAAGAACAACTCGTCGCACACATACAATTCGCTGCGATCAATCGGCCGCTCCACAACTTGCAGGCCGAGTTCGCGCTGCGCCAGTTCCATCACGGAGTCGCGCGTAATACCCTCCAGCGCGTTCTCCGTCACCGCCGGCGTAATCAGCCGTCCTTTGCGCACCATGAAGATGTTGCAGGTTGAGCCCTCGGCAACGTGCCCGCTCTCGTTGAGCAGGATGGCCTCGTCGAATCCGCAGCGCCGCGCCTCATCGCTGGCCAGCGCGCTGTTCACATAGGCGCCGCAAATCTTGGCGCGGGCCGGAATCGCGTTGTCTTCGATGCGCCGCCAGGAACTTACTCCGGCATGGAGTCCCTGGTCGCTGGGTAGGTAATCGCCGAACGGCAGCGCGATCAGCGCAAAGGCATCCTGATCGTCGGGGCTCACGCCAACCCGCTCCGCGCTCTTGTAAGCCAGCGGCCGGACGTAGACATTGGTCCGAAGCTGATTCCTGCGCATCAGCTCCGCGGCGATCTCGCACAACTCCGCCGGCGAATGCGGAACGGCAATGCGCAGAATGCCGCAGTTCTGCTGCCATCTTTCAAAATGCTCCATGGGACGCACCACAAACAACTCCTGCTGCGGCTCGTCCCAGTAGGCGCGAATTCCTTCAAACACGCCTGTCCCGTAGTGCAGCGCGTGGGTAAGAATGCCCACGCGCGCCTCGCACAGCGGCACATACTGCCCGCCGAAATACACAATCAGATTGGGATCTGCTTCAGCCCGCATGGACCGCCTCCGCCAACGATTCCCGGTAGAGTTCCCTTCCCCGCGCCAGCGCGCTCTCGTCCAGTTTCACCCAGCCCAGATTCTTCACCAGCCGCCGCAGCGCCGCGTCAATGCTGGCCTCTGGCAACACCCCTGTGATCTCCAGCAGCGCGCCGAGCATGATCATGTTGCCAGCCCGCTTGTCGCCCAGTTCGTCGGCGATCTGCGCGAAGGGACACGCCAGAACATGCACGCCTTCCTGCTCGCAATCCTCCGGGAACGCCTCGCCGTTATAGAGAATCCATCCGCCGGGACGCACGCTGGCATAGAACTTGCGCAGCGATGGCTCATTCATGGCCACCAGCACGTTGGGCTCGGTAACCAGCGGCGAATCGATGGGCTGGCCCGCCAGGCGCACATGGCAGTTGGACGTGCCGGATCGCATCTCCGGGCCATACGAGGGCAGCCACGACACCTCAAGCCCCGCGTCCAATCCCGCCTCGGCCAGCACTTCGCCCAGCAGCAAAACTCCCTGCCCGCCAAAGCCCGCCACCCGCACGCGCAGGTCCAGCTCTGCCGCGGTTTGCTCCATGGCGTGCGCGTTGCCTTCAGGCAAGCTCTCGCTGTCAACACCAAGAATCTGCGGCAGCTTCTGCAACGCAGGCGCCGGCGCAGGCGAGGGCCGTGGCGCTGCTTCCTTGGTGCGATCGCGAAGCACGCCCAGCGGAAACGTCTTCTCCATCACGTCGCGCACCCAATGCTGCGCATCCACCGGCGGCATCTTCCAGATCGTCGGGCAGGGCGACAGCACCTCAATCAACGAGAAGCCCAGGCCGCGCACCTGGTTCTCGACGGCCCGCCGCACGGCGCGCGCCGCCTGCGCAATCTGCTTGTTGTCTCCCAGGCCAACGCGCTCAATGTAGACCGGCGCCTCAAGCGTGGCCAATAGTTCGCTCACGTGCATGGGATAGCCTTCAGTGGCCGCGTTGCGCCCATTGGGAGTCGTGGTGCTCTTCTGGCCCAGCAGAGTAGTAGGCGCGGCCTGTCCGCCGGTCATGCTATAGATGGCGTTGTTGACGAAGATCACCGTGATGTTTTCGCCGCGATTGGCCGCATGAAGAATCTCCGCGGCGCCGATCGCCGAAAGATCGCCGTCGCCCTGATAGCTAACCACAATGCTCTCCGGCCGGCTCCGCTTGGCCGCCGTGGCCACGGCAGGCGCGCGCCCATGCGCAGCCTGAATGTTGCCCACATCGAAGTAGTAGTAGGTGAAGACCGAGCAGCCAACCGGACCGATCAGGATCGTCTTGTCCTGAATGCCCAGTTCTTCGATTGCCCGCGCCAGCATCTTGTGCACAGTGCCGTGACCGCAGCCTGGGCAAAAGTGCGTCTGGTGCTTCAGTTCCTCTTTGCGCTCATAGCTCTCGTAGAACACCTTCGACTTGGCATGGGCCACGGTGTATTCACAAGCCGCTTCGTTCAATTCAGAAACCATCTCGTTAGACATGAACCACCTGCTCTTCCTCCGCCGCCACCGGCACGGTGCGCTGGGCGAGCTTGCGCACCAGCCCGAGCACTTCTTCATGCGACGGCACATTCCCGCCAACGCGGCTCAGGAACTCCACCGGCCGTGCGCCGTTGAGCGCCAGCCGCACATCTTCCACCATCTGGCCATTGCTCATCTCCACCACCACCAAGACCTGCGCGTGCCTGGCCAGGCGCTGAAAATGTTTGGCCGGAAATGGATACAGCGTGATCGGCCGCAGCACGCCCACTTTGAGCCCGCTCGCCCGCGCCTCTGCGGCTACGGCTTTCAGAATCCGCGCCACAATTCCGTATCCCACCAGCACAATTTCGGCATCCTCTGTTTGCACCTCTTCGGCTCGCGTTTCAAGTTCCTCTGCGCGCCGATACTTGGCTTCCAGGTGGCGAACATGCGCCTCCAATTGATCGCAATCCAGATAGAGCGAATTGATCAGGTTGCCGCGCGACTCAGCCGTGCCCGCCACCGCCCACTCCGGCAATTGCGGCTCCGTGGCGTGCTGCGGAAACTCCACCGGCTCCATCATCTGCCCGATGAACCCATCCGCCAGCAGCACCACCGGGTTGCGATACTTGTCTGCCAGTTCAAAGGCCAGCGCCGTCAAATCCGCCATCTCCTGCGCGGAGTGGGGCGCCAGCACAATGGTCCGGTAGTTGCCGTGGCCGCCGCCCTTCACCACCTGGTGATAGTCGCTCTGCTCTGCGGCAATGCTGCCCAACCCCGGCCCGCCGCGGGTAATATCCGCGATCACGCAGGGCAACTCCGCGCCCGCCAGGTAGCTGATGCCTTCCTGCATCAAGCTGATTCCTGGGCCGCTGGACGCCGTCATGGCGCGCACTCCGGCCGACGCGGCGCCGTAGAGCATGTTGATGGCCGCCACTTCGCTCTCCGCCTGCAGAAACACTCCGCCCGCCTGCGGCATATAGATCGCCGCCGCTTCGGTAATTTCACTGGCCGGGGTGATGGGATACCCATAGAATCCGCGACATCCGGCCAGGATGGCGCTCCTCACAATCGCTTCATTTCCCTTCATCAATTGCTTGTGCATGGATTCGCTCCCACAATGCCCGTGTCCAACCCGTGTACCACGCCCGCAAGACGATTCACGGCGTGCAGCACCGTAATCGCGCCCGGCTCGGGACACACCATGAAGCAGATTCCGCACCCCGTGCACCCCGCGCCCGCATACGCCGCCGTCCGATAGCCATAGTGATTGAGGCGCTCGCTCATGCCGATCACCTTGGGCGGACACGCTTCCACACACAAGCCGCACCCCTTGCACTCATCCGTATCTACCCGCAGCAAGCCGCGGTCCCTCTTTTTCACATCCATCGTCGTGCGCTCCTTTCCGGTCAGCCGCTGTTCTTTAGACGAAGACAGCCGCAGCCGCCGCTTTGCGCTCCAGATAATGCGAGCGCACAGCGAAATCTTCAAGTTCTGCCTGGAACCGCGGATCGGCAATGGCAATCAACGCTTCGGCGCGCTCCCGAAGCGACTTGCCATGCAGATACGCGATGCCGTGTTCGGTCACTACATAATGAACATCCGCGCGCGAAGTCACCACGCCCGCGCCCGGCTCCAGCATCGGAGCAATACGCGATACAGTTCCATGTATCGCGGTCGAGGGAAGCGCAATGATCGGCACGCCGCCCTTGGAGCGCGCCGCGCCGCGAATGAAATCGATTTGTCCGCCAAAGCCGCTATAGGGCTTGGTACCCAGCGAATCCGCGCACACCTGCCCCGTCAGATCCACTTGCAGCGCCGAGTTGATGGCCACCATCTTGTCGTTCTGCGCCACTACAAACGGATCGTTGGTGTAGGAAATGGAGCGGAACTCGAAACTGGGATTCTCGCGGATAAAGTCGAACAGCCGCTGCGTTCCAAGCACAAACGAGAGCACCGCCTTGCCCCGGTGCAGCGACTTCTGCTCACCATTGATTACGCCTGACTCCATCAGCTCGATGATGCCGTCCGGGCACATCTCGCTGTGAATTCCCAGATCCCGCTTGTCTCCCAGGCACTGCAGAACGGCCTCTGAAATTCCGCCGATCCCGGTTTGGATCGTGGCTCCATCGGGAATCAGCCTGGCCACATTGCGGGCCACGCGGAGGTGCTGTTCCGTGGGAGGTTCCTTGCACAATTCCGGCAGCGGCAGCGACGATTCGACGATGGCGGAAATGTGGCTCACATGAATCGATGTGTCTCCATGCGTGCGCGGCATCCGCTCATTCACCTCGGCAATAATTACCTTGGCAAAGCGCGCAGCGGTCAGCGTGCAGTCCACTGTCGTTCCCAGGCTCACGAAACCGTGTTCGTCGGGCGGTGAGACGTGCATCAACACCACGTCCAGGGGCATGGCGCCGCTCTCAAACAGGCCTTCAATTTCGCTCAGGAAGATGGGCGTGTAGTCGGCGCGTCCGGCGGCCACTGCTGCGCGCACGTTCGCCCCCAGAAACATTCCGCGATGACGAAAATGCCCTTCACACTCAGGCTTGGTATAGTCCGCGCTGCCCAGCGTCATCATGTGGACGATCTCCACATCGCGCACCTCGGGAGCCCGCGCCACCAGAGCCCTCACCAGTGCGGTGGGCGTGCCGCATCCCGACTGGATCCACACCCGTGAGCCGGAGGTTACCGCTTCCAGCGCCTTTGCCGCATCCATCCGCCTGCTTTGATACAACTGGCGCCAGTTCATAGCCGAATGCCTCCGCCGCTTGCAACGATCGAACGCCTCGGTTTTGTCTTCGCCGTCACAAAGCCTGCCTTCAGGTCCTTGCCGGGTATTACCCCAGGCCCGCGCTAATCTACGCTTTGCATTTGGGGACCTGCTGTGACGCGCATCACGCCCATAATTTGCATACTTTGGCTGAAAAACACACACTTTCTCACGATTCTTGCAGCCGAAAGCCGCTGTTTTCTTTGCGCAGAGAGAACGAAAAAGGCTGCGCGGGTTGGCGCAGCCCTCTCCGCTGGCAAGAATGAATTTAGTGATTGACGCCGCCACCCATGAAGACGGGCGCGATGTGGCGGCGGTAGAGGTTCTCCGTCACGTTCTTCGCGATCACCGCCTCATTCGCTTCTAGCAGATCGAGGTAGCGGCGTCCCATGTTGGCTGCAACCTTGTAGCCGACATGCAGCAACTGGCGCAGGCTGCTGTTGTAGTCCGCGGCTCCGCGCACATGGCGCAAGGCTGACGTGTACTGATCGGAAGACCAGTGACGAACTTGATCCGGAGAAGGAAGCCTGGCCGGATCGATATCGATGACCGCGGCATAAGGTGCGCAGAGTTCTTCGCGATGCGCAAAGGCTTCGGCGTAGATCTCTTTGGCCAGCGCCAGTCCATCGCCCCCGGCTTCCGCAAGGCCGATCAACTCTTCCAGCCAGGTGGTCCCCGCGGTCTTCAGATGGACGCCCGCATTGAACTTCTGCATGGTCGAGTGAATGGCGGGATAGATGGAGAACTTGTCGCTGCCGGAGTGCACGCTCAGCTTCAGATTCTCCGGCAGGCCGAAGTGCGCCACGGCATACGCGATGGCCGCAACGTCGAGCGCAAACTCGCGCTCGAACCCGGCCACATCGCCAATGTAATCCACGCCCTTGTTGAAGCGGCCGCTGAACTTGGGAGCGATGGTCTGCACGGGAATGCCTTCATCCGCAATGGCCGCCAGGATGAGCAGCAGCTCAACCGGGCTCTGCGCGCTGTCGGTCTCGTCCATGGATACTTCGGGAATGAAATTGCCCGCGCCCTTGGCGGCCACAATGGTGCGATAGACCTCGCCTGCCTTCTTCACAGCGGTCAAATATTTCTGCGCCGTCTGGCGAAGGTTCTCTGTCGTGATTTCGAATGGATCGTCGACTCCGTCCAACTGGATACGCCCGAGCAACTCCGGGTGCCGTTTCACAAAGTTCTCGATCTCGGCTGGCGGCGCGGGTTGGCCGATGAAGTCGGCCACGTCGAGAGTGTAGAAATCGCACGAATCGAGGAAGCGGCCGACGGTCTGCAGATTGATGTGGTCGGCGTCGCAGAAATAGGGCAGCTTCCAGTTGAGCGCCTTGACGGCGGCTTCGGCGGCCTGCCGCGCCGAAGCGGGCTCGGAGCCAATGATAGCGTGTTCGCGATTCGACTTGTTCCACACCGGAAAAATCTCGATTCCGCTCGCGAGAGCCTGCACGCAAGCCTGCAACTGCGCTTTGGCCTGATGTGCGAACCGGTCGCCCGTCCCAATGGAATATTTGTTGAGCTTCAAATTCTGACTTCCCATAATTGCTCCCAACTTAAAGTCTGCTGCGGTGCGCCCACAGCCCCAATCCCGGATTGGAGATGAAGAAGATCTCTTCACCGTTGACCTGATTTACACCGAGCTCGAGCTTGCTCGGGTCGTAGCGCTTGAGCATTGCGCGCAGGTCGCCGTAATTGAAACCGACGCCTTCCACTTCCTGCTTGCTCAGGTGGCCGGGGCACCAGGTAATCGTGAAGCGCCCTTCCGACGATCCATGGATGAGGTGCGCAGCGGCGCTGAGATCGTTGGCAATGTCCGGCTGAGTTTCAACCGCATGGAGCGTGGCCGGAGTGCCCTTGTAACCGTACTTGCGGATCAACCCGTCAATGGTCTTGTCTTCGCCGAATTCCTTCACGCCGGGCGCCAGGATGATCAGTTCGGCATCGTCGGCCAGCGCCATGCGCGTGCGATAGACAGCCTTGTTGCCAATCCAGGTGGAGTGGAACTCCTCGGGGTCGAGATAGACAACCGCCTTGCGGATGGGCTCATCGACAATCTCAAAATTGACTTCGAGACTCAGCGCGGCGGCCAGAGTGAAGCACTCCGCATCGTCGCCGATGAACAGGCCGCGCACCGCCAGTCCGCCGTCGGCGCGGCGTCCGACAACCGTCTGCACATAGACAATTGGCAGATGGCGCAGAAAATGATCGGATGCGTAGTTGAGCACATTGCGCACGGGATTTGCGGCGCGGCCCATGATGCGCTCCATGCCGTACACCGCGCCCAGGTAGTGGCTGCGATTGATGCCTTCGCGGCCTCCCGTGCCCACCAGGATGTTCTTGTTGTAATTGGCCATGCCGATCACTTCATGGGGCACGACCTGGCCAATGGACAGGATCAGGTCGAAGCCGCCCTGCGAGAGCAGGCGATTCACCTGCGCCGGCCAGGCGTAGTTCAGCTTGCCTTCCGACTGTTCGCGGATAAACTCCGCCGGGACCTCGCCCAGCGTCTCGACATCGGTGCGCCAGTTATGCACGCGGAAGAGATCCTGCGGCATGTCTCCGAACATGTGCGCAATCTGGTCCGCCCGCATGGCGGTGTGCGTACCCAGCGCGGGCAAGACTGCTTTGAGACGGTCACCGTAGTATTGCCAGGCATAGCGCGTCAGCTCCCCGGCGCGCGAGTGCTCGCGGCTTTGATCCGGCGGTACGGCAAGAACGCGATGGCGCTCGCCCAGCTTGGACAGGCTTTCCTTGAGCAGATCATTTAGCTGCTGCGGAGACAGGTCGGTATCGGCGCTTCCTATTGCGCAGTAAAGACTCATACGGCGTACTCCACTTTCTTCAGCTCTGCGGCGAGCTGGACCATCATGGCCCTTTTGGCCGCAGCCCACCTCCGTCATGCCGATGCTGTGCTCCAAACGGGCTTCAGGATCGAAGGGCGGGAACCATGCCTCTTCGCTGCGAGGCCGCGAAATACGGCCATGGCGGAGGTCAGACCACCAGTATACACATCGGCATGCGCCCGGTCAGGAGGAGGGAATGGATTTCCAGGGCCGGAAAGGGGCCCGCGGTGTTAATCTCGTTTTGCCCCTGAGTTTCAGGCTATGCAAGAAGGTGTCTGCCCTTTATGCCGCGGATGAAACAGGAAGTCCCCGATACCGACCGGACCATGCAAGTGGTCAACTACATACGCTCTCTGATTGAGAATGGAACCTTGCAGCCCGGCGACAAGATTCCGCCTGAGCGCGAGTTTGCGCAGTCGCTGAATGTGAGCCGCGCCAGCCTGCGTACCGGCATTGGACACCTGGCGGCAATGGGCGTGATGAAGGTGCGGCACGGCGTGGGCACCTTCGTGAGTGACGGCCCGGCCGAATTGGGCAAGACATCGTTCGGCCTGATGGGCGTACTGCACGGCTTTCAATCCTGGCAGATGTTTGAAGCGCGCATGATTCTGGAAAGCAACCTGGCCGCGTTGGCTGCCGAGCGGGGCAAGGAAGAGCATCATGCTGCGCTGGCTGAAGAGGTTGCCGAAATCTTTGCTTCCGTGGATCGCCCCGCCGAGTTTCTCATTCACGACGTGCTGTTTCACCGCATTGTTTCCCAGGCTTCGGGCAATCCGATTCTTGCGGTTCTCATGGAGACGGTCACGTCGGCGCTGTATGAAAGGCGCCGCAAGACGGTCGAGCGGTCGGTCGATCTGCGCGAGTCGGCGGAGATGCATCGCCTGATCTTCCGCGCTATTCGCTCGCGAAAGCCCGCGGAAGCGCGAAAATGCATGGAACAACACCTGCGCATGGCGCAAGCCGCACAGGAGGGAGAGCGGCCCACCCGGAAGGCAGGCAAAGCCGCCGTCAAGCCAAAGAGTCCTCGAACAGGATTCGGAACTGCCACGCCCTGAAGCGGCAGAGCGCTGCAGCACCTTCCCGGCCAGGATGTTATTGTTCGCTTCAGACGTGGTCTGACCTTGATTGGGAACTCTGCCCAACTGGCCCGTTCGGCAAGCGATGAAATGAAGCGGAACACCCGGAGTCCCCGTGAAGAATCACCGTAGTCTTGTCTGGTTACTCGCACTGGCCGCAATGGTGGGCATCGTTCCGTCCACTGCTCATGCTGAGAAGCAGCCATGGTCAGAGCGCGCGGCGAAGTCGGCAATGGAGCGCTGGCCGGAGGTGCAACGTGTGCAGGGCAGCGAACGCCAGGCATGGAGCTGCGAGTTAGGCACGCTGTTGGAAGGCATGGAAGCCGTGTGGCTGAACACTGCCGATCCGCGCTACTTCAACTACATCAGGAATTCGGTGGATCGGTTTGTGAGCGCCGATGGCTCCTTACCTGCATCGATGGTGGAGGAAGACCCGCTGGGTCATATGGCGCTGGGGCGGCAGCTTCTGCTCTTGTACGGCGTCACGCAAGACCGCCGCTACATGACAGCCGCCACGCAGCTTTACAAGGAGTTCGCGCAGCCGCCGCGCTACGCGTCAGGCGGCATGGGCCGCGACGAGAAGGATTCGAGCGCCGTGCAGCGATGCGGGCTGTACATGGCTGAGCCCTTTCATGCCGGATATGCCGCCACGTTTCATCGTCCCGAGGCCTTCAGCGACATCGCTCATCGGCTTCTGCTGACGGACGAAGATGGGCGCGATGCCAAAAGCGGGATCGCGCGGCAGTTGCAGGCCAGAGACATGGGATGGCAGATGAGAGCGCTGGTGGACACGCTCGCTTCATACCCCGAAGGCGATGCGGGGCGAAGGCTTTTGCGCGGGCAACTGGAGCGGGATGCCGCCGTGGTGGCGCGCCGCCAGGATGCCGCAACCGGACTCTGGCATCGGACGCTGAACATAAGCGGCGCAAAGGGGAACGATCCGGACGCCTCCGCCACTTGCCTGATTATCTATGCCCTTGCCAGGGGTGTGCGCGAAGGCGATCTTCCCTCGCGGTATCTTGCCAATGCGCAGCGCGGCTATCAGGGGATTCTCAGCCACTTCATTCAGCCCGGCTCGGACAATGCAGTGCCGCCAACCGGAACGATGAAAGATGCAGGAGCTTTTCTGCTGGCCAGTGTGGAGATGGAGAACCTCCCGAATGCGAAGCTGGGACGCGGCGATACGGTGCTGCTGGACGCCTGGTTCAACAGCCAGAAGCGGCCGGACGCATTCGGTGAGCAAGTTCTGTTCCACTACAAGTGGAACGACCTGAGCAACAGCGGCTACTCGCTATTCGGGCACATCTTCAACGACTTCGGCGCGCAAACGAAAACGCTCTCCGGCGCGCCGTCTCTGGCGGCTTTGCGGCATGCGCAGGTTTACATCATTGTCTCGCCGGATATTCCTGTGAAGAATCCGAATCCGCATTATGTACGGCCGGAGGACGCGGCGCAGATTGCTGCATGGGTCAAGTCCGGGGGCGTGCTGGTGATGATGGAGAACGATCCGGCGAATGCCGACCTGGATCATCTGAACCTGCTGGCCGAGCTCTTCGGCATCCACTACAACAACGTGCTGCGCAACCGGGTGGACGGGGACAAGTTCGAAATGGGCAAGGTGCCCATCGAGGTTGGAGGTCTTGTCTTTCACGATGCGCACACGGCATTCATGAAAGAAACTTGCACCGTCGCAGTGAAGTCACCGGCTGTCGCGTTGCTGCGCGATCGCGGAGATATTCTGATGGCCACGGCGAAGTACGGCCAGGGAACCGTCTTTGCCGCGGTCGATCCATGGCTTTACAACGAGTACACCGATGGGCGGAAGCTGCCCGCCGAGTACGACAATTATGCGGCCGGCAAGGAACTGGTCCGCTGGATTCTCGAACAGGTTCCGCGCCAGCCTGCCAACCAGCCCCGGCGGTAGAATGGTTCTGCTGCGGCGAGTTCAACAAATCGATGCGCGTGTTGCACGGCATCCATGGCGAAGCAGTGGATGCAGGAGGAACGATGAAGACAGTTTTGATGGCTGACCCGGTGCGCTATCCGCGTATGACGACGGAAGAAATTCGCGGCACTTTCCTGCTCAACACGCTTTACGAGGCAGACAGGATTCACTTGAATTATGTGGATGCCGACCGCGCGGTTATCGGCATGGCGGCGCCTGTTGACGGCCCGCTTGCACTGCCCACCTATCCGGAGTTGAGGGCGACCTACTTTACCGAGCGCCGCGAATTGGGCGTGCTCAATATCGGCGGCAGCGGCGTTGTCTGCGTGGAAGGCACGCGGTATGAGCTGGAGAATCTCGATGTGCTCTACATCGGCCGCGGCAACGCGGAAGTCAGCTTCGAATCGAAGGACAAAGCCGCGCCCGCCATCTTCTATCTGCTGAGTTATCCGGCTCATGCCAGTTATCCGGTTGCCCTGGTGCGCAAGCAAGACGCCAATCCGACCGAGATTGGAAGCGCGGAATCCTGCAACCGGCGGACGATCTGCAAGTATATCCACCTGGCCGGCGCACGAAGCTGCCAACTGGTGATGGGCGTGACTCATCTGCATCCCGGCAGTTCGTGGAACACCATGCCGGCGCACACCCACAACCGCCGCTCGGAAGTGTATATGTACTTCAACCTGGCCGGCGACGCGCGCGTCTTTCATCTCATGGGGCAGCCGGAAGAGACGCGCCACATTGTGATGGCCAACCGGGATGTGGTGGTTTCCCCAGGATGGTCGATTCATGCGGGTGTGGGGACGCGCGCCTATAGCTTCTGCTGGGGCATGGGCGGCGAAAATCAGGACTACGCCGACATGGACCCGGCCCCGCTGGGGAGCTTGCGATGAACATGGCGATGGTGGCGCTGCTGGCGTTGGCGGTTCCGGCGGCAACGCTGACCGGAGACCGGGCGGAGGTGATTCCGGCGCATGAGGTGCAAGCGCAACTGGCTCAATTGGCTGTGCAGGCCAAGGCCTCAGGGAGCAGCGGATCGACGCTGGCGAGTTACGGCAATCTCGCTCTGAAGCTCTCAGTACGCACCGCGAGCGGCGGCGCGGAGATTCATGCGCACTACGACGATCTGATGATTGTCCAGCAAGGGAGCGCGACGCTGCTTACCGGCGGTACGGTCGTGAACCCGCACACGGGAACCGACGGAGAGACCACGGGAACCGGCATCGCAGGCGGAAATACGCAGACAATCGCAGTGGGTGATGTAGTCATTGTCCCGGCCGGCGTGCCGCACCAGTTGCTGATTCCGCCGGCCACAACCTATGCCGCGCTGGTGGCCAAGATCAGGGAGTAACAGCGCAGGATTGCAGGCCAAAGCAGTGGTCAGGAGCCGTACATAAATTAGTGCTCCATTCGTTACAGCTCCTGATCGTTGTCCAGCCGGGCACTTCCTTTACATTTCAGACCGGGCAGATGGTTTACACATTGGTCCGGTTTTGGGGGGTTGTTTTTGACTCATCTGCCCGCCGTAGTCGTGCCTGTGGGAAGGTGGGAATCCCC